>ERZ780005.5-NODE-5-length-83101-cov-7.7526_pt1 | contig 83101 bp, 108 predicted proteins | sample MGYA00511874_ERZ780005 | MGnify/ENA primary metagenome ERZ780005 (study PRJEB29588, sample SAMEA2150310) | human gut metagenome | biome: human gut; feature: human-associated habitat; material: faeces | place: Denmark | collected 2008/2010 ...
GGGTATCGCCGACCCTGCGGCTCTGGCCGCCGTCCCGGCAGTCGCGTATTTGGCGGCAAGGCGGTCAAGAGTGGAACCGAGATTCGTCACTGCTGTGGCGGCTGCGGTGACTATTGACGTAAATCCGCTTATGGTCCCGGTAATCCCCCGGACAATGGCGCTGAGAGCGCCAAACACCATTTGAGCGGCTTTAACCGCCGTCGCCAACGCCAAAGCCTTGGCTACCAGAGGGCCATAGGTTTGAACCAGGGCTAAAACCTGTTTCCCGTTTTCCGCAATCCAGGCGAGCATGTCTTTGAATGCCGTAGCCAGGCTGGCGACTACCGGGGCCATTGCCTCGCCCAATTCGGCAAACTGAGGCTTCATTTGCTGAAGCATTTTAATCGTGTCGAGCATGACGGGCACCAGGGCATTATTGATAGGAGCGCCGAATGCCTTTTTCGCCGTAAGAATGTTATCTTCCAGGTTGGACATGACGCCGCCATAGTCTTTGGATGTTTTTTCCAGCATGCCGTAAAACAGCCCTCCTTCATTGGTTACTGTTTTAATGGCGTCGTCCAGCGCAGAAAACCCTACTCGGCCCTGCTCTACAAGCTTCCGCACTTCCATGCTGGTGATGCCGAAGTTTTTCGCCAATGTAGCGGTAAGGGGGATGCCTCGGTCATTCAGGCGGTTCAGGTCATCCCCGTACAGGCGTCCTGCCTGCCTGGCTTTACCGATGAGCGTGGCGATTTCATCAATGCGCTGTCCCGTGCCGGCCGCAATGTTGCCGAGCCTCCGTAGGGTGTCCATGACGGTTGTGGAGCTTTCGCCGTAGGCCAGCAGCACTCTTGTAGCGTTAGCCAGTTCCGGGACGTTCATGGGCGTGGCGTTGGCGAACTGCGTGACTTCTCCCAGCAGCGCAGAGCCTTTGGCCTGGCTTTGCAGCAATACGCCAAAAACAGTGTTCAGACGCTGCATGCTGGCTGCCGCTTCCGAAGATTCCCGGATAACTCCGGTAAGCTTGGTGGCGAAGCCCAATACCGCCACGGCGGCCCCTGTAGCCGCAAGCCCCATGCCGGAAAAGCTGGAACGTAGCCCGTCGGATTCCGCTTTGGCCCCGCGCAACGGCGTTCTTGTTGTGTTGATTGTCTGGCCGATTCGGGTTCCGGACAGCAATCTGGCTGACGCGGCGGCCCCGGCCAGCGCCCTGCTGTAGGCTCCCGCCGTGCCTACGCCCGCCCGCATAGCTGTAGTCAGCCTGTTCGTTGCCGCGGTAGCGGCATTCTGCGCCGCGGCGAATGCCTTTGACGCTGTTCCGCCGCCAGTCAATCCGGATAATCCTTTTCCCGCCGCCCCGGCCCCGCCAAGCATGCCGGACAGGTTAATCCGCGAAAGGGCGGCATTGGTTCGCGTCGCCGCCGCTATTATCAGATTTAATTCCGTGCGCAGCTTCGCCAGGTTTGACTGCGCGGAAGAAATCTCCGCGTCAAAAATAATACGTTCCGCCTGTTGATTTGCCTGGGCCATATGGAATAAAGAATAAAAAAGGGTTGATGTAAATCAACCCTGATGTGCATGTGTGTATGGAGATAAATTACGAGGATTCGTAAAACGGAAGATAACACTCGATGCCCCGCATAAGCATCCAGACGTGTTCATGGGCGAAGGCTTCCATGGCAGGCATACGGTAAAGACAATGATGGAATGTCGTTCCGCTCTGTTTCGCCGCTATGCTGGCTGTGATGAACCACCACGGCGGCTTGACGCTTTTTTTCCTTTCGCCTGGGCCTGACGTTTTTTCGGGCTGGAGAATTCCTTGGCGCTCGACCGTTTGCCGTTATTCATCAGTTCAACGATTGCCACGGCTATATCCAGCACGGGGGTTGACGCCGGAAGCTCTTCGGCCATGCGAAGCACCAGGCGGTCAAAAGCGTCCCGGTCATCGGCAATCATTTTCACCAGTTTGTAGGTGTCTTTGAACCGTAAAACGGCTAACGCCTGAACAGTGGTGAACGTGAACATGTTTGCCGGAATCTGGCCGAGATTTTCAACCATAACAAAACTGTTGCCCAGCAATTCAAGCAGCATGAATGAGGCCAGCGTGGGCGAGGCGACTTTATATCCGGCAATTTCCGTCGTGCCCTCCGTGAGGAACAGTTCAGATAAATCCCGGTCATATTTTTCCTGAGGAAGCATGCGGGACGATTCGGAAATGGCGGAAGTTTTCCCCTCGTTTCCCGGAAGCGGCGCCGCCGCCAGTTGTGCGGCAAGAGAGGCAATATCAGAGGATGATTGTGTAGCCATAGTAAGTTATGCGATTGGACGGATAATTTGCAATCGTTGCAAATTCGCAGGGAAAATCAAATCTATAATTGCGGAATGCCCTTTTCCTGAAAAAGTTTCGCTCTGGGAGAATTTTTAGGATAGCAGTATCTGTCAGAGGCTCCGGCGAGAAAAACAACGTATGTGTGGTCGCAGGAATCAAGCTTCTGCTGGAACTTGTTTCTGGTAGTGCGCAACAAAAGCAGCGGGGAAAGCATGCAGTCGGGAAATTCGGCGGCAAACCCTGATTCGCCGTGCTTGGCAATGAGCTGCATAACGGCTTTCAGGGATGCCGTTTTATGGGGGGAAGGAAGATTGATGTCGATAACGTCATCGTAGAATGTCCAGGCATATACTTTTTTGCCTGTCCTGGTTTCCATGACATAATCGTTTTTCGGATTTTTCAGCCGATAGCCGCATATGGCCAGCATAGCGGCGATTTCCGTATCTTTCGTGTAAACGAGATGCTGTCCTTTGAGGCGCATGGCGTCCAACTGCGCCTGTTCAAACGCAAACTCGACTGGCTGGGATGAATGCTGAATATCGGTCATAACGGCAATGCGCCCTTACTGTAAAAAAACAGCAAGGGCGCGTCAATTTTCAAAGAGAGAAAATCTGTTTGCGCAGTTATTCCGAAGCGCTTGCGGAAATATTCGGGTAAAGCACCGCCGTAATGGACGATTTGATGTGGTCTTCGTTTGACAGGGATACCTGGCACTGGTCGATAAGCAGCGCTCCGGCCATCGCGGATTGGAATGTGTTTTGCATCGTCAATCGGGTAGCCACGCTTGCGGAAGCGTCGCCGAAACCTTCAATGGTAACGTCCGCGGATTGGTTGTAATACGTAACGGTACGTATTTCCCCTTCATGGTCGCGCACTTCCTTTTTGTCGGATTTTTGGGTAAACGTAACAGTCTGTGTTACCAAGCTCATTTCATCTTTAGGTACGCCCCAAATAAGCTCGTCACCAAATTGTTTGTATTTGCTTTCAGGCATGGCAGTAGAAAAAATGTTCCTCCGTTTGTGTGAGAGTTTGCTAGCCGCTATATACTAGGTCAATAAAAATAAAGCTATACAATCGTGCTGTACCGGGAACCCCGCGGAAGAAATGATTGGGTCATGTTAACGACAATCAATGACGCGATGCTGGATTCATTAACGTTGGGGTCGTCGGCCAACTCAATGGAAAACGGCGATTGCAACGTCTTGCAAAGCCTCATGTCAATAAAATCATCCCCGCGGGTCCAGTCCGTTTCCATCGCGTCCATAACCAGACATTGCCAGTCAAGATGACCAAGCGCGCACCGGTCGCGGCCCCTGGGGACTGCCGGGCCGAACCAGCCGGACTCGGCGGAAGTTTCCAGCTGAAAGGTTACAGTCATCAGATTGTCCGCCGGGGTGAGATAGGGGGATTCTTCCGTGACCCTGTTTTGCGCCGCCCGTTTTCCGGAACCCGCATCAGAAGGTCTGCATCCGAGGGCCGGAACCAGCAGCCGGAGCACCGGATAATCTTTTTTTCCCTGAACCCTGGACATTGCCGGGGAGAGTTCCAGGCGCAGGCCATAAAGCATGCGTCCTTTATCCGTGTGCCCGGTTAACCGGTTCAGCAGGACGTGGAGCGGCGCCAGGGCCATAGGCAGTTTTGAGGTGTCGAGGGGTTGAGTGCTCATAGCGTTAAAATAACCTGTGACAGTTCGCGGCAAAATAAAAAAGATGGAATCACATACGGCCAAGAACTGCTTTGCGCAAGTACCGGCGCATTTCAATTTGGAGCAGTTTCCGGGCGAACGGCCGCATGCTCTCCACAATATGCCTTGCCCGGATGCCTTTCACCCGTTTCGCCAGGATGTAGTCTTTTCCGTACACAAGTTTCTTTCGGGTCGTCCGCGGATATTTGATTCCGTGGCGATTTTTTCTTATTGACGTTACAAGCCGACCATTCCGGAACAGGTTTCGTTTTGATTCCGGCGTGCCTCCCTGAGAAGCATAAGCCATAGCGGTTTGACGGTTCAGGGGAATAAACAGCCGTCTTTTAACAACTTTCCCCGTGCTGGTGCGCCGAACTCCGTGCGCGCCATGCGACTTGGTCCCGTGTTCCAGGTACGACATGACCGGAGACGGGTTTTCCACCACCCATATGCCGGTTGTCCATTGCACTGTGCGCCAGTTGCGGCGAAGCTGGCCTGTCCAGCGTTTTGGGGTGCGCCGCACCAGCCTTGCCTTCACAATATCCGCGCACTTTTTAGCGACCTCCCTGTCCAGCCGCTGGGGCGACAGGGCTTTTTCCATGCGGGAAAGCGCCCGACTGAAACTGCCGGAAGCATATTTGCAGCGCATCCAGCCCATGAGCGTTAAATGTAGGATGCCGGTGTTCTGGCGTACCGGTTCAGCAATTCCTTGGCCTCTTTCGGAATCCACGTCTCAAGGACATTCTGCCGCTCGCCATTAATGTCAATGCGCTCGCGGTTGTATTCGCCGGAAAAGGCGGCGGCAATTAGCACGGCGGCGCGTCGTATGCCGGCAGGCAAATCTAATGGCGGTTCCTGTGCGTTGTTGGACGATTCCCCGCCGAACGTGCCGTAAATGTTGACCGGGTTGACGAGGGTTCTTGGGGCGATAATGCGGGTTGAACCGGAGTACCATTCGACCGTCTGCGGGGTCAGGGCCTCCCCATACTGGTCTCCGTCTTCAATGCTCAGTAATTCCCGGACGGGAAACGGCAGCAGAACGGATTTTCCGGCAACGCATGGAGACGGAACGCGGAAAGGGACAGACACCCGGTCGACAGGCTGATAGGTTTTCCGGCAGTATTCGTCAATGTACGCCGTCGCCCGTTCAATGGCCGAAATCAGCTTATCGTTGATATTGGCGTCGTAATTGCGGATTTCCGCCTGCACTTCGCTAAGCGTGCAATAAGGCAGTGGAGTGACCATGACCGGAACAGATTATTTGGTTTGCGGAGCCTTGCTTTTCTGCGCCTGAATGCGAATCAGCGCCTGAACCATACAGCGTTTGGCGATAGTGGACGCTTTGGCGTAAGACTTTACCATCATATCCAGAGCCGCACCGGAATGGCCGCTGTCAAGGGCGAGCCTGCGGAAACTGGCGATATTCAAATCATGGTTGCTCATTGTCATCGTTTATCGGCTTCTATGTCTTTTTTGCGCGTCCGGATTCCCAAACATCGCGGATGATTCTTCCGTTTCATTGGTTTCTTCGGCTTCCTTTTCCTTCTGTGATTCGAGTTCCGGCTCCGGCTCGACCGTTTGCGGGATTTCGGCTGCCGGCAGGTCAACGGTGGACGGCAGGTTTTTAGCGTCGGAAACAGTCAATGCCGTCCAGTTGAAATACTTGGCGGCCGCATAAACGGCATCGGCTATGGACAAGGCGGATTTTCGGCTGTCCAGGGTTAAACGGATGCCCAGGCTTTCCACGGCGCAGGCGATATTTTTCAGCGTTTGAGGCCCGCGGCGTTTCAGCCACTTGAACAAATGGGGGTGGTTCCAGGGAATGGTGCGGAGGTCGTAAACGGGAGTTCCCAGCGGCTGAACGCCTTTTGGCACGGAATCGCCAAAATCAAACTCGGCTACCTGAAACATCCTGGTTCCGTCAATGGATTCGATTTCATACTCATACAGAGCTACGACATCTTTTTTTCTTAACAACCCAAACCGGCCGATATTTTTTGCGGGGCCTAAATAAGTAGCGTTTCTCATGGCTGTAACGGTAAAAAAAAATAGCTAAAATACAAGGCAAACCTTTTTCCGGCAATTACAGTCTCGCACGGTTAATAGTTTGCATCGTTTTCTGGTAAATACGGTTCGCCACCAATTCCAGTTCCGGGTCTTTGCGGACTTTCCCCCAGATTAGCGTGATATATTTAGGCGTAGTGTCGAATGCCTGGGCTACTTCCATCGACGGATATTTCAGAAGCTGCAAAGTTCTGATTAACACTTTTTTTGGCTTTCCCAGCTGGCTTTTCCGGTCGAGTTTTTCCGTCAGCAGATTGATTTCTGCCGCGTCAAGGCCGTAAGCGTCGGCGATAAAGTTGGCGCAGACCAGCGCTGACTGTTGTTGCGCCCAAAACTTGATTTGCTGTGAATTCATGCGGTGGTTGGTATGAAAAAATCGTAAATCAAAGAAAAAGCCGGAAAGCATACATCGTATGCCTCCCGGCTAAAATACAGTTTACAAGCAATCTATGGCGTTACATAGATTTACAGAACAGGCGCACCATAGCCGAGAATGACCGTAGGCGCGCTGGCAAGCGGCTCTTTAAGCTTGAAGTCCCGGCGGAAAGAAGCAATCAGGCTGTTAACCTGGCGTTTCTTGTCCACTTCGGATTCCACCGTGAAGCCCCGGCGGGAGCCGAGAATCAGCGACGGCTTGTAAAGCAGCAGCAGGGAATCCTTGACGTTATTGCTGCTCGTGCCGTCTACGACGCCGGAAGTGTTTGTGGCCTTGATAGCCTCTGACACGATAATCGGAATGTTGTAGATAGACGGCACGATGCCGGTAAGGATTCTCGCGGCTCCCGGTCCTGCCTTGTCCACGGTCAGCGTTTCGTCCAGCCCAAGCATTGTGTTGTAGCCGGAGGCGGAAACGACCAGAAGCAGGTCGGAGGGCCGCAGGCCGTACTTGCCCATGGAAGCTTTCATCCTGAGAATGGAAGCCGCGGAAATGCCGCCGGTCGCCATATCGACTTTACAGGAATCCTGCCCCAGAGCAAATTTGCGGAGGCCGTCAAACAGCTTGGCGGCGTCGTCAGTCGCCGTAACGTCCGCGTCCTGGTGGGTTTCCGCCGTGTCGCCGTTGATAATGGCGCTTTCCAGAGATTCTACAGCGCCCTTGGCCAGGTCGTCCATGAGCATGGGAAGCACCGGAATGATGGAATCTTCGGCCGCTTCGTAGGAAAAATCGGTAATGCCGATAAGTTTCGCAGTTTTCAGCGTAACGTCAGACAGGCCGATTTTGTCCGCGGTAGTCGAAGCCGGAGCTTCGGAACCCTTGCGGTAACGAATACGGGTGGTGGCGATAGGCAGCGTATAGGGGTCGGTCGGCATCGGCACTTCCTGGGAAATCAGCGCGGCGGCCAACTGGGACTCAAGATACAGCCGGTAAAGCAACGTACTGGACAGGTCAGACGGGAAGATGTGCCCGTCGGCGGTAGTGAACACGTCCTTTCGGCCCATCCTCAACGACCGGATGAACTTGGCCCCGGCCTGTTCGGCAGCCTTCCGGGTGGATTCCGGAATGCCGTCGTTTATGTCCGCGGGAGCGGTTTTCACGTCAATGAACTTGCCGGTCATCTTGCAGATGTTCAGCAGCTGGTATTCCGCCACGGACAGGTTCCCCTTGTGGCCGGAGAGCGGCACTTCGATGTTTTCATCGACGGGGTAGAACTCCTTGGATTGGGTGCGCAGGTTCGTATTCACGACTTCTTCCACCAGTTTCTTGATTTGGTCTTCGCCCGGAACGGCGGGCAGTTTGCTTTGCAGACCCTCAATGATAGTTTCCGCGCTGAGGGCAGACGCCACTGCGGTTTTCAGGTCTTCGGGCGTAATGCCCTGCCGGGTATCGGGAATGTTCAGGCTTTTCGTGATTTCTTCCGCCAGCTTGGAAACGTCCATAGTTCCGGAGTAGTGTTTCAGGCCCTCGGTTACGGCGTCGGAAATATGCTTTTTCAGCTCATCGCCGGTCAGGGGCCGGTCTTCGGTCGGGCCATACTGCGCCATGAAGGCGTCATCGAGAGCCAGCCCGGCTACTTCGGCCATGCCGGTCAGTGCGGCAAGTTCTTTCTTTTCCTGGTCGGTGAGGGTTGCGGCATCCTTAGCATGAAGGGCGGCAAGGCGCTTTTTCTGTTCTTCGGTCAACATTGTTTTTTTGTAGCGGTTAGACTGTTAAGCGAAAATGCTGCAATTATTCCTCACAGTCAGCCGCCGTACTTTCGCGGATTTCGGAACGCGCTGCTTGTAAAAAATACGCATGTGCTTAACGTCCGATTAACAAGGGGACGATATGGTGTCAATAAAATTTGCAATGATTGCAAATTTTTAGTCCACCTTTATTTTAATAATCTCCATGTGTTGTTTATCCTGTTCGTCCTGGGTGGCGATTGCCAGCGGGCACGACGCCTGAGCCTGAGTCGGCGGCTTGGCGCAGGGCACGGGTTCCATCACTTTCGGTATAGCGACAGTAACAGGCGTTTTAATCAAAATATGGTGCAGGACGTTTTTTACCGGAGGCACGTCTTCCGGAAAGCCGAAAAAGGCGTATAAATCCTGCAAGGCGTCTGATACGGCCGCAAGCTTCTCCTGAAACTCCGACCGTTCGGCGTCAGAAAGGTCATCAATGCGGGGGTAATTCCCTTTGGGGTCGGAAAACCGGAATGCCTGCGCTCCCCGGCGTAAACTTCTGGTGGCTGTTTCCAGCGCATCGTGCATGGAATCGATAGCGCGTGTGAATGCCTGCGGGTCTTTTCTGGTTTGGGTTTTATCAATCATACCGCGCCATAATATCGGCGCGGGCAAATCCAGTAAAGGAAAACCCGCCCCCGAACCGGCGAAACGGAACAGGGGGCGGGCACATCCCGTCAATATTCCTGTTATTACGAGGCAAGCGCATGTGAAGGGTTGCGGGGCGCCTCCCGGCGTTCCGGCCCTCTGCGTTTCCCTTGTTTATCCTCACATTCCGGCAGACTATCCGGAGCAAGAAAACTGTTTACGAAAAAAACCGCCTGAAATCGAATGCCTTGGTAACAGTGTCAATATCCAGCGAGCGCACGGTGAATGTCGCGTCCGGATTGCATGGAACAACCACCACGGACGTTTCATACAGGTAAATCTTTTCAATGGTGGAATTATCGTCCTGATAAAGGAAGAGGCCGCCAATGGACAAGGTGGTCAAAATGCCTTCGGCGATTTTGAATCTGACGTCCCGCACGTCGTCGGCGTTGGAGAGCACTCCCACCATGTGCAGGCCCTTGGCGTCAGTCTCTACAACAGTCCATTTGCCTATCGTGTGGTCGGTGTCCATCCAGTGGTCCCGGAGCATGACCGGATTGCGCCGAAAATCGTCCAGGGTCTGGTCAAAGGCGGAAGGAAGAATGGAGTCTCCGGCGCGGTCGGCTTTGGTAAAGTTTTCAAACGTGGAGCCGTAGCCCTCAATGGCAACGTCCAGGTAGTCTTTGACCCGGTCGCTGCCCTCGTCCTTTTCTACGACGGCGATAAACTTTTTGAAAAATGAGGATTGCTCCCATGCCTTGGCGGTTCCGGAACGCACGGGCAAGTCAACAGTTCCCAGCAAATCCGCAGGAACGGAAACTGTGGAATCCGAGAGCATGAGTTCTTTTCTCCCGTAAGGGGCGGCCAACTGCACGGAAGCCGTATTGCCGTGAACAGAGGCTACTTTTCCCGCCAGCGTTTTACCTTCCGGGGTTTTCCAGAAAACGACTTTCCCGGTTAGCGGATTATTCGCTTTCGCCATCATGGGCGCCAGATGAGCCGGAACTTTTTTTACAACACGAACAAACGGCATAGCGGCATATTGCGAGGCGGAAACAGGAAGGTCAACAAGAAAAAAGCAACCTGTCAGGAGATTTTACACGCCACTCCCCTGACAGGCTGCCATCTCTCTCATGATCCAACTGGGCTTTTTTATCCTGTGTGGTTATCAGGACGGCCTTTACTGTACTACGACCGTTTCAGACATGTCAAGCCCCGCTTTGATGCTGTCCAGCACCAGCTTTTCCGCGGCGAGCAGTTTGTCCTGGTCTGTAGCGGAACCGGCCAGGTCGGTAATCATATCCATGATTTCTCCGGTGATTTTATCGGCCAGTTTAGCGGAAAACACTTTATCCAGCGCTGAATAAATGCCGGATTTCAGCGTAGCGGAATCGGTATTCCCGGAATCGATGTATTCGCTCAATACCGCCGCTACGGTTTTATACGCGATTTCACGCTGCGGGGGGTTCGGGTCATTGCGCACCCTGGATGATACGGTAATGGAAATGGCGGCTTCTTTCGCCTGCCGCTGGGCCGTAGCGTCCCATACTTGAGAGCAGGACGAAACGCACATAGCCAGAGAGCCGCATAGTGCGGCAATGGCGGTTGTATTGCAAATAGTGATACCAGTCATAATTCCGGGATAGCACAAAGTGGGGTCAAGTCAATAAAATTGCGGGCCTGACGGCGTTCAGCCAATCAAGCCCGCAACCTCGCAATAACCAATATAAAAAGCCGTCAGTCTTCGTTGTCCGTGTCGTCGCGTTTGATTTTGTCGGCAATGGACGCAAGATGCTTTTTGAAGGCTTCTTTGGTCATTCCGAGGGCTGACGCATGCTTTCGGAACCCGTCAGCCAGGACCAGACGGCCCATGACTTTAAGTTCTTCATCGCATACTTCGTCCGAGCATGCTTCCCGGAAGCGTTTTTCGATGACCTGCGGCCCGTGGCCCTTGTAGGCCAGTTCCTGCAATTCATCGACGAGCAGGAACAACCGCCCCATGGGGTTTTCGCCCCAGGCATGGCAGCGGTCCTCGTCTTCCGTCTCTTCGCTGTTCGCGGAAAACGGGTCATGGGCATGTTCCTCCTTGTCCGATTCCTCGCGTCGGTGCTTATTGCGTATCGCGTCCGATTCCAGGAAGCCGTGCTTGCGGAGCAGCTTTTTGCACGCCTTCAATATGGCGGCTTCTACTTCCGCGGTCGGTTCTTCGAGCATTCGGACCATCGTCTCCTGGATATGCTGCTCAATTTGAGCCTGCACCTCCGCTTGGGTCGGCATGGCGGAACCCATACCCGGCATGCCTGGAAACATGGGAGGCATGCCCATGCCTCCTACGGCGGGATTTGCGCCCGGCATCCCGGGCATCATATTTCCGAACATTATCGTCAATTCTCCTTTCTGGATTGGTGTTTCGGGGCGTTGCCGCCCCAGGATTCAAAAAGGCCCCCGCCCGGTAAAAGGCGGGAAGCCTGAATTGACGATTAGGCAGTCGCCGTGGAGCTGTCGGTTTTCGTCGTGTTGTTGATAATCTGCTGCAACAGGGGCAGCAGAGTAGCCGTCTGGGCCTGCTGGGCGGCAAACAGTTCCGTAGTCTGCCTTTGCTGGCTGTTTTCAGCGACGATGCCGCGAAGCCGGGAGATTTCGGCGTCCTTCACCTGGTCAACCAGCAGCTGACGGGTCATGGCGCCTTCCGCCTGCACGGCTCTCGTGTTCGCTTCAATCAGGTTATTCGTGTTGCAGAACTGCTGCTGAATGGTAAATCCGAGGTTGGAAATGCCATTGGCAATTTGCGTGCCGGTCTGCTGAATGTTCTGGTTGACGCCGCACAGTCCCTGGTTGAGCTGAATCGTCTGATTCAGGAGGCCTTTTTCTACGCCGCATCCGACATCGCCGATAGCGGTCTTGAGTTCGCAGCAGCACTGCTGCATCTGGTTGGCGAACTGGCATCCCTGCATGGCGAGATTGTGCTCGATGTTGCAGAGGGCGCCAAGAACGGCCGTCTTAGCGTCGCAGATGTTGGAGTTGACGGAGCCGAAGCCGGAGCACAGGTTCTGATTGACGGACGTAAAGCCTCCGTCAATTTTAATCTGGTTGGCGCGTGCGGTATCGGCGAGCTGGTCAACGGCCCGCATGATGTTTGCGTCGCCGCATTCAATCCCTTGACGGATAGCGGCTACCTGCGCCCTGATGTCATCGACCTGAGACGCGGTAATCGCTTGGGTTTCTACGGTTCCCGCTCCGTTCCTGTTGCCCCACAGGCCATTGCCGCCGAACATGGAGAACGCCCACATCCAGACGAGGTACACAAACGGATTGTTCCAATTTCCGTAGTTATCATTGCTGCGCCCGGAATCCACGGAGGACACGGGCATGGTAAACATAGGGCTGGTGCCGTACATTTTTGTGCTGTCTTTCTATTTGGTTTTTGTCCTGCTTAATTGTGATGCTCCTGAAAACCACAGGAAGTTTTCAGGGTTCCCGGCCCTCGCGGGAGGGAACTATCCGACCACAGGGCAAATGACGAAAAACGAAAATAAGGAAAAGGTCTATATAATCATTTTCGGTCTATACAAACGAATTTGCAATGATTGCAAATTTGCCGGTCTGCCGGGTTAATCAGGTATGAACATCAAGCGGCTATGCCCGTAATATTTCGCCGAATCCTCTCCGGCGCCGCACCACCGGGAAGGGGCGGCAATCTGCGCTGACGGATTCAGATACCCGGCCCACCAGCTAAAGGACGACATGGATATTACCAGGGAGCGGCAACCCATCATCAGGCGGAACGCAGTCAAGGGCGGCACGTCCAGTATGGGAAATTCAGGAAGGATTTTTTTCGCATATTTTCCATCATCCGTGCACAGGATTATTTTGTCCTGATGCTTCCGCATATCAGGAACAGCAGCAATGGCTTTAAGATACCAGTCTCGGTTTTTGACATAGGGTTTATGCGGTTTGCTGGTAAAATAATCGCCGCCCCGGACATGGACAATGCGAAAATCGTTATCGATGCCATCAAACGTCAATAGTTGCTGGATATTCAATCCGCGCAGCCAGGCTACGTCCTGCAACTGCCCGTCAATGATAGAGTTCGTGCCGGGAGGCAGGGGCGTTCCTCTTTTGACGTAAACCGTTTGCGGCGCTAAGGCGCTCGTCTCCCGGTTGAACGGGAAGCAGGGCACATGCAGGAACGCATGGAAACCGATTCCTTTCAACGGCACGGCATAGGAAGTTATTGCGGCGAAGTTTCCCCGGCCAAAAAAAAACGTCGCGACGGCAATCTGCCATAGCTGGTTGCCGAATTGGTTGTTAAGCCAGACAAAATTCATCGGTTAAGCAATGACAAATAACGGGTGTACAGTTCCTGCGGCAGTTGCGGGGCCATAAGCGCCACGGATTCCGGAGACGCGTAAAGCCACAGCGCCTCGTCTTCCGGGCAGCCGGAACGTATGGCCTGTTCCACCCCGGCGAAATCTGCCCGGAAGTTTCCCCATACGCTGGAAAGAAACTCCGCGTGCAGCAGCGCGTCCCGGCGGCGTCCGTCAACGACGGAATACAATTCCCGCCCTTTGTTAATTGTGGGATTGTGGTTGATGTACGATACCAGCCGCGCGTACTGTTCCGGGTCGTTCAAGTCCAGCCGGGCGTTGTAGTAGGTTCCGGACAGCACATGATACCCCAGCTTCCGTTCCTGGCCCCCTGGGGTGCGTACTTTGATGTGTTCGGACGCGATAGCCCAAAGGTCTTTGGGTTCCATCGGGTTTTTTTCAACAATCCGCTCCAAACGGGCTATTGACGCGTCAAACGCTTCCTTGTCCGCCGGATTGGCCGGAGCCAAATCTTTAGTGATTATCCGGTTCCAGCCCCGCCGCAGCTGCCTTGTCAATGCCTCCGCGCCGTCGTCAGTCAGATAAAATCCGTATCTGGCCCAGGCGTAAGCGCCTACGTCAATGTTGGCCGCCATCGTGATGTAATTGGCCCCGATAGCGTCATAAAAGTTAATCTGGTTTTGCAGCAGTTTTCTCGCGTACCCGTTCCCCTGGTACTCCGCCCATATTTCAAAATCGTTGTGGTGGATGTACAGACGGCCTTGTTCATCTACGCATATCGTGCGCCTATACAGAAATGACTGTTTTCCGCCTACGCTGCCGATGCAGTCAAAAGTGCGTCCGGCGCGAATAACCAGTTCCATCGAATCCGCCAGATTAAGGGGGATGTCCTGGAGCAAAAGGGATTCCATAGCGTCCGGAAGAACTTCGACCGTTCGGAAAAAGTCATAAATGTCCTTATCGTCCGCAACGAATCTTGTTACCGAACTGGCGCGGCTGCGAATCACCTCAACGGCATGGCGCACTTCTTCCGTGTCCTGGTAGGATGCCGGAAGCGCGTCAAAATCAATTACATTTTTCGGCGGCCTTCCTGACGGAAGCGGCCTTCCTACGACCGGCGCCCCGCAGTTTTCCGGGGTGGTCGGCAGTACCGGCGATGATGAACTCTGGGGAAGAATATCTATAGGAGCCGGAGGCGGTTCCGGCGTAGGAGCGAGCGTTACCGGGTTTTCCATTTCCGGGCCGGGAGCCGGTCTTGGATTCAGGAACGGGGCGCTGTTTCCTTCCGGGTTTTCCTGCTGCGTTTCAAAAGTGCCGTGGCCGGAATTGCTGCGGGGGTCCAGCTCCGGAACCGAGCCGTCCGACTGCCTGAACGCCGACGGAACCCAGCAGCCGGTATGGTTCGGATGGAACCGGACGTTCATGCATTCGTTGATTGGCACATTTTGGATGTTGCACGTCGGCAAACCCCGGTAGGTATAGGTGCGTTCAATGGTTTCGCACCCGATAACCGACATGTGCGTGCAGGTCCCTTCCATGGCCGCCTGGATATTGGCAATATCCGCGGCCCGCCCAAGTTCGGTGCGGACAATCGTGGCTATGCGGCCGGCGGCCAGTGACGGGGTCTGACGGCGCACAGCGGCAATCGTATCGAACACCGAGGACCCTTTATCATATTCCCGCTGGATGATGCGGTTGATTTTGTCCCGGATTGTGGCCGGCACGCTGGTTATCTCTCTGGCGGCCTGGCGCACCGAATTGGTAATGGTCGTGGTGTCCGTCCTGGTTACGGACGACCCCAGCAACTGCCGCCCCTTGTCCACAACGTCGTCCGCCGTGCTTTGCATGTAAGGCTGCACGGCCTCCTGCACGTCCCCGGAGAAGTCGCGCAAAACTTCGCTGATGACATTGCCCCAAACCCCGGATAATACGGTGTTTTTCCGCTGGTACGCGTATACCTGCTTTTTTTCGGACAACTCCGCGATGTCCTCCATGCGGTCGGCGATTTCGTAGAGTATTCTTTCAATCAGGGCTTTTAATGTCCGGGCAAGCATTCTGGCATTTTTCGTTGTCGCGGAACGATTCATTTTTACCCAGTCCTGCACCAGCCGGACACCGTTTTCCGTATAAAAGTTTTCCTGCGTCCAACCGCCTTCCGGAACTTTGGACTGTCTGTACGATTTGAAAAGCAGAGCCGGAGAAGCTTTCCTGAATGTTGCGGTGCGTATGGGTGGCATGGCAGGTATTTTTGCAATGATTGCAAATTTTCAATATCACGGGAAAAACGTTATTTCCAGTTGTTTTCCGTATAAATGCCGGTAGCCAGTTCATCAGCTGGGTAGAGCAGTCCTATATACATGATAACCGAATTGTCAGGCCGGGTAACGGCATTGAGCCGGACATACCAGTCGCCTCTGGATATGTTGTTGCTGTTGATGATGCGGACTTTCGTCCTTGTGGACGAGCCTGTTTTCACGGCGGTGCACAAATTGGCCGTCACCCTGGGTTCGTCTTCGATGTAGACGAATTGCCGCCAGTTTTGCCCTTTCAGGTCTTCGGCCCTGACGGTTTCCACCAGCTGGCACAAGGCGTCTGTGACCAGCACGACGTTCCCTGTTTTATCGAGTTCAAAAATCAGGGACATGGAGTTGGTTGCGGAATAGCGCCGGTAGGCTTCCAGCCGGGCTACGGCATCCTTGACGGTAGAATCGTCATTAAGGCGGAGTTCGGATTCAATCCGTCCTATCCGGGTCAGGATTTCTTCTACTTTAGCGTAAAGTTTCTTCTCCGCTTCCGGTTTGCGGACAAAGACCAGATAAAGATAATTCCGCACCCGCTTAAAAAAAAGAGCAATCGCCCCAAGGGCAGTAAGAGTCGGCCCAATGCAGTCCACGGTCATCCGCAGTATTTTTATCGTCGTTTCCCAATCCATAGGTTCCTGACGCGCGGGTTTAATGCGGATGGCCGCCGCAATTAGATTTGGCAAGTCCGGTTACGACTGTTCGGGCGCTTTCTTCCAGCGATTCGCCCATGCCCATACCGGACAGTTCCATCGGAATCAGGTTTGATTTAATAAAGTACTGGTCAAGATACGGGTCGTCAATCCGGGCCAGCCCGCACTTTTCCCGGAGTTCGTTCGGGGTGAGCGCTCCGGATTCCATTAGCGGCTGATTCTCTTTCACCATCTGTTCGATGTCCACGAGGCCGGACATGTTGTAGTCGATTTTCAGGGTTTTATCCCGGTAAGCGGGAGTCAGCCCTTTTTCCGAGTTCAGTTTGCCTACAAGAATATCCGCTAACGGCAGGCACGCCTGTTTCCGGAATGCAATGGCATCCTGTTTTGACGTAGCGTAATTGGCCGCGTCCTTGATGCCCGCCACGGAAAGCGGCACGCCATGATTGATGAATATCTGCTCGACGCTGGTTTTGTCCCGTTCCAGGCTTTGAAGTTCGCTGTTGGTCATTCCAAGCCTGGTGTAAGACCACTTGCCGGTGAGAAACGCCGTTTTTCCCGCGTTTTTCTTCCCTTCATACTTGGAGCGGAAACTTTCTACGGCATGGTCGAACTCTTCCTGGGAGAGCATTTCAGAATCATTGCTCAATACTCCGCTGATAACGGCCCCGTTGGAGTACACCTGTTTTTGAAGCTCATTCCCGGTAATGAAGGATTCGTACAGCGACCTGGACGGCTCAATGTCCCCAATGCCGAGAATAAAGGAATTGGGGTGAGGTCTCCGGAAATGGATGATTTCCTCCGGAGAGTACGTAATGCACAGGCCATTGACCTGGTACTGGTATTCCTTGATTCTGGAAGTCTGGTCCGGAATAATTTTGACGTACTGCGGCAACAGGGGAATCAGCTCAAGGGGCTGCCCGTAGCCATTAACCTGGTTTTTCAGCCAATAGGCATTGCCGGTCAATTTGATGTGGAATACCCACTGGTAAATCAAATCTTCCCAGGAATCCCACTCGTTCGGCTGCGCGATTAGCTTCGCCAGAGGGTGCTTTGTGCCGTCAAGGGGCGTATCGGAGCCGGATTTGACGACCTGAAACGTAGTTGAAACCAGTACGTTGGCTACCAGATTGCAGGCGACGAATGTCGCCCATACCTGGCCGGAGCCTGTCTTAATGTATTTTTCGTAGCTGTCCAGAGGGTCAACCCGGACGTGGTTCACCAGGTCGATGTACCGGAGGTTTGTCCGGTCGCCGTCAATGCCGTTGCCGAGATAGGACGCGAGCTCCATAAGAACCGACCGTTGGCGGGAATCCAGACTGTTCCAGGCTACGGACAACCGCCGCTCGTGGCTTTTTCGCTTAAAAAGAGAGGGAAGAAATCTCATGAAAAAATAAATCTGTTCTTACGTTTGACTATACCGCCGGAAGGAGGCCGGACAAGAAAAACAATGATTTGCGCCTCCACTCTATTTCAGGCAGTACACGCCTTCGGCATTCCGGACAAATGTTTCCGTGCCCCATTTGTCCCACTTGAGCACCAGCGTATCGCCGTCAAACTCCCTGTAACCGGCATGGTCGATATTGTGCAAATCGGTGGCCCTGCCGTTAAACAGGCGGAATGTCCTGTATTTCCTGCTTCCCCAATCCGGGTGATACAGGCATACGGTCCACTCCTGTTCCATCTGCCCAAGGCGGGCGTTTTTCTGATAGAACTCATTTTGGTACAGGCCGCCCCTGACGACGCTCGCCCCGTAGTTGACGGTGATGAGCTGCGGGCGCACGGAGGAATCCGGATTGCCCGCCGCCAGTACGTCGTAGCGGTTAACGCCCCCGTTAGCCTGGATAAGCCGGTGAATCAGCGCGTCTTCGACGAATCCGGCCAGCACGACGTGCCACGAGTTCATGAACGGGTATCGTTCCGGGGTAAGCAGGGACGGATCAGCCTCAATGGCGTAAAGCTGCCGCAAGTCTTCCCGCGACATGCAGAGGGTGTTTCCGAGCATGTGGAAGTTGTTTGCCGGAACGCGGTCAAAGAATACGCCGTTCTGGTTTGATTTCTGCGCAATCAGGCAATCGCCGCCGGAGAGCCAGGAACCGCAATATGTCCCGTCCGTCTTTCTGGTGCTGACGGCGGATTTCGCGACATCCTCAAGATAGGTCGGAAAGTAAATGTCGTCATCGTCAATTTTGCAGTACAAATCATACTGCCCGGTGTCAAAACCCCGGTAACAGTCGAGAATGTTGTTGAACTGGCTTTTGTTCGGGTAATACGATAAATGAAGCTTCCCTGCATTGATTTCTTCCGCGAAAAGCGGCCGGATGCAGGTATTTACGTCCCGTTCGGACAAACCCTTCACCGCAACGAAAATATGGCAGTCGTAGGTCTGGTGGAGCAATGCCAGAATCTGTTTCACAAGGTCGGCTGGCCGCTTGTAGGACGACATCAGGGCGGCAATCTTTGGGGCGTTTGAAGTATTGGTCATATCGCGAAAGCTTACGCTGCCGTTTAATATAAAAAACCGCCCGTGCCTAGTCAAACAGACTTAACCACGGACGGCTTATTGTTTTCTTTTTTGCGACCCTGTTAATCCTCGTCAGGAAGCAGCTTAGCCATAATGCGCCCGGCCTCGATAAGAATCAAGTCCTTTTGACCGGAAACAAGGTAAGTTCCCTGGGCGGGGCTGATAAAGACAATGTCGTGCAGATTCAGACGGCAGGCATCCGAATCGACGCCGGTTCCCAGAGCCACGACCTCCCCCCAGCAGTTTTCCTTCTGGGCGGATTCCGGGATAACGATGGAGCCTATGCGGGATTCCCGTTCCCGCAGGCAAACGAGCACTTTGTCCCCGACAGGGCGCAGATACCGCGCGGGGCGTTCCGGAGTTAAATCAGCGTCAGGCATAGGTATTGATGATGTCTGTGGTGAAATCAAGCAGTTCTTCGGCCTGGTTGTACTGGTCTTCCGGGTTCTCGTCATCGTCCAGTTTGCGGTCCGTCACCTGGAAACGGCAAATCAGGTCAAGCTGCAAATAGCCGACCGTTTCCGTCACGGTTTTGTCGTCTTTCGGCGATTTTCCGCTTAGCGGTTTCAGTCTGAGCACATTGATGTGGCACACGGGCCTTTTATCCTCAATAGCTACCAGCACGGCCAGATACGGGCATTCCCGGTGAATAGTGGCCGCGGCGGACAGCGCGGATTGATACCATACGGTGGCCCGGCGGCGCACCGCGGGGGACGGCAGGGCTGCCAGCAGGTCTTCCAGCGTTCGGCAGGTGTCTTTTGTAATCATATTGTTGTCGTTGTTAGTGTTGTTGTTCTCGAAATTTGCAATGATTGCAAATTTCAAAAGATTGTTTTCCGCCAAGGTTGACTTGCGCGCGCTTAGCGGCGAGATACCCTTGCACGGGTTGGCGGCTCCGGTGCGTCACAGCCTTCCTTGCCGTTAACGATTGCGGGCTGACCCTTCAAGGCGGCGGACAGGGCGGCTAAAGCAAGCTGCGCCTGCGGCCTGGTCATGTACGCCATCGTGCATGATTGCCCTGGGGCCGCGTGCAGGGAAACGCCGTCCGGAAGCTGCATGCAGATAGCTCCGCTTCCGTTCGGCACCGGGTACGCGACAGGGACTCCCATGCCCCGTTCGGGCAGTTTCACGGCATCCTCGGCATCTTCCGGATTCTCCCGGAATGCCCATGCGATGTGGTCGATTCCGCTTTTTTTCCTGCCGGAATCAAGCAACGGCATAATAACCGCCGCGCAGCAAAGCCGGGGCTTGTCTTTAACCTCGTCATTCCACACCTTGAACGTCAGCGGAATGTTGTCCGGGGAATCGGCGGCGGTCATGGAAATGTGGTACTCGTCAGAGCCGAGACGGGAAGCGGGGATGCTGTACGCGATTATATCGGCCACGGAAGCCAGCCGACGGGAATCGTAGTACTTGCCGAGAATATTCACCAAAGGGAACTTCACCTTTTCCGGCTCCGATTCCTCTCGGTAGCTGTACGCCGCCAGTTGCTTTAATTGCGCCAAATGACGGACAGAAAGCCGGTATACGCTTTTTTTGGATTTTGCGGAATTGTCTAAATGCGTTTTCAGCATATTCCGGATTTTAGCCGCAATGGCGTCAGCGGAATGCGCGCTTACCGGGCAGGCGTCAAGGTATCGCGACCGAATTGAATTGTAATACATTCCTTCCGCCGCATCGGTTCCTACGGCGATAGCGGCCGCGGACGCGGCATCGGTAGCCATAGCGTAGCCTCTGTGCACCGCTACGCCCATCAGCCAATATCTGGGTTCGACCCCTGGGGCGGTTACGGGGTTCACGGCGGTTAACGGCATCAGGAGATTTATCGGGTCAATATCAATTCCGGGGAAATACATGAATGAGTCCCCTCCCCATTTTAATTCCGGGACGATTCCCGCTTTAGCCAGCGCTTTCACTTCTTTGGCCGTAAGCGTCGGCGTGTCGGATTGCGTTAATTTATTGGCGGCTGCCGTTAAGCAGTTTGTTGACGTTGATGTTTTTGGTTGCATGATTAAGGGATTGCAATAATTGATTCCTGGTTGTCCGTAAGGGTGTGGAAGCCGTAAAATACTTTGTTTTGTATTGTAAAAGTAGTGTAATCCATGAACGACACGTCGAAGGTCTTAGGAAAAGCGTTCCAGGGGCAATCCATTGCTACCCTCGACGTGCCATTCATATTATACAGCCTGGCCCATCTGATTTTCCGGTTTCCGCAGTAAAGTTTCGTCCGCGGGTCAGTCCATGCTTTAAGGTCTATGCAAGCGAACGCCTGTCTGCCTGTATCGTCAGGCAGGCCAGCGGGCATTTCGCTGCTTTTTATTTTAGGCGCCCGCGCAGAAGACAGTTCCGCATACCGGTACCCGAGGCAGTCAAACTCTTCCGGGGTAATGCCGCGAAGTAGTTCGTGTTCTTCGTCGTCGCAGTTGCATCGGTATAGGGTTAAATCAAACTTCCCGCCCCTGTGATACCGAAAATTGAGAACACAATAACCCTTTTTGCTGCCCAAATGGTAAACAGGCGTGCCTACCACAAGAAGGCCGGAAAGGTTTTTAGCCAGCCGGTGCGCGGCAAGCATCTCCGCCACTCTGAAAGCTACAGGGCCAAGTTTGCGTTTCATTTTTTGTCAAGGGAAAGGAACGTGGAGGCGCAGAACAATGCGCCTCCACAGGTAATTCACAGGCAAATTGCTTTACAGGGTTAAAAGCTCATTTAGCATATCACAGTATGCTTTTGCCAGCGCCTTGGCTTTGTCCTTTCCCAGAACCGCGCTGTTGAACACGACCAGCACATTCGCCGCCGTATCCAGAACGGCATAAGTTTCTCCGACTGGCTTCACCATATAATTAGTATTGCTTTTGTCCATTGTAGTACAGGTATGTTTCAATTTTTGTCCTGAAAGGCAGAGGTTTGTTTCTCTTCCCTCAAGTGCTTTCACTATATCTTTATTTTCAGAAATTGCAAGATATATTTATCTAATAGTGCAAAAAAACTCCCTCCCCCTAGAGCGCCAAGGGGAGGGAGAAACCAGAAACATCCTGTTAGAAATGCTCCAAAACAGGGGCAATATACAGGGTTGGACGCGTTTTTGTCAAGCGGTTTTGTCCGCGGGCCACAGCTCTTCTATCCTGGCCGCCAGCGCCCATACGGTATCGTTATAATACCGGTAAACACGATTTATCCGGCGGGAGAGCAACAACGCCTCGCTGGGATAGTCCTCATAAGCCCGCATGGGCGTTCCCGCCTTGTACAGCCCCTTTACGTCGTCGGAAGCCCGGTAATCGTATTGGAGGCGGATTTCCCACAGCCGGAGGCCGCATAATTCGTGCACCAGATTGCGCCCGGCCAGCAGCGGGGCGATGCAGGTGATATAGACCACGCGCCGGTCATCCGGTAGCTGGTCATGCAGCAGCACGGCTATATGCGCCGTCCGGCGCATGTTCTCCATGATGTCCCTGTCGGAAAATCCAAGGTCGCTGTTTAACCCGTTCCGCATGTCGTCTCCGTCAAGAAGGATGCCCGGATGCCGGTTCATCAGGGTTTTCGCCACAGACGTTTTTCCGACGCCGCTTTCACCGGTGAGAAGAATAATCATTGGATGATGTTATCGTGTTGAGCGTCCTGTTTTTCACGGACAGCCGCCATAAATGCGGAAAGGTGGTCGAGCGCCTGTTTTTCAGTCGCCCCGGACTGGACGGAATACCTGCACGACGGGCAGGAATAATAGCAGCCGTCCTTTCCGGTGCTGTAGCACAGATTTTTTCCGCAAAAAGGACAGTCGCGGGAGATAGGCATATTTACCATAGCGCCTGAGTTTTCCATGTGTTTACTGTTCCGACTCCGACCGTTCCAAGCTCCGGACTGTAAATCAGGCAGCGCACGGGGTCCAGATACCGGACGGGAAAGTTCAGATTGATTTGCTGCACCGGGGCGCCCTGAAAGTCTTTTTCGCCGGGAATGGAACCGATTACGGATTCCGCCGCCCCAAGTTCGACCGTTCTGTCAGGAAGCCTCGCCTGAAGCCTGGAAACCGGAGTGAGCCGGGAAGCGGAGGGAAGCCAGACAACGGACACTTTATGCCGTACATCCGGCGTGTCGGACGGTTCCTGCCGGATGTAGCCAAGCCAGGACGCCGTGGGATGGACCAGCTTATCCCTGCCTCCCGCCAGGGCACGCTTGATGATTCTTTCGGCGATTCCCGGAAGCCGGTTGTCAATCCCCACATTGTAGCAGCATTCGCCGGTATCGTCGCAATGGCTGTAAAGCTCCGCGAGTTCCGGCACGCCAAGCATGCCCGCAATGCCATTCAGCATCCGGGCATAGGCCTTGCTCGCCTCAATGCGGGAAGCGTCATGAATGACAATATAGGCATGGGCCGCGGCCAGCCCGGCGACGATTTCCGGAAGGAACTGCATGTGGCCGGGACAGTCCACAAAAACCAGATCGCAGGTTTTCCCGTCCCGCTCCCATTGCTCGCCCCAGGTGGTGATGAACGAGGTTGCAATGGTTTTCCCGGTCTGCTGCTCGACGCACAGGGCGTCCGGCTGGACTTCCATGCCGTTTAAGTGTTTCGCCGCATTGGCGATGAAGGTGCTTTTTCCGGTATCAGGAATGCCGCACACGGCAATGATGATTTTTTCACGTGGCATGGCGTCTATGCTATCGCCGTTTTTTATTTTTGCAAAAAATTATTTTGAGCTACAAATCGGAAACCCGTGAATATGTCTCCGCGTCCTTGATGCCGGGAACCATGTGCGAGCTGTCGTACCAGGTGCCGTAAAGCACATGGTTAATCATGCTTGTCGGATTGCCGGAATCGCAAACGCGCTTTGGCAGGCCCTGATGCCAGCCTACCCATTGGCGGTCATAATGCACCATATTTTGGACGGTGCTTTCCAGCCCCCACCCGGAATCGGCGGCATGCACTGTCCCGTAGGTTTTTCTGCACGCATCCAGCATTGCGGTAAGAAACAGGCAGGAATCGTCCCCGGAGGCGTAAAGCACCCCGTGATTATACATCCAGCCGAAAGTGATGGCGTTGTAAAACACGGTTGAAGGCTCCCGTTCGCAGACAGAAACCGAGTAATCATGGAAGGCTGCCGGACGCTGGATTTTTACGTCTGTGTCCAGATACCAGCCGCCCCATTTTTTCAGGGCGCACACCCGCGCCATGTCGGTCAGGCTCATGATGCCCCCGGTAGGGTTGAACGGGATGCCGAACTCATCCAGCAGGGCCTTGCATTGCCTCCCGTTCAAGCAGCGGTACGGAAGGTCGAACCGGTTACAGTAGGCCCGCACCCCGGACATCCATTCCCGCATTTCCTGCGGTATATTATCTTCTCCGCCTATCCAGATTTGCGTGATGCCTCCCGGCTTTTCAGGTTTTTTTTCCGGCTGGGTGAACGGGTCATCCGGTATCATGGCAAGAGCGGAAAGGAAAAAATGGAACTGTTAGCAGAATCCCTTGCGCCGCAGCATCTCCATTGCGTACGGCGCGGAATTGTCCTGTGATTTCCGGCATGCCCGTTCCGGCACGCTGGTATGGTACAGCTCCCTGATGATTTTATCAATGCTGTCGGCATCGGAATCGACCGGGGTCGTTACCGGCTCGTCTCCCAAGGAGCGGTAACGTTTTCCGTCCCTGGCAAGGTATAGCGGGCAGACGGGCAGCAGGTATTTTTTCGTGTACTCCCACACATCCCGTTCCGACCAGCCCAGAAGGATATTAACGCGGTAATGGCCGGAATCGGGGGACTGGACATCCAGCCCATCCAACGGGTAGAATCCGGGCCTGTTGCTCACCGGGTCAAATGTGCCGTCGGCCTCCCTGTAGGAAAAATAACGTTCCTTGGCCCTGGAACCTTCTTCGTCGCGGCGGATGCCAGTGAACAGAAAGTCGATGTTCCGCTCTTTCAGCGTCTGGACGAGGACGTCAGTTTTCAGGGTCTGGGTCAGTTTGAATACCGGCGTATTGTCGTAAGACATGCCGGAACGGATTGCCTGGTTGTTCTGGCAGCGCACATCATGGGGGCCGCCGTGCCGGATGCCGAAAAACGCCTTCATTTCGGCGATGTGCCTGTAAAACGCGGGAAACTCAAAAGTGGAATCAATGTAAATAACGTCAATATGGGATAAATCGACGTGCTGGGAAAGCAAATGCAGGACAACGCCGGAATCCTTGCCGTAGGAACAAAGAATGGCGGGGCGCCGGGCCTTTCTCAGGGCGAGGTCAATCAGGTGGTGGGAATATTTAATGAACTCCGGAACGTCGCTGGGCGGATAACTGGCGAAGGGCGTAATCATGCTGGTATTGGGCGTAAAGTTCTACATCGCAGGCGTACAAGGCCTTGATGCGGGCAACCTCTTCCGGCGTAGGCTGATAGCCTCCATAACGGCTTGTATTATTATGGTTGTGCGTAGAATAGTCAATTTTTAATCTGTCCAGGACGGAAAAATCGTTTCTTGGGTCGATAAGCAGTTCTGGAATATGGCCCGGCGCGGCATGCCAGGATTGCGGAGACCAGTGCGGGTCAAGAATATCATGGCTGAAAGGCGCTTTCGGTTTTTTTTTGATGATGTCTTCCAGCACGTCCAGCATCAGGGACACGGTAACATACTCCTGCACCCGGTCCGGGTGGATGCCGCAGACGCAGCCTATCCATTGTATTCCGGAATATCTGTTGAACTGCCCGTCAGCGTCTTTTGGGTATGATTTCCAGCCGAATTGTATCTTATTCCGGAAAGCGGACATGAACCGCGCCACCGGTTCCCGGACGAACATGGCGTCCAGATTTTTCGCCGGGTAGTCATTGGAGTCAATCACCACCCGACCGTTCCAGCGGGGGAGGGAATCCCAGGCTAGCGTCCAGCCGCATTTCTGCGGAATCAGCACGCGGCGAAGGCCCTCGACCGGATAGGTAAAAACGCTCATAGGCTGGTGTTGCAGTTTCAATCCACGCACTCATGAGAGTGCGAAAAAAATTTGCAATCATTGCAAATTTCAGAAAGACGGAATCAATCGTCGCACAGAGCCGAGTACAACGCCATTGACGCGCTGTCGGTGAGCCACAGGGCCGGATTGTCTTTAGGGGTCAGCAATCTCAAGGCCCCTGTGTCCTTATGCCGGCACTCCATGCGGATGGCAATGCCGGGAACGCGCGTTGATTCCTGTTCCCCGGATTCCGATTCCACTGTTTCCATGCGGTAGGAAAACGCAGCCCAGAACTGCGTGCAGTACCACTCATCGCTCAACATAGTAAATCCTTTGACAATAGACGCGAGCGTTTCCCGGTGCTGTTCCGGGATGTCGGAAAGGCGGTAGGAATCGGGCTTGCTCCAACTATCGGATTTTTGCCCAATGCAGTAAATAGTGCCCTTGCTCCAATCCGGCGGAGCGTCAAAAATGCCGAGCAGACTAATCATGCCGCCAACATAGAGCTTCCGGGCGAAAAAGAAAGTAAAAATGCGGCGGCAAAAGAAAAGACGCGTGAAATATGGTTGACAAATAACGGTTGCGGCCAACACATAGAATCATCCCGGCAAGATGTTTGCCGCGTAAATAGCATATAGTTTAACCACCCCACAAAATGGAACCAAATATCAGACTACAACCGCAGGACACATATCTTCTCGTCAGCAAGCTCGACCGGCTGATACAGGTGTGCAGCAAAATATCCAACATGATAATGGCCATGTTTATCATCAATATCGGCATTATCCTCCTTTACTTTATCGGCCTTGTCCTGGTGGGCATAGGCGCGGCGGCGGGGGTTAAATAAGTTTAACTCTTTGCAATAAAAAAAGGCTATTACGGGATTTTCCGTAATAGCCTTAATGTATTTAACAGAAAAAGAGTTTACTCAGTTGTCCGATTTTATCGGACAGCTCTTCCCGTTTTGGGAATGACTGAAAACGAGCTTCATGAGCAGAAGCATGGAAGGGGATGGCCGCCGTACGCCTTTCAGCCATTGCCAGACGGTTATTTCCTCGACTTTCAGAAGTTCCGCCGCCTTTTTCACGGAAGCGGTTTTATTGCGGAGGCCGTAACGGCCCCGCACCCAATCGATAAAATCTTTCGGCGATTCGGGTTCCGGCCTGATTACCCCGATACTGTAAACCAGACCGCTGCTGCCGCCGTCAATATCCCCGGAACGGGTCAGACAGATTCCACGGCGAGAAAACTCATCAACAATGGCGCTGTAAATCCGGTCAACAACAGATTCCTTTACGCCCGCCGTGTCAAAGTAGATGGCGAGGGAATCCGCCTCGGTGGAAAGCTCGGCATCGTCCAATCTGGAATCATAGGCGAAAAAGGAAATGTCATCAGCGTAATACTGGGGCGTTCCCTGGTAGCTCCATTCCGTAATGGGGCGTATGGCTTCCAGAACGGAAGCGGCGATGGATTCAAAGGTTTCGACGGAAATGAGAATGTTCATATCGGAGTAGTTTTTGTGATGTAAAATAATTAGCGGACTTCAACGCGGTCGGCGTCCTGGCTCCAGTTAAGGTTTTCCGGGTCCACCTCTTCGCCTTTTATTTCCGTGAACATCATGAAGATTTCCACGGGGTTTCCGTTTTCGTCATATCCGGGGGCGGAATATTCGGAGACGTATTCTTCTCCTTCTTCCGCTTCCTCGAAACATCCCAGGAACTCGCGGTTGGTAAACTCCATTTGACGCGTGGCATAGTAGGTCTTGCCTTCAAACTGATAGCTGCCGAACTCGCGTTCAAGAGTAGTCAGATTGATTTCTTCGCCGTCTTCCGTGATGATGATTTTGTCTGCGCTCATTGTCTTTTATCCTTTCCAGTTTTTGATTTATTCAGCGTAATGGCGTTTGCTGTTTTAGTCCCAACCTACAACCAAGTTGTATTCTTCCGCTTTTTCAAGGATGCTTCTCACATCATCAAAGTCCTTATCCTCTTCGGAGACATTTCCGCTGACAAATCCATGTCTCGTGCCGTGGGCTTCCCGCACCGGGCAATAAAAGTTGTAGGTTCTTCCTTCTTCATCATAATTCTTCACCGCTTCTCCGGCGACGACGATTTCGTAGTAATTCATGGTGAAGATTTCTCTTACATTGTAGGTTTTATCAGCGTTCATTGTTTTGGTCTTTCTGGTTTGGTTTTTCAGGTTGTGTTTTCGGTTGGTCCCTTACCTCCCGTCAACAAGGTCAATATACTATTCAATGAATAGTAATGCAAGCAAAAAGTGAAAAAAATTTTCGTCAAATGAAATATTTTTCAGTAATTATGTCCCAGGCGAAAAAAGTGGAGGTGGCCTCCCTGCTCAAGAAACGATGAATGACGCCGCAAAAACCCAGGACGACAGTATTATTTCCGGCATGAGAAGCCTGCTGGAAAACGCGCGTATTTCAAAAGAACTCATCCGGTCGCAGCCGGACAGGCCGTATGAGCACTACTGGAAAGAGTTTCTGAAAACCCAGCAAATGCGGAACGCCACGCTGAACGCCGCCAGCAGCCGAAATGGATGGGAACAGTAAAGCGTTACCGCATTCCGGTCAATCCGGGTTTGCTGCGCCAGTAATCCGCCGCCGGAATAGAGTGTTTGCGCTGCCATTCAGTCAGCCGCCGTCCGGTGCTGTGGGGGCGTTGCAGCATCAGATTGATGCTGGTATGCCATACCGGCACAGTCCCAATCTGGCTTAAATAGGATATGAGCACATCAATGGGCAGGTAATAATCCCGCATGGCGTCAATGACGGTTTTCCGGACATGCCTGCGGATAATCAGGGCGTGCGTCTGGCAGTAATACTTGGTAAAGGGAATATTGGATATTCTCTCCGCCTTTTTCAGCGGGAGAAGGGTCAGCGGGGCGTGGTTCCACCAGGGCGGCTCGTCGAATACGGTAGCCCGCCGGTACAGCCGGATAATGCCGATTTCCGGATGCCGGGAAACGGCCTCCCGGCAAATGCAGGAAATATCCTCAGCGGAAATCGGTGGATAAGGCGCCGGAACGCAGTCCGATTCGCCGTACAGCGTAAGGTCGTCCGCGTCCATGTAGGTTTCCAGCATGGAGGCGAAGTTGGCGCGGAGCGCATGGACGTGGCCGCACCAGTTATAGCCCAGCCCGTCGGACAGGTACAGGGGGGAATAGCCCAGGCTGGGAATACGCTTAACTGTGTTGCGCAGGCCGGACGTATCGTTATCGCCCAGGACGGCATGGACACGGTAGCCCAGCGCGGTCAGCTCGTCTTCCCCTTCCAGCATTTCCCCCGGCGTGTAAAGCAGATAAGCGTCCATCGGTTTTTATCGGGCAGGGAATAAAACCGGCATGTACCACATGTACCATTTAATGATTAAAAAAATGAGTTCCGTGTCATCCAGCTTTTGTTGCAGGCGGTCATTCCAGATTCCGGAATCCCGCAACCGAAGGAGGAGAACCAGACGACAATCACGTTCATCTGAATCAACCTCCATCGGAGGCTCTCGTTATCCTGCGCCGAGAGCACCATAGCATGCGGGGGGGTGGCAGGTCAAGACCCAAACGGGCCTGCGGCGGCTTCCGCGTCGACTTCCTTGCCGGTTTCAGGCCATGAACGCTGCGTTTCCCACAGCTCAACCAGGGAGTTCGCCAGATAGGCAAGATTCAGCACTACCTTGCCGTATTCCAGCGTGCCGGGGGAGTAGTGGTGCGGGTCGTCCACGGCCTGTTTCCCTCCGAGCTGCGCCAGCGAGGTTATCTTGCCGACAATCCGGTCATACCGGGGCTTGTCCGACAGGTGCATGCTGCCGAGCATTTCCAACAGGTCGCTTTTGTTCTCCGGCTCCATGATGATGATTTTATCAGCCCACAAAATATCGTTGATGCTTACCTGGCGCGACTTGTGGTCTTTCAGGCTTCCGTGGGACACGGTCTGAAAGGCCCGTTGAAGGGCCTTGGGGACGCGCTGCCCTTTATCGACATGCAGCCCCGCGTCACGGACTTCATAAGCGTCTCCGCAGGCCGAATTTCTGATGTATTCCGCGACGAACGGGCTGCGATGCATGTTGCTGTGGCATAGTACTAGGATGTTGTCTTTCATAGGCCTAAAATTATAAACGCGCGGAAATGCCTGTAAAGAACAACCGGCGAATCAGGTGGCCAGGGATAGTTTCAGGGTTCCGAGATAAACCACGGCGGGTTCAAGGTCGGTAATCCGGTACATCGTCGCCGGGTCATAGGAGCCGAGGGCCTCATATTCCGCCGCCGTAAGGGATTTAACCTGCAAATAACGCTGGTCGTTATCAGACCGGTTCAAAATCGCTTTAGGGTTATCGGCGTCCCATAGCGATTCGCTGATACTGGGGCGGGTCATGGACAGGCCCCCGGTGTCGCAATAGCATAAAAAGCCTTCCGGGTACGCCTTGTCTTTTATTTCCAAGCTGTCTGTCTCAATCTGGGAGGCTTTCAGCAGGGCGTTAATAGTAGTGGAGCCGAGAAACAGCGCCGCGCCAGTCACTTTCACTGAATTGTAAAACTCGACCGCCGGATGAAACCTCATCGCCTGTATAAGCGCCCCGACCAGCCAGTCCACATAGCTGCCGCGTGAACTGCAAGTCAGATAAAGCCGGACGTCATAGTCATTTGTATCAGTGGACAGGTGATTGGGGCGAATAATGAGTTCCACTTCATCCGGGGAATCGTAAAATGCGGTCAGGCTGATGCAGTCCAGGTCATCGCTGCCCCTCAAATCTATTCCGACCGTTTCAAGCGTTGAGGACCTGATTGTGTTCGCGCTCAAGTGCTGGCTTATGGTCACGCCGCCGGTAAACAGGGCCGATTCCGCTACATTCAGCGTCTGAATGTTAGTCTGGCCGGTAATGGTGAGAAGGTCAGTTGGAATGACCATCTCGCCCGTGTCCATGCTCAAATACCCTGCCCCGCCGGATGTGTATAAGGTCAGCGTGCCGTTGTTGCCCCCGGAATTAACGGTAATGTTTCCGGTAAAACTCTTCAGGCCTTTGATTGTCTGGTCGGTGTCCAGCGTCACGTAAGACAGCGGCAGGCAGTTAAATTGCGAATCTACATAACTCTTATTGGCGGCCTGTTCCGCTTCGGTGGGGGTTTTGACAAGAATGGACGCGTCATTGTGCCAGGTAAAATCAAACTGGCAGGCGAGGATAATCTTGTCTTTCTTCCACACTCCGTTAATCACCCGCTCATGATAAAGAATATATCCCGCATTATCATTGGTCGTTTTGCAGGCTAACCGGTGGTTGTTGTTGTCGGCAGTCGTCGGCGTTTCAATCAGGGAACCGAATGTCCAGGTGCTGCCGAACTTGCCGGGGTCAATCTTCCCGGTTTCAACCCGCACAATATCGTTGAACTGCGCGGGGCCGCCCACGGTAAGCGACTGGCTGAGGGTAACTCCGGAATTGAACAGGGCGGAGCCACGAACTTGAATATTGTTATCTGCGATAAAAATGGATTGCGCGTAAATGTTGCCGCCGCGGCTTTTCAGCATCAGGTGTCCTCCGGCTGAAACCCGCACGTTGCTGGAACCAACATGCGCAATAGACAATACCGGAAATCCGGTGCTGCTGTCGCTGGGGGCGTTAGTTGTGTACAAGATGCCAGTACTATTTACACTATCAACATAGCCATTGATTCCAGCGGAGAATGTATTGCTGCCAGTAAATGTGTTATCCGTCTGCAAAGACGCGTAATTGCTGAGGTCAACAGACAACACTTTACTGCCGGCGTCCATATTCAGGGGGAGATTCAGGGTGATGGCCCCGGAAACGCCGTTAATGGTGGTGTCCGTAGCATTCCCCGCCACGTCATCGACGTATTTTTTATTCGCCGCTTCATTATCCGCGACGGGAGCGGCCGCAATGACGGGGGCGGCTGAAAAGGTTTTCACGCCGTCAATCGTCTGGCTGCCCGCGGTCAATACGACCGTTTTGTCGTCCAGAGACAGGGAGACGCTGTTTTCTTTCGCGTTTCTGGTGATTTTCAGCCCGGAATCCAGAAGGATATCCCCGGATTCCCCGCCAAGGGACGTGACTACCCCCTGCAACGCCTGCTTGATGTCTTTCAACGCCTGCTCCGCCCTGTCCGCGGCATCCTTGGCGATGGCCGCATAGTTTTTTGATACGAATCCGCCGTCAACTTCCAGCGTAATGACGCCCTCGTTTCCAGAAGGCAGGTGCAGAACCCCGCCGACCTCATCATTGACGGCCTCGTCATCCAGAACGGGGGTAATTCTGGGAAGCGCCGTGAACGTGCCCTCCATGAGGGGCGTTTCATCGTTGCCGGAACTGACAAGGAACACATCATATTTCCAGTTTCCCGGAGGCACGGAATCCCACTCAATCCGGGCGCGACCGTTTTCGTCCACGGAGCATTTCAGGTCCTGTCTTGGATACGTCCCGATGCTGCCGTGAAGCGTATACTCCTGTAAGGGAAAAGGCTCATTTTCATACTCCGCGGACAATACCAGCGCCTGCCGAAGTCCGGTAACGGTCTTGATGTCGAAATGGGCGGCTTGAATCATATAGGCGTACTTTGTTTCAAAGCCCGCAGACTGTCAAACCGCAAAGCGCGCGAAACCCGGCACATATAGCATTCCGCCCGCTTTTCCTCAATTTGCAATCATTGCAAATTTTCCTGAGGCAAAGCCTGTTCAAGAATCCGGCGCTTTCAGGCAGTCGCTCATCAAAGCGGAAATGCGCTGCTGAATAATCCGGTTCTGGGCCAAAACGTCTTTAATGGCCTTGACCGCTTCCACCGCGTGGGCATACTGCTCCGCATCCCTGTCCGGATTCGACCGTTCGAGCAAATCGGTCAGCTGGTAAAGGATAGCCAAATCCACTTTGTGGTTACGGTGGTAATACCTCCACGCCTGACGGAGGTTCCTGTAAGTTTGCCTTCTGGCATTTTCTTCGGGGACGGTATCGGATTGTAAATCGGTAACCATGTATTGAGCAGTTTGATTTATGGCTTTTTGCGGCGCAAAATCGCCGCCTGTTCATCGGTAAGGTATCGCCACGACTGCGGCGGGCGGGTCAGTCCAATATCAGACAGGGGCACGGCATGGGGAAGACGCACGGGGTCATAAATGCCCCAAGCTTTACAGGGTAAATAGCTCTGTAAATATTCTTCCGTTACGCAAGCTTTTGAGGGCAGCCAAATAGGAACTCTGGAAATCACGGGAATAAGATACTTTAACTGGCACTTGCCGATAATAGCCCGTTCCCCGTCCTTGCCGGATTCGTAGAGCCATAGCGTTGCAGGGCCGCACCGTCTAAGGAAGGGTTTGGTTTTCCGCAGTTCCCACGTTTTTTCTCCGGATAAAATGAGACCGGAGAAGGGCCGCCTGATAGATAAAAGGATGTCAATCATGTTTAATTTTCTTTCTGTTTGAGTTCCCAGGGCCATTGTTCAACATCTTCCGGCACATAAGACATGCTGTACCCATAAGTGCTGCCAGCGCGTATTACTCCTTTTTCAACATCTGTTTTAATAACGAAAAAGTTATCAGGTAATTTCCTGATTTTAATAAGGTCGCCGGGTTTCAACCGCATGATGGGAGGAAACTTGGAAACAAGCTCATTCCAGGCCTCTGCGGCTTCCTGGGGCGTGAATTGCCGCAGGGCGCACAAGCCGCATTGAGTGCAAATATATTGGTATCCTTGAGGTATTATATCGAGGAATGTTCTTTTACTCCCGCAAATAGGACATTGATGCGTTTTCATTGCCGGTCTCCTTCCTGCTCAAGCTCCCAGGGCCATTTAAGGACATGAGTATCCGCAATCGTGAATACCGGTCTTCCTTCACCTCTCCTCACGTCCATCATTGCTAGATTTTTATTAACGTTTATCACTTCACAAATGCTTCCATCCTCTACTTGCAACTTGTCCCCCGGCCAAACCCTCATGATGGGAGGAAACCTGGAAATAAGGTCTTTTATCTGATTCTCGGCTTCTTTTGCGGAGTCTATCGGCGTTGTGGCAAGAGGACATCTAATACACGCATAATAATATATTCGCGTATACTCTCCTGTATATAAGTCCTCATCATATACATCGGACTGCAACTGCATCTCACTTCCGCACAGCGGGCATTTAAGAGTTTTCATTTTCGTACAGTATCGTCAATCAGGGCTTTAAGTTCATCGAAGCAATGAAGGCGGGTATGGTTTTTCACCGTGCAAATAAGGTGCTGCGCCCACCGGGCATGCCGTTTCGTGGGGTACTCCATGCGATAGCGGGCGATAATTCCTTTGTGGTGTACAATCGCGGCCTGAACTTCGTATTTCCCGTCGTCGGTTTTCTTCATGGGGCAAACCTGCTGAACGATGATGTGAGGGTTTCTTTTCATGGCTCTTCTCTTTTTTATCGGTTGCGGTTTTTCTTCGGCTCCCAATTACATCCGATGTAGTCGCTCAATGAGCAAAACTCGCACATGTACATGTAATGGTCATACTGATACAGGCAGTTCCCGCAATGGCGGTCTGTGAACGTTCTGCATTCAGCCTGCGCCTGACGGTAGTCTTTGATGTATGATGTAAGATAAGTTATACTTCGGATATATTTTTTTTCTTCCCGGCTAAGATTGCCGTATGGTTTTTTGAATTGCCTGAGCGCCTCTCTCTTAGCGCGGCCAATCTGGTTTTTGAGTTTTCCGCAGGCCTCCCCATAAGCGAAAACAGCTTTGTCTCTTGCCGTCAGTTTCATTTTTTTCTACTTAGGATTTTGCCGGTTTTAACGCTCCCCGTCATTGTCTTCCGCCATAGGGCGCTCCGGGGAAAACAGCTGAAACAACGTGTGCCCGGCAAACAACAGGCTGAATACGCTGGTGCCAATCAGTGCAATCAGAGCAATAGCTTTCAAGCCCGCGACCAGTATCGAATAAAAGGATGGCGTGCCATATCCAAGTATGATAGTAACGCCGTAAAGGGACAGTACGCAGATAGCGGCTTCGACGCATAAAATCCCCATAAGGGGAGCAACACGGATAATTACGTTTTTGTTCATGGTTTTTTATTGTTCTAATAAATGAAAATTGAGGTCAGGTTTATCCCCGGCCAGGCATGGTTTCCCAGCCGGGGGAAGAATGTTTACCAGTTGAAAGATTCCGCTGTCCAGCGCATGAACGTGTGACGGTCACGCGTATCTTCCCGGACAATATACCAGGTCTTTCCTTCATCCAGGGAGGTTTCAATGAGCACGGAACCCTGATTGTCGAATTCGCGCTTCACAAGCTCTCTTCCGGCCTGGACGGCTTCAATCAGGGTGCGGGCGGAATGATAGCGGCCAAGACATTTGGAAGAACCCTTGGCGGTCCAGCGGTAAATGGCGGGTGCAGTCTTCATAATATTTTAACTTTCAGGTTTTTTAGCTGTGTGAGAAGGTTTTTCCCTCCCTTTGATGAATGTAATTTATCATTGTTTTTTATAAATTGCAAGAGAAAAAAGAACTTTTTTGAGAAAAAAATTTGTAATCATTGCAAATTGGGGGGGGACAAGATATATTGCGGCCCTGCCGGTAAACGCTTCCGGGCAGGGCCTGACGAGCGGAATATTAACCGTACGATTTTTTCGTACAGTTATCAGCAGTCATCAAAGCATAATTCATCGCCGTCCAGTCTGAAAATCCGACCGTTTCGGAACAGGTCGGCGTACAATGCAAACTCTCCGACGCCATTATGCCAGGGACACCAGCGGACGCGGCGCCAGACGTCCTGTGAGGTGATGCATCCGTGCAAGGCTATCTGTTCGTGCGGGAAACGCCGCGAAAGCGCCCACAGGGCAAAGGCGAATGTCGTAAACCGCCGGGACAGTCCTTCCCGGAACACCGGTTCCGGCAAATATTCCAGAAAGGGATGCTGGTGCAGAAAGCGGTATTCTTCCCCGCGCCAGTACGGAGGGATGCAGGGCCCGTCTTTCATGGTTCCGGGCGGCGGGTACGTGATGATGATTTTACTGGCGCCGGCGAGGACGCCCCAATGGCGGCGCTCCGGCGGGAATGTCCAGTAGGCGGGATTGGGATTGAGGAATACCCAGTCACAACGCGTTCCGGTTTTCCCGGAATCGTAGTTGCACATTTTCGACACCCTCACCACCAGCCGGGGCTTGCCGGAATCAATTATGGCGGAGCAGTCGTTAAGCCGGTGCTCGGATTCCTGGGCGTTGCCTATCAGCACAATCATATCGGTCAGTCCGGGTATATCCGGTACGGGTGTTCGGCCGTCCGGGAAAGGGGGCTTTTCTTCCCGTCAGGACGCATTTGCAGATAAAAGGAATAGTCGTCCTCCGTGTCAATTTGAAATGACCAGGGCAAAAACTGGTAAAACACGGCCACCCGGTCACCGGAGCCGGACAGCAGCCCAGGATGCACGACCGTTCGGGCAGGGCAGTGTTTCAGGACTCCGTAGCGCAGCAGGAGAAGCCCCCCGTCATAATGGTCGTACCAGTGCCGGGCGGACTGGCTTTCATCCTGACCGAAAAGAGCGTTGTTCAGGACGCCGCAGATTTTCAGGCGTTCCGCTGTGAACGCCGCCTGAATGGCGGTATCGGAAGACATCAGGGCGTACATGGCCCGGAGCAGTCCGGAGCGGCGCACCGGGGAGGTTGCCTGGGCTATGCAAACCAGGTCTGAATCTTTGGCTTCAATATTAAAGGCAACCTGGCTGGTGTGTCCCTGCATGTAGGGAGTTTCCGGGTCAGGGCGCCATAAGACGGTGCGTCCATATCCGCGCCGGGTAATGCCGCGCAGCAGTTCCGGGCTGTCACAGGAGATGACCGGCTCCCAGCCCTCCGCCCTGATGTATCTGGCCGTCACCTCCCACAAAGGGAACAGGCCCCCGGAAAGATACGGGTTGCAGGTTCTGAAATTCTTTCCCGGACAACGCACGGAGCGGGCTTTCAGCGGAATAATGCAGTGCATCCGGCAGGGGGGGGCAGCAGATTCAGACATAAAAAAATCGAGAAACAAAAAAGAATGAACACGGCAAAATGCCCTTCCTTCTTCCCCAGCGGTTTTTCAGCCGCAGCCATCCTGGAAAAAAGGAAGGGCACCCCTTGTTGTTCCCGTCCGCAGAACAGGGCGGGAATAGGCACACACCTAGAGCGCATGCCCTTATCGTTTCAATCCACGCCTTTGAAGCGAATCGTGCATGCGGGGAGCATCCTGCCAAATCCGGGGTAGCTTGTCAACTGCGCACAATCTCGACAATGTTCCCGGCTACGGAAGCCGCATCCCCGGCAAGGGACACTGTGCCGAACATGGCGCTTGACGGTTCCGCGGACGATTCAGCCGCGCTGGCCGTTTCCTCTTCCGGGGTTGACGCGTCCCGCACTTCAATGTGGTCCGTCGGAGCGACAAACTGCGCCTGGCCGGAAACGGGAAGGCCCCCCAGCAGGTCGAATTCTTCTCCGTCGATAACGGCTATCACCTGAACGGATGATACGGTGGTAATGCAGTACCGGCGTCCCGGTATGGTGGCAATGGGAGTATTTAAGGCAATCATGACGCCGTCCGTTATATCCGGAGGGGCGGCATAAAACAAGCCCCCGGTTTCCTGCGGAACGCATGACAGGCTTTTGATATGCGCGATGGGATGCAGGAGAAGGCCGGGGGCTTGTCTTTCTTGATAGCAGCTATTTATCGGTTGTTGCGCCTTTACTTTGAATTTTCAAGGCATGAATCAGGTTCCCGTCAACGCGGGCAACACTGGCAATATCGCATCAAGGGGCTGAAATTGCAAGCTGTTTTTTTCGGCTTCCGGCGCGTCTTTTCCGGTCGCCCCGCGCGGTATCCGGTTTCCGGTACTCCGGACGGATGATTTTCGGCACGCAGTTGTTCCAGACAATGGCATGGTGGATTCTCCGGTAATGCTCGCCCATTGTCCGGATTTTCACCGCGGACGGCACATGCATGACGCTGTAAAACGATTTCATGTAAGTTCCGTTCTCCTGATAGGCTTCCGTCATCCCTCCGGCCACCTGCTGGGTGCTGGCCTGATTGAGCGCCAGTTCCGTAACCGAAAACATGACGGCTCCCCGGTTCCCGTGGGTGATGTAGGTGTTCACGTCCTCGTTAAACCGGCCCATGAAGGAAAAAGGGCGCTCTGTGTCGCAGATAAAGCTGTTCATGGCTTTTCTCCGGATGCTGGAAAGGCTGTTGGAGTTGGCCCCGCCCAGCAGGTCGCCCCCTTGAAGCCAGGCGATAGTGGTCAGGGAGGGCGTACGGGTGAAATAGTCAAGGCAGATGTCAAGAACTGAATCCAGCCGGGTACAGCGGCGGCATGTGTAGCGGCGGCGGCCGTCCAGCACAAAGCGGAAGTAATTGTAATCGTCGTCCAGCACCATGAAATAGCGGAATCCCAGGCGGCGGGCGATGTCAAAGCTCGCATTGCGCACATATACGGTGCTTTTGCGCCCGAGCCGGCCTGTAAAGTTGTCCGCTACGTCCAGCCTGGACGCCTCAAGGGCCTTGTCAAAAACAACAATGTGGTCGCTTCCGTAGCAGTTGCGGTAGTCTTCGGCCTGCGCATCCTCATTGTCGATGACGCTATACCACGGTCCGCTGTAGCCGAAGTGGTCAAGCGCGTTCAGGGTTTTCACGTTCCCGGCCCTTCCGTGGGAAATGACCAAAACACAAAAATCGGAATGCCTCATCATGATTCGGAGCCTCCTTCCTCTTCCTCCCCTTCCGGGTATTCGCGGTCGTATTCGTCAGCCAGGGCGCGGGCCATTTGCACATAGCCGAGTTCAATGGCGCGGTCGTAGTCGATGATGACCAGGCAGGAGTTTTCCATGAGCCGCTGCACGGGTGGGGCCGCATGGGCGTAAAACTCGGCTATCCTGTCAAAATGCAGGACATAGTGCCGCATGGCGGCAATGCGCAAAAAGTCGCGCACGTTATCCGGCAGCCCTGGGGTCTGGTCGATTTCTTCCAGCAGGGATTCCGCCCTGGTGCGATCCACCAGCTCCTCGGCTTCCGGGCACTCGCCGGTGATTTCATACACGGGGGTGATAATGCGCCCTGTATAGATGTTCCGGTCATCCTGCGTTTCCGCAGCAGGGCCTGAATCCGGCAATGGGGCGTCTGCCGGTCCCGAATCGGAGAAAAAGCCGAAGTCGTCAAGATTAAACTCGGCGTCCAGCTCCCCTATCTCGATTTCAAGCCTGGAAAAATCCCAGCTTGAAAACTCCGCTACCTTGTTATCGGCAAGGCGGAACGCCTGAATCTGCTTCGGGGTCAAATCGGACGCGACAATGCAGGGTACATGGCTCATGCCCAATTCCAGGGCCGCCTTGTATCTCGTGTGGCCGCAGACGATGCTTCCAGCCTCGTCAACGATAATCGGAACCTTGAAGCCGAACTCCTGAATCGAGTTTTTAACGTAAGGGACCGCGCCGTCATTGTGGCGGGGATTGTTTTCGTAGGGGTGGACGGATTCCACGGGCTTCATAGTGATGCGCAAGGCCGCGGAAGCCTGTCCGGCACGGTTTGCCGGTAGGGTGTAAACTGTCATATCTGTCTTTTTTATTTGTATTCACGGTTTGCCGGTAGGGTGTAAACTGTCATATCTGTCTTTTTTATTTGTATTCACGGTTTGCCGGTTTCCTTTCTGACGAGGGGGGGGCAATCCGGAGAAGACGGCGGAAAAAAGAAAGCGCGGGATTGTGCCCGATGTCGGAAGACATTTATTTCAGGCACGGGAAATGATGCGTTTTATTCTCGCGCGTTCGACCGTTCGCGGATTGTGGAAAAGGCCGCAAACTGAAAAAATGCGGGGGGGGCGCGGTACGGGCCACGGGGCGTGAAAAGGCTGCGGAACGTCATGGACTGGTATTGTTTGTGCCCGCGGGGCGAAAAGTAAAGGAAAAAAGCTTTCCGGTCATGGCTTGCGAATTTGCAATGATTGCAAATTTTATTTCCCGGCTATCCAACCAGAATGCGGGTGGAAAGGAACAGAAGCTCATAAAGGATGGAAACGCTGTCCACCTGGTCGTCATGGTCGCCGTCAGGGAACACTTCTACTTCTTCCAGAAACGCCCGCACCCACGGGGCCTGCACCAGATACACTTTTTTCGCCTCGACCAGGGCCAGCCAGTTCTGCGCCCGCACCAGCTTTCCTCCCCCTTTGACCGGGGGATTTTTGAGCCGCACGCTGATTTTCCCCAGAAGCATTTGGCGAAGCTGCTGATAATATCCGACCATGCCCCCAACACCTTCCACGCCCAGTTGGTTGGCCCCATGCGCGTCTTTCCACGCCAGGGCGCGGGCTTCGATGGCCGGAAGCAGTTTCGGAATCTGCATCTGCCTGCGGAACTGGTCGAAGATGTACAAACGGCCATCCCTCGTTCTCGCCCCGCACGTGCCTACGGTCCAGTCGGAAGCCGTTTTGTCGGTTGCGGCCAAATCCCAGCCGGAGCCGATGGCCGTCAGCTCGCCCCATGGCACTTCGTCCGGAGAAATGATGTTAAAGTCATCCGCGTTGACCTGCCCGCCCTTGGACGTGACCGGCTCCTGCTGGTACTGCGATTTCCATTCCGTCGTAGTCATGGCCCCCCGGATGGAAGTTAAGAACTCCAGGTCGCGTTCTTCCGGAAACGCCACTTCTCCGGCCTCCCGCCCCAGCGGGTCGGTAGCCGGGTCTTCGCAAATGGCCGGAATTTTGATGACCTCAAACTTCATGGCGGTGTTGCCCAGCATTTCAAGGCGTTTGTTGTATTCCCGCCCGGTAAGGTGTCCGATGAGGTCTTCCGGATGCCACCGGGTGCCGATGACGAACACCCGCCAATGGGGCGAAAGGCGGGAAAAGCAGTCTGCAACGGCCCACTGCACGACGCGGTTGCGGATAGTGGGGGATTCCGCTTCGGCGCGTCCGGCATGGGGGTCGTCGATGATGAGGATGTCCACCCGCCTCCCGGTCAGCTTGGAACCTGCAGGTTTGGCGTAAATGATAGCGTCGTTCGTAAAACGCTTGTAATCCCAGCGGTCATCCTTCGGCTTTACTTTCACCCCAGGAAAAATCACCTGATACACGGGCAAATCCATAATGGATGTAACCTGCCGGAGCATCTGGCCCATCAGTTCGGCGGAAAAGCCGGTCAGGGCGACGCACAATCTCGGATAAGCCCCTACCAGCCACGCGACATACCGCACAATCAATGAAGATTTCCCATGCTGGGGCGGCACGGAAATGGTGTAATTCCTCGGCGCGTCCCGCCGGGTGACGGTATCATTGAGCTTGCCTGCGATGAACAAGTGCATCCGGGACAGGATGTAACCGGATTCCTCGTCGGAAATGGCGAGCAGGAACGCGGTGAAATCGGTACGGGCTTTTAACAGCAGCCGGGGGACCAGCATGGCGGTTTCTTCCAGGCGGCTCCGGCAGCCGGGCGCGCCGTCTTCTGCGGTGATGGTGGTGTCGTGCATGAAAAAAAAAGGGGGGGGAGAAAAGATGAAAACCGGGAAAAGGAACGCTCTTTGTACGCGCGTGCGCGCACGCGCTATTATTATAGAGTGTTGTTGCGGCGCCCCTCTGACGACGGCCTTCCCTTCCTCCGGAGGGCCGGGGCCGTGTCCGGTATTTCTTCCGGCGCGACGAGAATCTGACGCAACGCTTCCGGGGCGTAGTCAGCGAGCATTTTCAGGGTGTGTTCCATGCGGCTCACGGTAAAGCCCGTTTTCTCCTTCAGTTCTTCTTCCGACGTAAACGAGCATCCGACCGTTCCGGAATGCTCGACGGCAATCTTCAACGCGTTATTCTGCTCGGCGGCAATGCGGCGCTGGTCCAGATACCGGAGCATCTGGCCGTCTCCAGCAAGGGCGCTCTTGTACATTTTAGCCTGCAAATGCTCGGCGCAGAACTCGCGGATTTCCTGCGCGCGGCGGCGGTAGTCCGAATCCGAATTAAACCAGTAATTGTGCTTGCTGATGGAAACGCGGCACTTTTTCGCGGCAATATGCGGCAGCGCGAACGACTCCTTATAGGCGTTCAAGAACGCTTCCTGCTCTTCCTTCTTTTTCTGCTCCTGAGCGGCCCGTTGAATCTCCAAAGCCTTCTGTCGGATGCTGTCGTCAGAAATAACGCGGCCTATAATCCTGTTGGACGGAGGGGCGGGCAAATCAGCCGGGGAAGGAAGGTTTCTGCGCTTTTTCCGGCCCCGGTGCGGGACTGGACCGACGGATGTATTAGGATTTTTTTCCTGCATGGCGATATTTGTCTTTCCGTCCCCGCCCGGCCTGTGGTAGTGGTGACGCAGATTTCAGGCCCGAAAAAAAAAGGAAAGAAAGAACGCCTGTTCCCCTTCCCTTTTTTCCTGCCGGGGAAACGGCCCCAGCCTATATTTTACGGGCTGAAAAAGCAAGCCCGCTTTTTTTGTTCACGTTCACGCGCATGCGCATGGCTTGAGCGGCAACAAACGTCTGCCTGTAAAATCCTCTCATTCCGGTTTCATGTTCCGGGGGCAGGCATCCGACCGTTCAGCCGCGGGAAGCCGGAGCCCCTTCATTTTTCTCTCCCGGTTCTTTTTTATCTCGGCTCCCAGTAATTAGGCTCTCCTTGGTACGGGAAACAGCAGGAAAAACAAGGGTCTCCTACGACCGTTCCGGTGTGCTTGCAGTTCTCGCACGCTTTTCCTCCGGGAGGGTTCCACCTTTTGCATTCGGCCCGTTTCCGGCGAACATCGCCGATAGCGTAGTACAGTTCAAAGTCGTCCCTCAGGCCTCCGCGGAACCGGAGCGAAAGTTCCCGGTATTCCTTCTTGAACAACATTCGGGCGGTAAAACGGATGCGCTCAATCCTGTATTCAAGGGTCGCAATAGCTTTCCCGTACTCCAAAAAGGCTTTTTGTTCAGGCGTCAGTTTCATTTTTTTAATTCTCTTCTTTTTCCGTCAGCTGCGCGTCCCTGATGTTCGTCCAGAGGCTCCATTGCTTTTGGTTTATCTCGTATTGTTCCTTAAGGATATTTTTGTACTCCTGAATCAAAGGGCTTTGCTCTTCTTCCGGGGTAAGGAAGAACACGATTTGAGGGGCGTCCTTGCCTCCGTCCATAAGGCCGTCATAACGGAATCTTTCTTCGGCGACATACGGAAAACCTACAGGGCGGACCACAAAGTGATGCGGATGGCGCCGATGCACAACACCAAAAGTGGATAGTCCGTCAAACAGGAATAAACGGACGACTGTTCCGGCTGCGATACCGCTAAACAATGCTTGTTCGCTCATAATGATTTTTCGGGGCGTTGTTCAGAGCCGGTTTTATTTTTTTCCTTATCTTCTTCCTCCCTCTGCGCCAAGACGATTTCAATCGCTTTAAGCACACCTTTAGCCTTGCCCGACAGATAACAGTAATAGCCCATTGCGGCAACGTTAACCAAAAGGACTACAAGTTGAAAAATATCATACATCATTATCGGTTTCTCCTTTCTGTTCGATTTCCCAGGGCCATTGTTCAACGTTATCGGGAAATATGATTCCCTCGCTGGTCTCGAATAACACCGTGTTGATTATAGCCGTAATTTTTACGTTTCTGATTTCTTCTCCGAACCGCATGAGAAGGGAATCTCCTTCCCGCACCCTCAGGGAGGAAGGAATCTTTGCCATGAACTTTTCTGCTTTTTCCAACGCATCCTCCCTGGCATACGCGGATTTATAGGTTTCCCAGCCGCAATGGTAGCACCCGGCCCGGTATCTTTGGGATGGGGTGTATTTTATTACCAGCTCATTTCCGCACAACGGGCATTTAAGGGTTTTCATCGTCATTATGCTTTTTGGTTTTCAATCCGGCTCGTATTCCTCGCAGGCATCATCTTTGCCTACTTCGGTACGGTACTTGAGACTCCACAGATTCCAGCAGCAATGGTCTTCCTGGTCCCAATAGCAGCAGCTGGTGCATTTTTCCCGCGTATTCCTGATTTCTTCGTTCTCCCTGCTCATGCTTTTTCTCCTTCCAGTTCATTTAATTTATCGCACACCATCTGCGCCAACCGATCTGCCGTCTCTTTGCTCAACCTACTGTAAAGAAAAGTAACCACGCATTCTCCATCTTTTCTTCTGCGGACAAGGCCGGTTTCCGCATAGTAGGGAGGCTTGGCGACGGGTTCGACAAGTTCCAGGTCATACCAGTTAATATCATCGTTAAACCCATGCCCTGAAATCCCGACCTGGCCGGATTCGGATTCTCTGGTCACAACATCGTATATTTTATCTTTCTTCGGCTCGTAAAGGTATTTGCTCCGGCCCTGCGGCACATAGCGCACCTTGTCGCCTACGCAGAATGTGCGCGTCGGCAAGTCTCCAAGGCAGATCAGCTGTCCGGGTTCATACCATATCGCGCTGTCATGTCTGTCAAGCGGCACAACGGCAACCGACAAGGTGCTCGTTTCGTCATTAACTTCAACAATTTTTCCAACGCTGCTGCCATTACGGGCTCTCACAAGGGTTCCTACTTTACAATCTTCTTTCTTCATGTCAGCTTATCTCGGTTTTTTATTTTTTCGTATCTGGTTGCGTTAAGTCAGTTCATCAGAGCGGGATTCTGGCGCAGAATGTCCGTCAAAAACCCATAGAGCGTTGACTCCCTGTTGTCGATGAACGTTTTTGCGGAAGTAACAGACTTCAAAACTTTCATGGGGTTGCCGTTCTGGTATTTTTCATTCGAGCTGATTTCCTCGGCAAACCTGGCTCGGATGCAATTAGCCCAGGCAACTTGTTTTTCGCTTCCTTCCAGTTCGGGGAGTTCCAGGCCTTCCGTGATTTTCGCAGCTTCTTCCGCTTCGCGCTTGCGGCGGCATTCAGGGCATTCCTGACGTTCCATCCATTCGATTTTGCGTTCACGTTCGCTGCATTTTCCGAAAAGCTGGACTGTGGAAGTATGTCCGCAAGTGTGATTGATTTCGTATTTAGCCATTGTCTTGTTTCAGGTTTTTTGTTTTCTTATCTCAGGAAGTTTTCCTCCCTTTGATGAATGTAATTTAACATTATATTTTAAGAATTGCAAGAGAAAAAAGAGTTTTTTTGAGAAAAAAATTTGCAATCATTGCAAATTGAAAAGATGAAAAAAGATAAAACCCCGGAAGAGAGGGAAGCCGCTTCCGGGGTTTTGCTTACGTTTTTGCTTTCGGTTTACGCTTTATTTTTCTCCGCGTCCCGCATGGCAAAATAATCCGCCAACTGATGATAAAAGCGCCGCATAGCGTGCTCGTCGCAGTAAAAGTGCATTACCGGGCATCCGTTAACGTCTTTCGACTGAACGCAATGACCTATTCTCTGCCCCGGAACGGAAATAACCAGGGCAGGGTCTGTTGAATCATGGGCGGGAACCAGACGCGCTTCGCCCCAATCCAGCTCCCCGGCTTTCAAACCTCCGTTGGTGGTCAACCTGGGTAATTCTTCATCCCCGGAATCGGCATCCGGGTCAGTCCATAAATAGGTCAGCATTCCCGGAACATGGTCAGTGCCCATAATGAGGGCGCCAAGACGGTTAAACTCAAATCCGTCCACAGACAAATAAACGTTGTTCTTGCATCCGGACGTTTCGGGGACGCGCAAATGAGCGGTAACGCCGGGAAGCTGTTTTCCCGGCATCAGAGAGTAAAAAACGTCCATCAGCGTGTACAGGGATGCGCCTGCGATATGGACTGTCGGGCATACCGGGATATTGACTGACGCCCAAATCCCGCCTTTAAGGTCGGGCTTTATGCAGTAAAAGCTTTGCGCGGCCTTTTTCAGCACTGGCATGTGTTTAGGATTAAAGCGCCGTGTAACGTAATCAGCGTCCCCGGATTTTTCCTGCCGTAAAAAATTAAGCCCTTCCCAGGAGGATTCCGCCAGGGAACAAATTGACGCTTCCACATTTTCCGTTTTATCCAGGTTTCCCGGCCACAAATCCGGATTAAAATGTATGCCTTCGCTTAACTTCTGCGACTCATCCACCAGAGACAGGTCTATCCAGACCAGAATGCGACCGTTTGTGGCGTAGGCGACATTGTTATGCACTACCGGAGAAATATAGCCGGGATTCCAGGACGCTTTAAGCCCCGCCACGGAAGACAACGCCTGAAAAAGCGTTATGCGCTTTGGACGGTAAGACGGAAGCTTGTCGAAAACAAATCCGCGTTCAAGATATTCCTGGTATTTGTCCGAATCGGACGGGGCATAAGAAATATGGTGAGCATTCTTAGGAACTTTCGCGTAAAATTTCATTAGCTTGATTTAATGGAGTGGATAAAAAAGTTTTTGAAATTTGCAATCATTGCAAATTAATTTTCCGGAACGTATATGTACGCGCAATACGTTGAAACGTATTCCCCGCAGAATTTTACCTTTTGCACATTAAAATACTCCTGAACTGTCCGGCCGGGAGGAAAAACGATACCCGCCTCATTGAGCAGATTAACCAGCTCCGACAAATCATGAGCGCGGGATTCGTCCACCAGGCATGCAGAGAATATCCGGGGCGTGTCACAGGTTTTTTCCGAGCCGGAAAAAGGAATGGGGTCCAGCAGGTATGGGGTTCCCAGGTATACAACCGGTTCATCGAACCCGGTGGCCCTGGAACGCTCGTCCATTAGCTCCGCAAGCCTGGCAAGCTGCTGACTGGAAGCTTTCAGGCAGTATGTTTCTTTATTGCTCATTATCTTTAATTTTCGGTTTTTTAATTTCAGGAAGTTTCCCTCCTTTTGATGAAAACAATTTATCATTATATTTTATAAATTGCAAGAGAAAAAAGAGTTTTTCACGAAAAAAATTTGCAATCGTTGCAAATTAATTTTTTCGGTCAACCGCCCATGGGGTTTTTCTCACGTTCCTGAAATATTGCGCGTCCTGCGGACACTCGATCCCGTCCATCGCGTCTTTATAAAAAAGCGCCAGGTCGGTATCCATTGTCAGGCACGCCTGTTCAATGCGGAAGTTCAGGTTGGCGTTGGCGCTGGCCTCCACAACAAAATCGCCCTCCCCCTGTTCGCGGTCGATTCCGGCAATGATTTTCGCGTGAACATTCGCCAGCCCGCAGAAACAATGCGGAAATCTTTTATGCAAAGCAACCAGCGCATCGTATTCCCGCGTCCGAATAGTCCGGTTGCGGAAGATGCTTCCCGCGTACACATCCAGCCGCCCAATCACGCCCTTTTCCAGATAATCGTGCAGGGCGCGAATTTCCATGTAGCCGAGGCTGAACGTTGAAATCAGGATATAAGCATAGGGGCGTTGCCGGAGCATGAAATGGAGATAAGAAAACAGGTCTATTTCCCCGCACGATAGGATATGGATGCTCTGTCCGGGCCGCGGGTACCAGTCGATAAGCTCTTCCAGTTTTCCCATCGACAAGGCCCGGCGCATGACAACATGCCGTTCATGCCGCGTCCAGGCGCGGGAATTGGCCTGGGACATAATCATGCCCCGCATTTCCGGATTCAGGCGCGCGACCGTTCCGGCACCGGTCCCGGCAAGCTCATTGAGTTCCCCGTCGTCATCGTCTTCGCCGGTTTCTTCCCGGAGGGGGGGGCGTTCCTGTGAACCCGGAACCTCCGAAACGCTGGAAGATTCCTGCGGCTCATCGAAAAATTCACTGAAATCATCACTGGAAAAACCGGAAAACTCGTCGTCGGTGTCATTTGCCATACGCCGGAAAATCTATCAGGAAAATAAAGCCACCGTCAACCCGTCGTAATCGACATCCGGGTCGTAGCAGTAGCCTTCCAGGAATACTCTGTAAATTAAATCCTCCCGGCACATCCGATGCCCTTTTTTCGCGGCCAGGAACAAAACCGTGCTCATGGACCTGAACCATTTTTGGTCAACAAAATCTTTAACGTACAACCAGAATTTCCGACTACAATACACTGAAAACAAATCATCATAAGCGGACAGTCGGCTAACTGCCCGCCTGTTAGGGCAACGATGCTCTATGCAAGTGCCGTCAAGATGGTGGACTTTATACAAGAACGCTCTTGAATCCCCCGGATATCCGGTTATCTCAAAATGAATAGCTTTGTACGCAAGCACGGCTTCCTGGAATCGCAGCAGGTAGTCTTCCTGCGTATCGGGAAAAATCAGGCGGGGATTTGGCACATATTTTTTTTTACGAAACAATGGGATGGTCATAATCAATGCAAATGGCGCGGTCGCAGACGTAGGCGTCAGCCATGCTAATGTTTGACATATAACTGGCAAGCATTAAATGAAAATCCGCGGCCGCCTCACGGGAATAAATGGTTGCGCAATCTTTGTCCTCATGCATCACAAGGTGGAGCTGCCACGGTTCCCGGAGCAGCAAAAAACGGCCCCAGTGAAATTCCCAATATGCGAACAGGAAATGTTTTTTCACCGGGTTTCCGTCAATCAGATACCAGGCGAAATAAACGACGCCCCGCTCCTGACCGATAAGCTGCCGCACCTGCTGGCGGAAATATAAATCGTGCATTTTCTCTTTATGGCATTGCATCCGGCACAGGGACAGTTTCAGGCGGTCCAGCCAGACGACGGAGCACTCCGACAGGCAAATAAGAACGACCATTGCCCAATACAGGGGCTGTCCGATCGTTGCCCACGCAGCCCACAATTCCGGAAAGAAAAACCAGTAAACGGGCAAGCAGACCAGAAGCGTCAAACTTGCCAGGGCAAGCCTGCAAAAAATCGTATTCAGAATGACGCAATGCGAGGGAAAAGGGCAAAACCAGCTTACCCAAAAACTCTTTTTCGGCGCTGTATTCATCTTTTTATTTTTTTAGCGGTAAATAAACTTAACGAATTTTGGGTTCTTCGCCGGGAACTTTTGACCAGCCAGTAAGATGAAGCGTGATATGATTATTTTGCATATCGTCGTAGATGCCTAAAATGACATTTAAGCTATGAAGGCTTGCCGCCGCGTCAATTTGGCGATGCAAATTATTCATGGCGCCGGATGTGATGGAAATGAGCAGCTCGTAATTGACGTTGGGGTCTGATTGCATGGTTTTCCCGTCCGGGTCGTTGTATCGGTGAAACTCTTTTGAGGCGAAGCGCTCAATCAGGTCCATCCGGATTTGAGCCAGCGCGTTGTACGCCGCCAGACCTTCATCGTACGGATTTTTTACGGATTTATATTTCCCCCGCAACGGCTCAAGCTGTTGGCGAAGCGCTTCGCACCACATAATGGCGCTTTTGATTTCCGCTCTCCTTGGCGTCGCATCCAGGGATTCCAGCATGCGCTTAATGTCGTCGCTTAAAGAATCCAGTAAAAAATCAAGGGAATTATAGCACGCCCCCTGACTTATCAACTCGGTGATGAACTGGACGATTCTTTCACGCGTTTCCGGAGTAAACACTTTTTTAGCTTTCATTTTTTTTGTCAGGTTTCTATCAGGTTTTTTTATCAATTTCGGCTTCGGGGAAAAGCCGGGGAGTCCGATTCGGCAAATTGAAGGTTTTTAATCGCATCCATGATTTTTTTTGATTTAAGCTGCTGCTTTCTTTCCGCCTCCCCAAGCTGCCAGAACATATTGACCCAGCGCCCCCATTCTTTCAGGCGCAAGGAATCTCCGTGGACGACTGTTGCCGGAATCCCCCACATGGTCAGGTTGATGTAGCACATCCAGCACGCCCGGATGTCAATATCGGTGCAGGTTACTCTCATTTTGGAGCGGTGGCGGCCAAGGACTTCCGCCGCGGCAAGCACATTCCGCCCGGAGCCGCAAGAAGGTTCGCTTAGCGATATGACTTCCCCCGGTTTCAGGTTTTCCGCAAACTGCTCTGATACGGTAATGCGGGCCATCATGCGGCAAATGTTTGTCGGAGTATAAAATTGACCGTTTACGGTCCGGTCTATCCGGCTGTTCAGCATTTCATGGTACCCGCCCAGCAGGTCTTCATACGGCCTCCGCTCCATCTCGTCACCAAGAAGCGCAATGCAGTCCAGGAATCCCCGCTGAACGGTCTCGTAACTGCTCCTGCCCCTGCCCATTTTTTCAGCGGCGGACGAATCCAGGGGCGTTCCGGACATGACGGAAAAAACGAATTCCAGCCACAGAAAAAACCGTTCGGACGAGCGCAGGTGGTCCAGCGGCAGTTTTTCCAATACCGAATAGAAACTCGGTTTCGCCGAATGGTCCGCGGCAGGCTTAGCAGGAGAACAATCGGAGGCCATAGTAAAGCATGTGAGTAATGACAGGTTCCCCGGTGCACTTCCGGCTGATGCCGTCCAGATGCCGAATGCTGTCTTCCAGATTTTTCCGGACGCTCGTCCCGCACCCCTTTCCGGCGTTCAATTCCAGCTCCTGCCTGATTTTCGGGGGCAGTTCGTACCGGATTCCGGGACTACAGCGTCCGAAGGCCACCCCTTTGGCTACAAGAGCGATAAGTTCGGCAAAACCTGCAGGTTCCCGCCCGGAAAAAAGCTCATCCATCATAATCTGGGCAAACAACAGCCGCCTTCTTCCGGCGGAAATGAAAACGTGCAGCGCCGTATAGCCTAGCGCCGGTTCCAGCCAGCTGCGGCTGTGGCGGTCCAGGAAATCGTCGGAGGCAATATAGCCGTTATGCACAAGCTGAATTAAGCGGTTCCAGCGTTTAGCGCCCGTGTTCCGCACTTTTCGCGCCATAGAGCTGTTCCGGGGCGAATCGACCAGCCTGCCAAGGTAGCGCAGCCGGGAACGGTACGCCTCTTCTGAAAGGCAATCGGCGTCATGCAGCAAATCGGTCATTTGGAGTTGAGCAATCGGTTTCATAGTTAAAATATTAAATGATAAAAGGAATCCGCCGCATTAAAAGCGGCCTGAACATATACCGGGGGCGGGTAAAGAGTCGAGTTAAACTCCTGGTCGGTCGCCAGGTAGCAGAATAAAAGCCAGTAAGAACATATGGCGATGTACCCAATCGCGGCGACGCCTATTATTTCGGAAACGAAGGACAGAAAGAATTTCATACGCATTTTGTTATTCGGTTACAAAGCCGTTTTCGATGCAGAACCAGGTGGGAAGCGTCAAATAGGAATCCCCGGCCCAGATTCCGTCCTCTTTTTCTTCGATAGCCATAATGAGGCTTTTCGGAATCCAATGATATTCAGACCCGCTGCTGTAACTAAGGTCGATGCGGATTGCTTTTTCGGTCTCTTTTCCAACAATCGCGCGCACCCTGGAAAGCTTCCAGTTCGGTTTGACTTTGGAGCCTAATTTGATTTCATTTTCAGTCACAGTATTCATTTTTTTCTAACAGGTTTTTTGTTTTTTCTCTTAGGAGCTTTCCTCCCTTTGATGAATGTAATTTAGCATTGTTTTTTATAAATTGCAAGAGAAAAAAGAACTTTTTTGAGAAAAAAATTTGCAATGATTGCAAATTGAAAAATAAAAAATCCCCTAATCCGGGCATCACTCCGGATTAGGGGCAAAAGATAGATAAAGACAGCCAAACTAGTGTTTAACCTTCGGCATCTTAACTTACCGCCAAGCCGGTTCAAGTCTCTATTTTTCCGGGGTCGACCGTTCGCGAAAATAGCCGCAACATATAGTTGTGCGCAGTCTTAAAAGGAAAAATACCGCTACAAATTGACACAAAAAACTGCCCCCTTTCCCAGCAACGGAATGCCGAAAAAGGGGGCAGAACCTGTATAATACCACCGAAAATTTTTTTATTATTCCATGCCGCTGGAAAACATTTTTGATGACCGCAATACCTTACCTCGAATTTCCTCAGCCGCATTCAGCGCCCTTATTGCCGACATCATGCTTTTAACGTCTACCCAGACATGAGCGGCGGCTTCATCATTCCGGACACGCTCAACGCTTTCATCTTCCGTCGTAGAGCTGGAAAAGAAATCACACGGAACGCCCAGAACCGAACCGCAGTCTTGCGCTGATTTCGGAATCTCCACCCCGTCAACGCTTTCTATGGTCGCACGAACCATATAAGACGGCGAATCCGGGCAATCCGTTATGCGGACCACAGACAAACGCACGGTTGTTTCATGCACGGAATAAGGCATAGCTTCAACGTCAGCTTTTTGGTGAAGAAGCGCATGGACGCACCTGGAACCGAACTGACGGATACGTTTTTTCTTCATGTCTGCTAAAGATTTTCAGGTTGCGAGGCAGCCCCCCCTTCTGGGGGGGGCAAGGAGAATTAAATATCGATGCAGGTCTCAAACTTAACGCCATTCTGTTTATAGGAATTTTCCCACTTCGTATTCCGCATTTTGAAAAGAGCGGCAATGACGGCTTTCGCTTTCGATTTCATGAAAAACGCGGTTCCCGAACCGCAGGTTCCGCTACTGCTTTGAAGGATGCCGCTTTTTTTAGCAATGTCCCCATCGTAGTCGTAGCGGCGATTTTTTACCCCGCAAAACTTTTCAGTTGGAAACCAGCCAGCCACCTGTATTTCTACAATTTCCTCTTCTTGGGGCGCAATCCCATACCACTTGCGTTCGTTTTCAGTAATAATTTTAGCCTGTACTTTCATACCTTTAATTTTTAGTTGTTGCTGGAATCAAATACGATAACCCGGCCGCAAGAATCGATTTTCGTTACTGTGAACCATCCATTATTTTTCTTTATGCCAGACCCGAAGTTCATTGCGGCTTCCAGCGAGGAACACTTGCGCACATGGTCAAGAGAAAGCAGGCTCCCTGTAGCGGTTCCGATGTGGTAAACTTCAACCAAATAGGATGTTTCTTTATTGTTCATGGTATTGATAATGTTCAGGTTTTTTGTTTTTTCTCTTAGGAGCTTTCCTCCCTTTGATGAATGTAATTTAGCATTGTTTTTTATAAATTGCAAGAGAAAAAAGAACTTTTTTGAGAAAAAAATTTGCAATGATTGCAAATTGAAAAAGACAAGAAATCAGCGGTTGCCTATCTCCGGGACGACCGTTTGCGGCCAGGAACCAGCCGAGCGGCGGACAAACAGGCATGCTGATTTTTTGTAATGCGCATTTGCTCCGCAGAGCGGCCAAAATGATTAACCGCCTGCCAGGCCTCTCCGAAATGCGTCAGGCAAAACGCATCACATATATTGTCATCCGTGATTTTAACGTGATACCGGGACAAGGCTTCCACCATCATTACCTGCTTTTTGCTGTTTCCGCTTCCCGTAATAAACTTTTTCAGCGTAGCGGGCGGAACTATCAACAAATCAATCCCCGCCTCATAAATCGCAGTTTTCAGCATAGCCCCGGCCTCTCCAAGGTCATGCGTATGAGTTTTCGCCCCCATCGCGTAGCCTTCAATCACCGCCAGGTCAAGGGGGAAACCCCGGTTCTTGTTGATAAATCCGAGCAGAAAATCCCGGATAAAACACAGCCGTTCCATGTCCCTCAGGTTTTTCGGGGAAATCAACGTGCATTCCGGGGCGGTCCAGGATTCCGTTTCCCGCAAATAAAGCCCTGTAGCAGTCAGGGACGGGTCAATGCCGAGAATGTTCATTTTTTCCGGTAGTCACGCAAAATACGCATAACCGTGCCGCCCCAATTACTAGCGTCAGCGCAATTCGACGAAGATTTAGCAACGTAATCCTTATACGCTTTTCCAAGCTTTTTGATTCCCGTTTTAGTCAAATTCCCGCATACCGGAGCATCACCGTCCGGAACCCCGTACATTCGGCACGTCCGGATTACGGACGGTGATGCTGATTGTGAAAACATATCGAAACGTCTATCTTATTTTTTTAGTCAGCATGCATGAAACATGTGGCGCCTGCAACACAATTTTGGACTACGCTGCATTCCGGCGACGTGCAACAATTCATCCGGGGCGGGCAGGCAGGAGCATATCCGCTTTGAAGCGCGGTCGCTGCGCGCAATATCACTTCGGCCTCGTTTTCGCAAGTTTCCTGCGGAACCGTGTAACATTTCCACGGCGTTTGCCGCGTAAGATAGTCTTTGCACACGTAAATAATGTGTGCCCCAGGATACATGCGCTCCCGCCCCATTGATTCCCGGAACATGAAATAATACATCGACACCTGGGCAACGTGCGTATGTTTCGGAGCCTCCAATGTCAGCCAGTCGGATTTATTGATGGATTTAATTTCCACGACATTGACGTTTCGGGCCTCATCAAGATAAATAAAATCGGAATGGCCGAAAATCTTTAAGGGCGAATAATACAAATCAGCCTCTCCGTAAATGTCGCAAGCCGTATCGCAAATGTTGCAGTCGAGTTCCTGGCCCTGACCAACCTGCGTTGTTGCTCCGCACGCGCATGACCACTTTCCGAGGACCCTCGACCGGCCCATTCCCGCTATCAGCAAGTCACGGACGGTTTTTTCGCATGCCCGGCCCATATCCCACACGATTTTCATCGCGGGGCGAACACGGTCAATAGCCGTAAGATGATAATGATTTGCCAGCCAAATCTGGCGCGGGCATAAATAGTCTCCGACCAGGCTTGAAACGTGCAGACAGTCCGCATGCACCCTGGCGGATTCATGAAGCTGCCTGCTGGCCCTATCCAGTATATCGGACAGGGGTTCGAGTTCGACCGTTTGGGACCTTGCAGGGGGCAGGTCAACCCTCCCTAAAGATGACGCGAGTCCCTGCGTCGGCCAGGCTTCACGCGGCACTGCAAACCGTTCCGGGGAAGGCTCCCAGCCGAGGCGGCGGAGTAATTGTTGCTTATCCATGCTGTTTTTCGGCGGTAACAAGTTGATTCAACACATAAACCGGGACGACCGCAACCCGCCCGTGAAACTGCCCGGACACGGGAAGAAACTCAATTTCAACGGCGGGAATCTCCCCGGAAAGTTCCCCGGCCTCCGTGATTTTCCGCACCATGTCCCTGGTGACGGAAAATGACTTTTTAGCAGTTGCCTTGCATTCCAGCCGGAGAATTCCGGAGACGCGCACATCGCCTTTTTCCCGAAGAGAGCCGGATGCCGGGGTAGTGCGCCCGCCAAGCCTGCCCGCCGCCTCCCGCTCCTGCGCCGGGGCGCGGTTATAGGCCCGGCTCTGGGTCAATGACCCTAAACGTTTTGGCTGTTTCATAAAAAATCACATGTTGGCGATAATGGCCCGGAGTTCCTTTTCCGGCAAAATCCTGTCTTTTCCCGCTCCGAGCAAATACCCGTCAACCGGAATCGGCTGGCGGTTTGAATACGCCCGGTACAACGCGATAAGGTTCGCTTTGAGGATGTCCGATTCTTCCGGGTGGTCCCTAAGCCATAGCATCCATTGCGTTTTGGACATTTTTTCCTGGGATATGAGCGGACAGGCCATGTTGGCGCCCGCGCCGGAAAGCAGCCCGTATTTTCCCGCCAGCAGAATAATCTGCGGCTCGTCGATAATTTCTCCCTGTAGATAGGGTCGATTAACGCAAATGCGGGTGCTTTCCTTGGTCGCTGACGGATTCATCACCGGGTAGCCCTTCGGCAAATGCGACATATAAAATTCCCCGCTCCGGACAGGGCCGCCAAACTTCGATTTTTCCACGGTGAAAGAAATCTGGGCCACGCCTTCCGCTTTTTCGTCGAGGCTCGTGCTTTGAAGGATAGCCTTGGAACGGAACACGATTTTCCTCGTCGCCAGATGATTGATGAAATAGCCTCCGGGGCTGGTCAGCGGATTGCCGAACATCACGCCAATTTTAGACCGGAACTGATTCAGCAGGATGACCGACACCAAATGGCCTTTTTCTTTTTCACTCACCAGCGTTGACGTGATTTTGCTGGCCATCCGGCTCATAATCGTAGCCAGTTCAGACACGCTGGCATCTTCCGCCGACTTGGTAAGCACCTGCATCCCGGAGCATGCCGGAATGGAATCCAGCACAACCAGTCCGACTTCCGGCACGCGCAATGCGGCTTCGAGCGCGTCAACGGCGGTCGGCCCGTCAAAAGGTTTAATGACTTCCAGGCGGTCGGTATCGATGCCCAAATCCTGGGAATATTTTTGGTCATAGTTGTCTTCCGCGTCCACAAGCACCGCCCATTTGTCCGGATATTTCCGATGCAGCCCGGCAATGGTTTTTAACGCGATAGTCGTTTTGTGCGCGGACGGAAGCCCCAGGAACATCGTCACCTGGCCTTCCTGAATGCCGCCCAAAAAGGCGTAATCCAGATGAAAGATTCCGGTGGGAATCATCCAGTCGTCCACGCCGATTCGGCTGCCGTCCATAGCCCGTCCGCGGCCGCCTTTCGCAAGGTCGGCGCGCAGTTCGGTCAAACCTGCCGGGGCGGACACTTTTTGACCCCTCGACCGTTTTGGCGGTTCTTCGGCCATCAGCGTCTCCCCCTCCCTTCTTCCGGCAGGAAGTCCTTGAAACGGTCGGCTTCCTCGTACAGGAAAGTTTCCGCCATGTTTCCGGCGGCCTGCGCCGCGGAATGGATAGATTCATCATCCGGAAAAGCCGGAAGGGTGACTGTAGCCATGATTTTCACGGATGAATACATTTGCCGCCCCGGAAGCGTCAGGGACGCGCCGACGGCTACATACGCCGGATTATTTGACGGGCGGTTATCATTGTACAACGGATTCAGCGGCATGGAATGCGCCCCGCCGGTTACTGGGACGCGGTTCTGCGTGACGGCGATTTCCACGATAGCTGAACCGCCTTGCGGCGGCAACGCTCTGGAACGGCTGGATGTTTCTTGACTCATGGTTATTTTTGTTTCTGGTTTTTGATAAAAAAATTTGCAATCGTTGCAAATTGAGGAAATGTTTAATTCGTTTTCGTCAACCCGACATATTCTCGGTTGGCGTCGATGAACTGGATTAGGTCTTTTTTCCGGTAGGCGATCTGTTCCAGACGGGGGACAATCCGACCGTTCCGGACCACCGAAATGTGCACTTCATCGACGTTGAACTTTCGGTGCGCCCTCCACCGCACCAGCGTAGGGTACGACCGGCTAATCAGTTCCAGGAATCTTTTTCTCGTTATCAGTTCTTCCCCGGCGACGATAACCGGCGGCTCAAGCATTACTGCCCGCAGATATTTGCCGCCGCGGACGGCCGCCTGCGCCAGCATGATGCGTTTCTTCCGCTCATTTGCTTTTCGGTTCTGCAATCGCACCGATTCCCGGTAATCGGAATCGACGTGATAGCGCGCCCGGTTTTTGACTTTGTAGGTCAAAGTTTTGTGGTAACGGTTTTTCGCTATCTGCATTTCACGTTTTGTTTCGTATTTTTTTTTGCGGCCATGAAGCCGCGCAGAATCATGCCCGGCCCCGGCCTCCACAGCGGGTTTGTTAGTTTCGCTTAATGTCATAAAGTTTTAATCGGTTTTATTTCCACGCTGCCTTTTGACAGCAGCTCCATTTCCCGGCTACGATACAACGCCTGGAATCTCCGGCCCGAATCGACAACTGTGAACCAGACCGGGGTCGGCTTATTCGGAAACGGCCTCCTGATACGCCCCACCGTCTGCACGGCTTCACTTTTCGGGCTGATGTCGATTCCCATGTCGAGCCGCGGAATATCAATTCCGAGTTTCATCATCGCGTAGGTAGCTAAAATCACCCGGTACTTCGGATTTTTGACCACATCATCCAGTTTCTGTTTTTTGGTCAGCTTTTTCTTTCCGTTCGCGGCTTTATCGCCTTTTACCGCCCCGGAAAACATGCCTATGTGTTCAGACGGAACGCCCAGATGGGTCAAAATGTCGTGCATCGCCTCCAAATGGGAAATGCGGTCGGAAATCAGCAGGATGTTACGGTTTTTTTTGTACCCGGCAAGCGCCAGCCTTCCGATTTTAATATTCCGCGCTGCGTCGGCAGTCAGCGCCTTTAGCACTCTGGACATTTCTTTGCCCTGGGCGCGGTCGGCCCAGGCCCGCAGTTTAGCCGGGAGACTATAGCTCAACGGAGCGTAAATCACAGGTACCGCGTTCCCGCTATGCTTCACGGCAACGGGGCCGAAAGCGTCGGTGACAATCCGCATGCACCCGTCCGAACGGTTTGGGGTGGCGGTAATGGCAATCCGATATTTTGAACGCAAATGCTGCGTCGACAAGCTGAACCACTCCGCCCCCACGACATGGGCCTCATCCCATACCGTGATTCCGAACGACCTGTAAAACGCATCCGGCATGGACGCCATGCAAATATTGTGGATGATAGCCACCACCACCGGCTTATCCCGCCAGGAGGATTTGCCGCCACCAATCACGCCGACTTCCTCGTCTTTCAGGCCCAAATGCCGGATAGCCTCTTTTTTCCACTGTTCCATCAGCGGACCATTCGGGACGATTATCAGCGCCGAGCGGCTTAGACGGCCAATGGCATTTAACGCCGTTACGGTTTTTCCGCTCCCGGTAGGAGCCTCGGCCAGTACGGTGTTGTTGACTTTGACCGTTTCCAGCATAGAAGAAAAGAATTCTTCCTGCCCCTGGGAGGCAGACGGATGATGCGGGTCAGGCAACGCCCGAATGTATTTGGAAATATTAAAGCCGGAAGACGTGTCGTCTTTGACTGCAATGCGGTGCTTATCACACCATTGCCGCCCGTAGAAACACGGCACGCCAAGATATGTTTTGCCGGAAATGAACGTTTGAATCTTCTTCAACGGCGCATTATCCGAAAACCCGGAAATCCGAGGGTAAATAGTCAGGTCGGAAATCAATTCCGCTTCCTGGGTCGGAGTCAGCCGCATTTTCGGAATCCAGCAAAGTTGAGACAAAACCGCGTCCATTTCCGGCAAATAAATTAACAATTAACAATTAACAGTTAAAACGAAAATCACATAGGGATGTCGTCATCATCGAAATCATCTCCGGTCTGGGGCTGATTGCCCGGCTCTTCCGGGTCAGGCACACGGCGCCCTCTGGTGCGGGCCGGAGACTCCTGGCTGAAATCTTCATCCCCCGCAAAATCCACATCGGCGTTGAGGCAATCCTCTCCGTCGCCGTCCTGACCTGCCGCGGGGCGAAAATCATCCGGGTCAAAGTCCTCCGAGGCGTTGTCGCCGCCTTGTAAATCCTGACCAAAATCGTCGTCATCGCCGAAATCCGCATCCCCGGAAGACCGGGAATTGGAGTTGGAAAACTCGTTAATCGGTTCCGGTTCCGGAAACAGTTCCTCATAATTAAACGGCTTGATGCCGTCCCCGGCCTTTTGATAAACCTTGCCGTCACGACCAATAATGTCCTGCCCGCCAAACTTTTTCATCAGGGCTTCTTCCGACAGGAATCCGCACATGCGCCCGGCCAGCGACGCCGGGGAAGTAAACGCTACCGGCTCGCCGATGCTGCTGCTCTTCGCGTCCTCGCTTCGCTTCATCCGCAACACCATGCCGCGCATGCCGCGCTTTCCATTCTGGGCGAACGCGACTTCCTGGAGCTCGTACCACTTATCCCGCTGCCACATTTTAATGACGAGCAGTTTTTTAGAGCCTTGGACAGTTTCCCCGTTTTTGTTGGTGTAAGGCCGCCAGTCGATAATAGACATGACGACGGCGTAGTACGGTGCGAACTCTTTTTTGTAGGTCTCGCAAATATCGCAATGGCCGCGTTCCGAGGTGCAGGGCTGGAAGTTTCCAAACGTTCCATCGGGCTTTTTCAAATTGTGCTCTTTGATGACCAGCCCATTCCCGTTTCCGTCGTCGGTGGCGAAAGCGTAATCAAGGATGACGATTTTAGCCTCGCCGCCTTTGGCGAGGAAGAACCTGAACGGCATACGCTGCCGGCTGAATTGCTGCTGCTGACTTTTCGCGGCCTGCTCCAATACGGATTTGCCGCGCCGTGCGCTTTGTGATGATTGATTTGAGTTCATTTTATTTTTTTAGTAGCTCCAATGAGAGTGTTGTTTTTATTGATGTTCCATGATGGGAACATTGAAAGTAAAGCATGACATTATTTTATTGCAAGAAAAAAATGAAAAAAATTTTAATAGCTGATGTTCCATTTATCGAGCATCTGGGTTACGTCCGACAGCCTCAAGGCATCAGGGTCGGAACGCCCCACCGGGTACTTGCAAACGAATGTCGGCACATGGTCTTTTAATCTGTCCACCGCCCCGTCGCCCATAAACTTTTTCGCCTGCCGGTTCCATTGACCGAGCAAGCCTATTGTCCCGGCGGCGTCGCCATCGTAGCAAAGAAACACAGGCCGCCCTAGCATTGCCAGCAAATCCCGCTGCGGGAAAGACAAATGGCTGCCAAGGGTGGCTACCGGGTGGCAGAATCTGCGGGCGCCAATCGAGATTAAGTGAGCATAAGCAAACAGGCCCTCGACGACAAATACCGGTTTGCCGTCCGGCTGATGCGGAATCAAATGGGAACCCAGCAAGCATCGGTCGGTTTTCACTCCCGCATAGTTTTTTATCTTTGGAGCGCCCTCCGGAAGCGGGGACAGGATAGACCGCCCGGAAAATCCAAGCAACTCCCGGTCTCTGGAAAACAGCGGAAAAAGAATCCTGCTTTCCTGCGGGTCAAACCGCAGGTCCATGACAAGCGCGGCATGTTCTGAAACTCCACGCTCAAACAAATACTTCCGCGGGGCTTCCGCATCCATCGGCGACGGGTATATGTCCAGCATCGACACGTCAAGCACCCTCAGAGCTTCGACCGTTTGCGGGTTCACGCCTTCGTCAAAATCCGGAAGGGTGGCGGATTCCAAAAAAACGGCCCGATTGCGGACTTGCCTGTACATGCCGGGGTCGCCCAGCAAGGCGCCCAGCCGGATGGGAAGCCCGGTGAACAATCCGTGTTCATGGCATGTGAAACATTTGTACGCCGACGGGGATTCCAAATCTACCTTGACGCCGAAAGACGGCCTGCGGTCAGTCCCATACTGGTGTGTCGCCGGGGCGAACGGGCAGGAGCAGATTAGCCAGCCGGTGGGGGACAGATGGGCCGCATCTATCCCCAATTCGGCTAAAATTTCCCGAATGCTGGATTCTCTCATACCCTCGCCCCGGCTTCGGTTAATTATTTTTTCGTGGAAACGGACACGTTCATTTCCGTGGACACTACGCGCCTTGCGGCCAGCGCGATAGTTTTTCCGGCCACTTCTTCAACTCTCGTCTGGGTCGCGGACAGGCATTTTTCATACTGTTCCGCGGGGATGAGCCTTTTCAGCGTATCCAGGTCAATGACGCTCTTCTGCCCCGGAGCCACGGTAACGGAAAGAACCAGCTTGGAACCGTCTTCGGAAACGCAGGTCACTTCCTGGGACTTCACGCCGGCTTCCACGCACAGGGAAAGCAGACGGGAACGTATGGAGCGTTCTTTGGCCGCGGCGGCATTTTTAATCTTGTTTTGCTGATAAAACTGGCAGGCCAACGTAGCGATGTCCTCCAGCTCCTTGGAAGTCGGCTGCTTCACTTCGGAATTCAGCGGTTCCTGACGGCGATTTCTAACGTATGTGTTCTTTTTCATTTTGTTTAGTAGGTTTTTTAAGATTTTTTTTGAGGCTCAACTAATTTTTTAATCAATAGCAGCAGAGCTTTTCTTCATAACGTTCCTGTAAAAAAGCTTCCGCTTCCCTGACTTCGTATTCTTCCTGTTCTTCACGAGCCGCGGCAAGGTCTTCCAGCGCTTCGTTCAGTTCGTTGTATTTGTCTTCCGAAATTTTATCTTCAGGATGCGTATCAATCTGGTCTTCTATTTCTTCCATTCTGGATTCCAGCTTTTCCCGGAACCACGTTACTTCCGTTTCATCTTCGAGCTGGATTGATTCGGAATTTTCAATGCCCAAATTAAGATGAGAAAATTCGCTGACTTCAATCATCCAAGGGCTGTAAGGATTCATGCTAATAATCATTTTTTTTAGTTCCTTTATTTAATTTGACTTTCAGGTTTTTTAGCTGTGTGAGAAGGTTTTTCCCTCCCTTTGATGAATGTAATTTATCATTGTTTTTTATAAATTGCAAGAGAAAAAAGAACTTTTTTGAGAAAAAAATTTGTAATCATTGCAAATTGAAAAAATGAAGAAGCTAATATTCCTCCAACGCGACTTTCCCGGAGGCATAATCAAAACGGACCGATTTCGCCTTTTGGTCCGACCAGCTAAAATCTACCGCCAGCGGGTCGGAAAGCTGACCGTTCCGGGCGATTGACGCCAGATTATCGGCGTGCTCATTGAAAAAGTACCCGGCATGACCGGCGACTTTATGGTACACGACCCGAAGAAAAGTTTGCTGCAGGCGATGCGTATCTTTTATCAATCGGGCGTTAGCCACCGGCCATCCGTCGGCGCACAGCCAGCCGGATTTCGCGCATGATTCCTGTTTACGCTCCGACCGTTCCCAAACATGTACCCATTTGGACAGGACGGAAACAGCGTAAGCGGAATCGGAAAACACATGCACCGTCGCATCTTCCGCGCAGTCCAGTTTTTGGAGGTAGGAAAGCCCGTTGTTGATTGCCTTGATTTCCGCGCAATTTACCGTCACCCCATAATCAAAAAAATCCGAGTGATGGTCCAGCCGCTCAGCGTAGGAAATTACATAATGCTCCACACCTCCGGCCATCAGCGTCACGACGAACGCGGCCCCTCCGCCCGTGCCTAACTGCCTCGCGTCTCCGAGGGCCGACCCGTCCGTCCACAAGCACAAGTCGCCCTCATTGACGTCGGGAAACACAGGCCGCGAGCCTGGCCCGCTCTCCGAAAAGAAACGGGCCAGTTCAGACTGAAATCTGGAAATGTCAGGCATTGACTGATTCCTGGGCTACGGATTCCTGGAACTCTTCATTTTCGTTTACCACGGGCTGCGCCACTTTGCTGTACGCCTGCAAATAATCGGAACAGATAGAAACGAATGCGCGTCCAAGGGCATTCTGGTCGGTCTCCTTGATGTCGCCATTGTCCATTGCCAGCCGGATAGCCGCGTTGATGATGTCCTCCTGGTCGGCAAACACCTCAAAACGGTAAAGCGTGCACTTGACCTTATCCCGCAGCCCATGACCCTCAATTTCCGCATCCTGCATTTTCGAACTCACGTGGGAATGCAGTTCGTCATGCGTTTTCGTTTCGCCGATTTGGATAGCCTCTTCAACTTCCGCCTTGGAAAAGTCCAGCTCAATCATTTGCACGATTTCACGGGCTTTGGCCGTGCCAACCCGCCGGAAGTCCTCAACGCCAAGGCCCATGCTGGTGAAACTGGCGTAGATGCGCTGATACAATTTTGCGGAAGAATAGGAAAGGCCAATGTACTGCTCGCAGAACAGGGCAAAGCCCTTTTGCCCGGTAAAACGCGGGGCGCCGGCAGAATCCTTTTCCTCCTCGTAAACCTTCGTTTTCTGAATGTAAAGCAGGATGCCGCCAAGCAGGAATCGTTTAGCCTCGGAATCTTTGGCGATGGCGAGAGCCGCGGCACAGGCGTTTCCGCCGTGCTCCTGAATCAGATTAAGGGTTACGGCGTCCATTCCCAGCTCCGGAGTAGAAGCGGGCTTGATGTCCGCAGCCTCTTTAACCGGTTCGGGCTGGACGACAGCCGCAGGTTCAATCTCGGCTGCGGCTTCCTGAACTTCCTGCGGCTCCTGAACTTCCACAGGCTCTTCCACGGGTTCCGCCGCCTTCGTTTTTTCCTTCTTTCCTTTCTTAGGGGCGGCGGCTTCCGCTTTGACGGCCTTGACCTTCTTGGGCTTGGCGGCAGTCTGTTCCTCGTCGGGTTCTTCCACTTTTTTAAGTTCGGCTTTTTTCTTTTTAACCGGCGCCGCAACAGGGGCGGCTTCCGCTGCGGAATCCGCATCTACAACCTCAAACTCGTCGGCGTAAAGGCTTTCAACGGCCACCTTGCCTTTTTTGGTAGTGGCAACATCGTACACAGGGATATTTTTATCATCCCGCGCCTGCTTCAAAAAATAAATGACGTCTCCCGGAGACAGCTTCGGGTCGGCGTTTTGCGTGGCGTATCCGGTAAAACGGAGTTCTTGTCGGTCAGCCAAATTAAGCGGCTTGGTAATATCAATTTCGGTCTTGCTCATAATAGTGGTGTTTTTATTGATTCAGGGCTTTCGCTCTGTGATGGCTTTTTTATATCACTAAAAAACGGAAATTGCAAGATAAAAAATCCTGTTCACGAAAAAAATTTGCAATCATTGCAAATTTCGAGGAAGAGAACAGAACTATTTTGCCCACGGCGGGACAATAACCTCCTGATTTTCCTGCTCCTCCGTTTTGTCCAGACTGGGGCCTACAGCCGCGTCCGCTATGATGGGAAGCGGAGGCTCCAAGCCGAACCAGTCATAAAACGGAATATTTTGCATCTGCCACTTCAACCAACCCGTAACCTCATAGGCCGCCTCAGCGTTAACCTCAATGTAGTTTGCATCATGAATAAAAGAAATCCCGTAATAATCCGGGGTATCGTGCTTGGAAAATTCAGCTAAGGCCATCAGCCCTATGTCCGACGCGAATTTTTGAACCGGAGAATTAATGGCCTGCCGCTCACATTCAGCGACAACCGCCTCATCGGTTGAATAAATCCCCGGAAGACGCCGCAGGCTTCCGTGAAGGGCACGCACATACCCATGTTTGCGGACGAATGCCCGCATGTTTTTATGCCACACCTGCAATGCAGGGTACGCCTCAAAAAAGTGTTTCCGCATATTCTGCGCCTCTTCCGGCGTGAACGTCACGCCGTAGTCCGTCCGGGCGAACCGCATGAATTTGTCCCAACCCATCCCGTACAAAAATCCAAAATTGACGGGCTTCCCGTTTTGCCGGAGTTTTTTGTACTGGTCATGCGGAAGGGCCTGAAACTGCTCCAACGTCATTTGTGCCGCCTTGGCGGCTGTAGCCGCGTGGATGTCCACGCCGTTCCGGTAAAGCTCAATCATGTGCCGCTCATTGGCCATCCAGGCCGCGATACGCAGCTCAGCTTGGGAAAGGTCGCATTCAATGATGACTTTTCCCGGCCTGGCGGTAAACACCCGGCGGAACATTTTCGCCAACCGGCCCCGCTTGGGAATATTCTGCAAATTCGGATTTTGACAGGACGAACGCCCGGTAACGGTCTTGTCCAGCCGGAAGGTGGCGTGGATTGACCCGTCAGCGCAGATGTTTTGCCAAAATCCGGACGGGGGCTGCTCGGTGGTGATTGTAGCCTGCCCGCCCCGGTATAGCGTCACAACGCCTTTGGGTATTGTTGCCTGGGCCAGTACGGTTCGACCGTTCGGGGGGCATTCCCCGCCTGCGTCCCTTGTCCGGGTGAACGCGGGGACTTTAGCCATGATTTGAGCGTCCATCTCTTCAAGGGCTTTTTTGTACACCGCAGGGTAGCTCCCATTTTTCAGACGGAGGATAGGCGTTTCTTTGCTTTGGCGCGGTTTTCCGACGTAAGTGTTCCGCAGCATTTGGAGCTGCTTGTACTCAATATAGCGGGCGACGAACGGGCAGGAGTCGGAAAAGAAAGGAAGATGCGTTTTTATGGACACGGACGGAACCGGCGCATCTTTGGTACTGCCCTGAGTAAACACTTTTGGGGCGAGACCATACCCGGAGCGGCTGAACAGCAAGTGCGATACGCATTTGGGCGAGTTAAAATCAAGCGGCTTTCCGTCAGCGAACAACTCTTTCACCGCCTGGGGCACATCACGTTTGACCGTTTCGGAAAGTTCCTGCTCCAATTCGGCGTCCATCACGTCCAGCTCATCACCCAGAGACCGCAATGACTGCTGGTCCACATTCATGCCGACATGCTCCATCTTCAAAAACGCCCGCAGGGCGGGCATTTGCACCCGCAAAAAACAATTCCAGTTCCGCCTGTCCTGCTTGGCCAGAATGACAAGCTCACGATAAAGCCGAAACACGGCGTCCGTGTCGCCTCCGGCATAGCGCAGAAACTCGCGGTGGTGCACTGTCTCCATGTGGCTTTTATCCACTTTTTTGTTAAACTCGTCGGCATACCCGGCCATCGGCTTAACCCAGCGGCGGGTGCACTCGTCAAGATTCCGCTCCTGCATGTTGTCATCGACAACATAAGAAAGCTGCATCGTGTCCGCAAACCAGTTCGCCACCTCGATTCCGTAATTTTTCAGGTGATGCAGGTCGAACTTGAGATTATGGCCGAAAACTTTAATGGCCGGATTGGCGAAAAGCTGTTTTAACTGACCAATAATTTTCCGCACCTCATCCGGGGTCAGGTCTTCCCCGTAATCAACCGTTTCATCGCGTAAAGTTCTGTTGTTGTAAAACTCCGGGTCTAACGGAATAATCAGGCTTTTCCCATCCTTGACGGTCATCTGCACAGTCAGGACGGCTTTCCGCCCCATAGCGTAATCCAGGCCCCGCGTTTCCGTGTCAAGCCCGATAAACTTCGGCGGGTTTGCCAGCAGCGGCGATAAATCCCGGCACCAGACATACTCGCCGCTCTCAATAGACGAGCGGAAGCAGGAGTAATCCCAATTATTTTTAATCAGGTTGCCAATCTGACGCATATCAGCCTCCACGACCGGAAGCACTTCCGGCGACCGGGTGAAATGCCCCGGCCCGTAGATAGCTACGGTGCGCAGGGATGCCGGTACGGCCATCAGCTTCGGGTCAATACGCTCGAACGACCCACGCAATTCTTTAATCGAGACATTCTTTCCGGCGAACTGTCTTAATGCGTTTTTGCCTAAAAAGATAACAAGGCGCTTTCCGGGAAGCAGCCTGTTCAGGGCGGTTATAAACTCGTCCCGGTACTGGCTCAAATACTCAAGCACCTTTTTTTCCCGTTTGGTAATGGCCTCCGGAACCGGGGGGCACGGCGTAATGAATTCCAGCATTGAAAGGGGGATGCCGCAGTCATTGCACATCCGGTTAAACCGGCTCATGTGGAATTGGGACATGACGCCGCCCTGGGAAAAGGTCTGTTCTCCGGGCGGTTCGCACACGACCAGAATCGGGGGCTTGACCGTTTTACGGTCACTTTGAAGCAACAGGTTTAAGTTGGCGGTATTGGTTTTTCTCATCATTTTTAGGGTGGGAATGGTTAATAAGTGTAACCGGTAGCCGAATCAGGCTCTACAGGTTCCCCGGAAGCCTCATCGTCCGGTATGGGAACCTCATCAAAATTAGGGGGGTCGAAAACAAAATTGGTCATGAAATCGGGAGTTTCGCCGTCTCGGTTTTTCATAAAGTCGTAATACCGGTAACGATAGCCGAAAGGCCCCGGCCCGTGTCTTTGACCAAGCAAAATAGACGCGTCCTGCGGAATGGAATCCGAGCCGGAAATATCCCCGGAATCCAGTTCCCGCCTTGAGTTCGTTTTCACGTTCCGGTTAAGTTGCACGGTAATCACAATCGGAATCCCATTTTTAATGGCGCACTGTTTCAGCTCCCGGATAACTTCCGTCAGCGCTTCCCACCGTTTCACGTACCCAAGCCGCATCCCGGACGGTGAAAGCAGATAAACCGCATCAACAAACATGATGTCCGGATGAAGCTGGTCGATCATCCCCACTACTTTGTCGGTCGTTTTCGACATATCGCCGGAAAGGATATGGAGAGCTTCTTCATCCGCCATCCGGGCAATCAAATCCCGCATCCGGCGCTCCGAGTACGTCGTCATGGTCCCCTGCCTAATCAGGTTCGGGTTGATGCCGGCCCGAAGCCCTATCCAACGGCGGGCGATTTGAATCGGCGACATTTCCATAGAGACGAATCCGCATTTTTTTCCCGCCGTAAAGGCCGCCTCCATACATTTGAGCAGCGACCATGATTTGCCCATGCCGGGACGTCCGGCAATCACTACCAAATCGCCCCCGGCCCAGCCCCCGGTCGCCTGATTCAGCGTCTCCCACGGAGTAGGGATGCCCCGCATGTCAGACGACCGTCTGGCAATCTGGTAATCTTCCCACACCGCCTGGGCCTGCTGGTGCATATTGGTATAACCCTGACTGGCGCCGACAGCGAGCACCGATGACTGTATTGCCGACGTAATGCCGAGCAGCTGCTCCCAATCATAGGTCTTTATCGCCGTTTGGAATTGAGAGTAATAACGCCGCACGGCATTGTACCGCGTCCGGTTGACGAGCGTGGCAAACCAGTATTGCCCGTTGTTGACCAGCGGCGTATTAAAGGAAAACCGCCCAATGGCCTGCGCCCTCGCGTCCGGCAATGAATGATAATTGTCGTAATGGTTGCGGACAAACCGGTAAAAAGGCTGCTCGTCATCGAGAAAATAAGTGGCGTCCACCTGGTGGAGCAGGGACACGTTTTGCTCGGCGCAGACGGCGCGCAAAAAATCAATGCCTACGGCCATAAATCAATCCTCCGGAACGAAAATGTAATTATCCTGACTGGTCAAAAAGTTTATAAAGCCCCGGCTGAACATTTCCGAATCTTTCAACGGTCTGGCCCCATTGAAGATAAGATGCCTTCCGTTCAACAGCCAATCCTGAATGCACCGCTCGAACCGGTACAGCTCAGGCCGGGAAAGATACCCCGCCGTCCGGTCGTCCTCCACCAGCGGAGACAAGGCCAACACATGGTACTTGTCCGTCTTCAAAAAATCGAAATACGACTCAATGCGGGAAAGCAGGTCTGCCGGGTTCGACGCCAACACCGAAAATCTGTACCGGAGGACCAGCACCCGTATCGCCCCGTAAAATATTTCCGTCGGCGTTTTTCCGTCTCCGGACAATTCCAGCACCAATGGGGCGGCGGCCGAACATCCGGCTACGCGGTCAAGGAGCAATACGCGCGTATTGCTGGCCTGACGGCTTTTAATGTCCGAAAGCCCGGAATATCCGGGGCGGGTAAACATTCTCGGAACGCCGTTGCGCCGTAACACGGCAGCCACTTCATTACAGGAAATCGCGTTATTCATTTTTTTTGAAAAAACAGTAGAGGATTATCGCCACTCCGGAAGCTCGTCAATTCCGGCCTCGGCGCCTGACGGCCTCAGGAGTTTCGGCGGCTGTGGTTTAGGCTTTGCCGTTTTCGGTCTGACCGTTCGGGGGCGGCTACTCTCCGATTTGGCCGCTGGGTCGGCAGATAGATTTTTTCCCGCGACCGGATTGAGATAAAGCAAATAAGCTTCCTCGAATTGAGCGGAAAATTTTACCAGCCAGCCGATAGACGGCACTTTCGGGGCGGTGTTTTTTGTCCACCGGAAAGAATCCCGCATGACAAGCTGCCAGCGGCCGATTGCCCAGGTTAAAAAATCCTTAAAGTCAGAAAAAGTTTTGTCCTCGGACGTAAACCGTTTTGCGTAGGCAAATAACGCCATGTAATTCGTTTTCGTCGGCGCAATAAAAGCGTCTTTTCCCAGCAAATCTATGACGGTAGAAGCCCAAAAACCGGAAACCGCGTCAAACGACAATTTACGCTGCTTTCTCTTTTTGGCTTCCGCCGCTTTTTCCGCCGCCATGCGGCCTATCTCGGAAAGGGGAATTACAGGAGCTTCCGTCCGGCCCCGTTTCGGTGTTTTCATCATATCGGTGTCAGTCCAGGTTAAATCGATAGAATAAACCGCCCGGCCATGTTTCGGACTCCGGGCAAGAACAAGCCCCAGCGCAACCAGCCGCTTGATATTCCGGGAAATAGTGTTCCGGTGCAACGCCAGATTTTGCGAAAACTGAAAAAGCCTGATAACTTCCCAGGGCTTTCCGCGGGCCAATGTCCGGTCGAACACAAATTCCAGCACGGGAAACAATGTAACGGATTCCGCTTCCAGCGCGGGGCGGACCGTTCGATACAGCCAGCACCAGATTTTGTGAAAATCCTGAATTCCGCTTGACTGTACATGAGATTTTGGCACAATTCACGGCGCACGATTAAAGTGTTTTCAACGTAACTTGTATCAGACCCTCGACCAGTGATTCCGGCTGGTCGAGGGTCTTTTTTCGCTCATTTAATCCTCCGGGCGTTAAAATACTGCACCTCGACATCGACTGCCTGTTCGTATTCCGCCAGCAAAATCACGCCGTCCGCCGCCAGCCGCGCAAAGTGCGGCAAAGGCTTTTTCGCGGTATTGGCCCACTCGGAAAAGGTCAGCAGGCCCTGCCCAAGTATGTCAATTTTCCACTTCTGCGCCGCATCGTCGAAAACTATATCAGACACACGCCGGGCTTCTACGGTTCCGAACATCCGCAGGTCCAGCCCGTTCCCGGAAGCTACCCTGAGCGATTCCATGCCGCCGTCCGGATAAATGGTGATTTGCTGGCTCATAACAATGACAGTTTGATTTTTTACCACATGTGAATCGGCTGCTCCGTGCTGGTCGTCTCTTCCGGCGCGTACATTTCCGGATGGTCGGTTCGCGTAGCTCCCTTTCCGGCGCCGAGCTTGTCCTCGATAGCCTTCATGCGGTCGTTGCATTTTGTGCCGGTGAACCCTTCCCCTTTCAGGGTCGGACGGCCTGCCGGGTCAATCGTAATGTGAATTGTCTCCATGTTTTTGATTTTTGTAATCGTTGCAAATTTCAGAATTAAAATCCGGTGGCTACGGTCAACTGCACGTTGCCCGCGGAGTCAAGATAACAGTCCTGGACAGTATAGCCCTGGTCGGTTGCCGCGAAAATAGCCGCATGTTTGGAATACGCCTGGGAAAAAGCGGCAATGGCAATATCCGAATCCGTAAGGCCGTTTCCGGCAGTCAGTTTCGGATTCCCGCAATGCTCTTTGACGTACCCGCCCCACGTATCGAGATACGGAATGAACGTCCCGTCGTCCTGCTTGACCAGGCCCACGTCACACGGTTTTCCGGTACTGACGGACATTCCCTGACATTCGATGACGAATTCCGCCTGCTGGCGTTTGGTGCTCGACTGGAATTGATCCTTGTAATACATCCGCGGAACGGCGTTTTCTTTCAGGGCGATTTTCCGCCCCTCGCGTTGGAGTTCCTGCACAGCGGCGCGAATGGCCCGGACGTCCCGGATAACTACGGATTTGACTTTGGTTGTATGACTCATGGTTTATTTTTTTGTTGATGATAATGAGAGAGATTTTTTTCAGGAGTGGAAACGCACCCCTCCCAAGCGCCGCCTCCTTCTGGCGACAATGACTTCTTTTTCCTCCCCGGAAGCCGTGCGGACTACTGTCCGGGTGGCTGTTTCCGGGGCCAGAACGCTGAACTGCATTAAACGGTTTACAACCGTGGGCGAATACCCAAGCTTGAACTGCTCAGGAATCCGGCACCCGGCGGCAAGGGCTTCGGTCGGTTTGACCAGGTCGAAACGCCCAGTGATGCTGAACTCGGAAACTACGGCTTTGGAATCTTCCGGGCAGGAAACAACGATGCGGCGCAAAGCGGCTGACGGGCGCATTCTGATAAACAGACTGGCCGATTCGGGGAACGACCTGCGCCGGTGCGCTTTAACAAAGATTTTAAGATAGGAGCCGGGGTCCAGGCTGTACTTTCCGGAGAAAACCGTTCCGCACACCTCCGGCCTCCCATTTTGCAGGGAGGCTATAGACCCAGGAAACCCGATGCGCTTCACGCCCGGAACATTGTTGCGGAAAATGCCGTCCTCTTTATACGGCCTTCCCTGTTCCGGCATCTGAACTTTGAACAAAACCACTTTAACGTACCCATTCACCAGCGTCTGCATTTCCCCGGTGACGGTATCAAGAGTGCTTAAATCATCGCTCATGTCTGTAATATATCCCTTTATTTTAAGAATTGCAAGACAAATAATGAAAAAATGCGGAGTAAAAAAATCACCGCGTCAATCAATGCCTGCGGCGGCGGGTGCGCAAGGAATCCGGGATGCAGGACGGAAGCGGGCTGCACTCGTCAATATCGATTTCCGGCTCGGAAGACGGCCTCGCGTTATTCCGCGCCCATTCGGTCATGGCGTCAAACTGGTCCTTGTAGGCTTCCGAAATCGGGATGATGCCGGACAGGGTGGAAAGCAGAAGACTGCTTGTGACCGGCACATCCCGATAAAAAGAAAGTACTTTCGCCTCCTTGCACGCCGCTTCAATTTCCGCGGAAACGAATCCGCGGCTGGCTGTCAGCACCCGGTCAAAATCGGCAATATCATCAATATCGACTCCGCGCTTGCCCAAATGGATGTTGAAAATCTGACGGCGTTCCTCCGATGTCGGAGGCAGAACGGAAAACACTTCGTCAAGGCGCCCTTTCCGCAGAAACTCCGACGGCAGATTCTCCGTCCGGTTAGCGGTGAAAATCCAGAACAGGCCGGATTCATTTTCGGCCATGTGGGTCAGCAACGACCCCAGCAGGCGGGATGATACACCCGAATCCCCGTTGGCCCCGGAAGACAGGCCCGCCTTGTCCACTTCATCCACCCACACGATGCAGGGGGCCATTGCCTCAAGTTCTTTCAGCATGGTCCGGGTGCGGGCTTCCGTCTGCCCGACCAGGGACCCGAACAGCCGCCCCAGATCCACCCGGACAAGGGGAAGGTTAAGAATGGACGCCACCGCCTTGGAACATACCGATTTGCCCGTTCCGGGCGGTCCGATAAGAGCCACGCCCTTAGGAGCGTCAACTTTCGCCTTGCGGGCTTCTTCGCTGAAGCATACCGACCGGGTGACAAACCATTCTTTCAGCAGTTCCAGCCCGCCGATAGAATCAACCGGAATGGGGTTAACCATTTCCAGCGTTTGCGACTTTTTCACGATGTCCTCCTTTGAGCGGTGAACCTGGGCGAGAAGATTCTCGACGGGGATATCCGGAAACAGGCGGTCGTTCAGAGTGAACGCCCTCGAATACGCCGTTTCCGCTTCCAGAGTCGTCATGCCGGAAGCCGCATTAACCAGCGCGGCTACGCTGTCTTCCGGGATGTAGTTTTCCGGAACTGAAAGGCCCTTGGATTCATACTGATTGGCCACGGTATTATCCCATGCGTGGCGCAGGTCGTCTTTAGTCGGCAAGTCAAAATCGACAACCAGAATATCATGGGCCAGTTCTTCCGGAATCACGTAGGATTCCGACGTAATCAACACCAGGCTCATGAGCGTTTCCGGAAAAGAATAGGCGTAATCTTTGAGCAAGGTCGTCGTCATCGGAAGCAGGCCGATATGCGGGCTGGTGCCTTCCATGACGATATACGCCGCGCCTTTTTCATAATCAAACCGGGCGGAAGCGTTATCGGAGTTTTCCCCGATTTTATACCCCAAAATGCGGCGCAGCGCCTGATAGAAATTGCCTACCGGAGTATCGGCGTCGACGGGGACCCCTATGGTGCGGTCCTGACCGGTAAATACTTTCCAGCCGTACACGTCGTTCCAGACGAAAACCGGGACGTTGTCCCGCGCTCCCATTGCCTTGACGGCTTCTACGGTCCTGCGCGGTTCACGGCTTGGAGTAAATACGACACTCACCGCGCTGGCAAACATGTCGTCTAGTTTTTGGATGTATTTTTCTTGTGATGACATAATTTATCCCTCGATAGCTATGGATTATGAAAATTTGCAACGATTGCAAATTTTCGATTATTCCGCTTCTTGGCGCCTTTCGACTTTCTCGTGAACCTCAACCGGCTTCCGGCTGGGCCAGAGGATAACCACGGATTTCCCTTGGCGCTGAAAATCCCGAACCGTATTCAACGCTTCAACAAATCCGGCCTCGGAGTTCGGATTCTGCGAAGCAAACGTCGTAAGTTCTTCCAGCGTAAGTTCTAACGTGTGTTTATCGTAAGGCATGAATGAAATATAACTATCAAGGAAGATAATTGCAAGACTTTTTTACTAATTTTTTTCTTCAGGCCCAGTTCGACCAAACAGGCTTCTTCCTCGCGGCGGATTAACAGCCCGTTCAGGCCTTTTCCAATCCACAGCCGTTTCATGCTTCGGATATGGGCGGGAACCCGCTTCACCTGCCCGGCTTTAATGTCATCCCGGCAGTCCCGCATTTCCTTCCGGCTGCCTCCTGACATGGACGCGCCCCGATTGTACACCAGAGACACCATCGCCCCCTGTACATGGGGATGAGTCAAGGTCAGCCCCTGAAACGCGTTTTTAGTCGTGAGGGCATAAGCGGGAACCGTCTTTTTCCGGTATACGTCCAACGCCAGCTCCCACGGAACCGTGACAGACCGCACCCGGCTGACAGACGCACGGGCGGCCTGACGCTTCAATCCGGCTACGGTGCAGAGCAGCCGGAGGTCTTTTTCCGGCAGGGAGGACCAGTCGGAACGGATTTGCGCCGACGAGTAATACCCCAGGTCGTAACCAATGCCGATGGTCACCCCGCTATCCCCTCCGGGCCATGTGGGCCGCACGAGCTTTTTCACATAATACGCCTTGCCTCCCGTCTCATACCGGACAATCATATCCACGGCCCGGTCACTCAAGACCAGGCCGGAAGCCGGCATATCCCCGCATGCGGAAAATGCGGACAGGGCAAAAAGGGCCAAACCGGTTAAACTCCGACCGTTCATGGGGCGTATCAGGCGAAACAGATGGCGGCCATGAGCAATTCGCCGATAGCGACTGCGAGGAAGCATTGAACTTTCCGGAACCCCTCCATTGTGCGCCAGGTCACGTTGAAGTCGAATCTGGCCCAGCGGGAAATGTAGGGGAAGGCTACATTGGCCCCCAGCAGCCATGCGCAGAGATTGGCTCCCGCAAACTTGGTGAAGCCCTGCAGCAGGGCAATGAAGGAAGCCGCCCCGGTAACATCCATGATGACCGAAAGCCGAATCAGATATTCCACCCCGATGGAAAGGAAAATTCCGATGAGCAAAAAAGCGATAATATCGCGCCAACTGTCCTTGATGATTTGCGGAAGGTTTTTCATCTCCGGAACCGTAACATGAAATCCGCCGGAACAGTAGCGGAAATTTCACAGGCTGGAACCCTCTCCCTGCCCCTGTCCAGAGTGCCTGGGCGGAACAGCCCAGGCGACGTACTGACCTTTAGGTCAGGACGGGAAATGTAAATGTATAATAATATGAGGAACGAATATTATTATATATTTATATTAATGCACTCTCAGAGTGCAAATTATTTATAACTGAATGCAGTTCAGTCGCTTATAAAGATAAAAATTGAGGTTTCCGCGCTTTGGCCGCAGTTATAACCCTTTCACTTTTAGTAATTTACGAAATAAATGCACTTCGGTGAAAGGGCATAATATCTATAACTGCATGAAGCTTAGCCGGTTATATTTACGTAAAATGAGAATTTAGCGGGTTTTTCCAGGTTTATCGCGTTTATAACTGCCTGATACGCAAATACTTATGAATGCCCTGAACTTTCAAAAGTGCAAATTATTTATAACTCGTTAATAGTGAATAACAAATGAATAAACTAGCGATTTCTCAGTGCATATTATTTATAACTGTATGAAGTTTAATAAGTTATAAAAGAGTAAAAAACAGTATTGACAAATAAAAAAGACCGTAGGATTACGGTCCTGAATCTCCGGTTTTTCCGGGTTGCAATGATTGCAAATTGAGGAAAATTTTTGTTATCCGGCAGCCCTCGCCAGCCGGATTCCGAGCCACGCCAGACAAAAAACAGCTATGCCGGCCCAGGTGCATAAAGCGCATTTCCGCCACCAGGAACGCTCATCCGTCATGGAGGACAGGCGGGCCTGGGCATCGGCTTTTACTTCCGCGGCTTCCGCCTTGATTGCCATTGCCGCGTCCCTGGATTCCTGCGCGGCTTTAACTGCCGTGTCCCGCTCTTCCGCCAGCTGCTCGCACGTTTCGGACAAGGCGGCTGCTTTTTTGGTCATATTGTCAGAGCGGTCCATCAGCACGGCAGCCTGCTTATCCGCATTTCCAGCCTGATTCGCCAGTTCGGACAGCCATGTTGTCCAGCCGGGGATTTGCTGCTCCTGCGCGGCGGTTTCCGCCTGCTGTATCGTGGAAACGATGGCCGTAATGCTGTTCTGCACGGCATTGGCCGCATCCTTAACGGTGGCCGCGCATTCGACCGTTGACGCCGCCACAGGCCGGACGACTGTTTTTTCTACGACCGGCTCCGGAACCGGCGTTGTAATGGACGGCGCCTGATTCTGCTGGGCGCATCCGGCAATAATAAAAAAAACAGGCATCAAACGTAATCGTTTCATGCCTGCCATAATACTTGCGCCGGAAAAAACCGTCAATCTACCGGAATCTATATTTCAGCATTTCCGGATTATCGGCAAATTCCAGGATGCGGCGCATCCGGTGGATATCTGCGTCATCCGCATGCGCCGTGTCGATGACTTCACCGGACCACAGACGCTGCAATGCGGAAACCGGTTCCGGTTCCGGAAGATAAACCGCCGGAAGGCTGTGATGCTGGAATCCCACATACGCCAGCCAGCTGATTTCCCGCAACAGGGTAGCCTTGTCTTTTTTAGCCTCTTCAATTTTCCTGTTGACGCCGCGGGCGTCCAAATCCGACGGCCAGCCGACAAACGCCAGGTCTTTAACGTGTTCCGGCATGTCGGCGGTCCGTAACACAAGCAAAGGAAGCTCTAAATGCTGTTGTTTCACGGAGTACTCCCACCACATTTCCCGCTGGGGCCTGCCGTTGATGTCAGATTGGTTTTCCCCCTGACCGGCAAACCAGAACCGGGGGCAAAATACGGGCCAGTATCTGCGCTGATGCCCGATTTCCAGCGTGTGGTCGATGTGGAGCGGGTTTCCGGCAGCCTTGATATGGGTATCCCAATCCATGATATGGGCGAGAATCTCCGGAATGAATTTCCGGGTAACGGCGTAGCAATGCGTCCGATTGACAGACGTGCCGCGCCACAAAGTATCGCTGAGGGCCTCCGGGGCCTGCTGGTGCTGGCCCCCAAGATACAACTGCCCGTATTCTTTCGGAACTTCCTTCATGGTTTCCGGGAACCGCGTCAAAAGGTCATTGGCGAATACGGCATCGTCCTCGATAATCAGCGTGTGCTCGCTTCCGGTGTTCCAGGCGTCTTCCAGCGCCTCGATATGGCTGGACAAGCACCCCCACGCCCCGTTTCCGGCCCTGTACCACGCCGGATGCGGCATGGAATCCCCGTGCACGGCTTCATGTCTGACAATATCATCAGGCCCCGCCAGACATTTATACTTCAATTCATCGGCAATGCGGGCAAACCGTTCGGGGTTTTTAGCAAGGTTGATGACGACGATCCGGTCGAAATAATGCGGAAATAAATAATCCATAGCAGTGTGGCGAAGAAAGTTAATCATTGTTCACGTCCGGGTTCATGTCCGGATTTTCCGCATAGTCGACAATGCGGCGCAGGGCGGCAATAAGCGATTTCCTGGTTTGTTCGGAATCGTCAGCGTCCGCAAACAGGCATTCCGCGGACCATAGGCGGGCGCATCTGTCCGCGGCTTTACGGTCAGTATAGTACAGGGCAGGGACGCGCCGATGGCTGAATGCCCCCCGCGCGCTGTAGGAAAGCGCCTCAATGATGGCGCCGGCCATGTCTTCTGTTTTCTCCAAAAGGCATTCGACGCTTTTTTCGGGGGCGACGTCCACCAGTTCCTCAAGTCCGTCAACGTCCTCCACGGTTAGCGGCTCCCGCAGCAGCAGAAGCGGAAGCAGGCGGAACTGGTCATTTTGAGAATGCTCCCACCAACGCTCCCGGTTCCCGGCCCTGGAATGGGCAATGGTGCTGTATTCCTGCCGCTGCTGTCCTACGATATTCCAGCGCGGGGCGTATTGGAGGATGTCGCCCCGGTAAACGGCGTTCCGGATTTGCTGGTCAACTCCCCATTGCTGCTGTTCGTAATCGGGATAATAGGCGATGTGCTTAATAAGCCACGGGATAGATTCCCGTTTGACGATATAAGCATGGGTGGCCGTCATGCCGGAAGCCAGGATATAATCCGCGTGGACTTCCTTCGGCCAGTTTTGGTGATGCCCTCCGAGATAGAGCAGGCGCCAGTCTTTCGGCAGCGCAGAAAAAAGCGTCTGCAACTTGGCGGCGGCGTTGCGGCAAAACAGGGCGTCATCCTCAAGGATGAGCACTGACTCCCAATTATTTTTAACCGCAAGCCGCAAGGCCCGGATATGGGACTGCACGCAACCCCAGGCACCGCGGGTCCCTTTCCAGCTTTTCGGAGGAAACAGCTCTCGACCGTTCCAGGCGGGAAGCAGGGTAACGCCGTTTTCCGGGTCAATGCTCCCGGAGGCCATGGAGTTTTTCAGGCGGGAGACGTGTTCAGCGCGTTCCGGCAAGGCAATGATGACCGCGTGGGATATTCCAAGATGGTTTAAGGTTATCATGTCTTTGCCAATATAATCGCTTGATTTTTTAGGAGCAATATTGATTTTCTCAATTTGCAATGATTGCAAATTTTTTTCGTGAAAAACTCTTTTTTCTCTTGCAATTTATAAAAAACAATGCTAAATTGTTTTCATCAAAGGGAGGGAAAAACCTTCTCATTAAGAAACCCCACGGGTCAATATGATTATAAGCAATACTACTTTAACAAAAGAGCAGCTCTTTACTCTTGTTCCGGAGTTTATCGCCAGGGAAACAATGATATGGCTTAGAGCGCATGAGCGCGTTTATATCACCCGCGACTTTGACACATGGCGTTGCGCCACAGATACGAGCGTTATCCGTCGGTACGATGATAAAGGGAAGTTTTATGTTGTAAATGCGGCCGTGGTATATTCCGACAAGGAACGTTTATTGAATTATATTAACGTATTCAAGGAATACCCGGAAACCGGCGACGTTATCCGGGACTCCCGGAAATTAAATGAAGCTCGGCTGGCGCACAAAAAAGCCGTAGATATTGATGAATCCGGAAACGTAATATGGGCCTGATTTACTTTTCTACTTTTCCGGAGGTTCCGGCTGGTGGGCTTTAGCGTAAAACGCTTCATTGGCGATAAACTGGTCTTTCGTAAATTCCGGAAACCGCGCGCGGTGGCCCAGACGCTTGCCGATGAGCTGGACAATAACAGACTGCGGCCGGAATACGCGGCTTAACCCCTGCGGCTTCGCGTACAGGGTAAGGTATTTTCCTTCCTGCCGGAGCCATGCCCGCGCGGGGCGGCCCCTGTCATCTACAGCGGAAACAACCGCTATGGAACCGGGTTCGGTGACGTCGATGAACGTCCGGTCGATTAACGCCAATCCAAGCGGAAAATGAACGGTGGCGAAGTCCACAAACCATGTTTCCGGGGACTCCATGCACATCACGCCCAGGAACTTTCCCCGGACCGGCAAAATAGCGGTCTTGCTTGACGAGGCCGAGCTGGCCCCGGAAGAAGCTTCCGAGGAAGAGGACTCGCTTCCCGATGAAGGCACGGGAGGGTTGCCCTCCTGGATAACGTTGACATAGTAATATTGCGGCGATCCGTTCAAACTGACGGTAAACTCGACGAGCGTGCCCCGGCCATTTACTCCCTCATTAGGCTGGCAGGTGATTATGGCTTCCGTCCCGGCATCCCCCGGCGCCGGTCCTGACGTGGGAGACATGGAACACCAGGCGCTTTGCGTGTCAGCCGACCATTCGACCGTTCCGCGCAACCTTACCTTGTTGGAATCTTTCGGTTTGCCGTCTGCGCCGAAAGCCATCGACGTGGGAAACACCTCAAACCAGTCCGCCTGGGACGAACTTGATGAACTGGAAGACGAGGAACTTGAACTTGACGAGCTGCTAGAACTGCTCGATGAGGAAGAAGAAGCTTCCGAGGTTTGGGTGACATTTAATGTGTCGGTCGCCGTCAGCATCAACGTGCCGCGCGACGTCAGCGCGTAGCCTGTCACCAGATTATCGCGGGAGGCGCCTTCTTCGTTCGTCTGGAACGTGACTTCAAAATTGTCGTGGTCCTTCCCGGTCAGCGGGGAGATAGATACCCATTTTCCGGAAGGAAACTGCGCTGCAAAATCTTCCGGGATTTTCCACCCATAAGGGGAATCGGTGCGGATATAGCCCTGAACTTTCTGCCACCGGCTATCTACAGTGATGTTATTCGGAACAAAGCGGAAATAATATTTTTCTTCCGACGATGAACTTTCTGCCGACGAGGACGAGGAAGAGGACATTTCCGGGGGCGACTGGTCAACAATGAGAATATCGACAGCCGTATTTTGTTTTTTTGCCCGGTAGCCTACTTTGAAATCCTTGAATCGGTGAGCGCCCGTATTTTCAGGGTCGGTGAATTCGTCGATGATGACATTGCAATCCCAATTTCCGTTATCGTCAATGGCGACATAGCCTTCCCATTGCTGGTCCGTTTTCGTTTCCACCAATCCGGCGGTGGAAAAGTTTACCCAATCACAGGTCTCGACCGGACTGTAAATGATGATATACGCCATGCCCGGCTTATCATCGCTGGGCGGGAAGTTAAAGCCTTTCAACGTGCGGTAGATGCCGCCGAATCCGGAATCGGTTTCCCGCGCCGGTACAGAAATCAGCGTCGGGTCAATATAAGGGCCTCTTGACGATGAAGATGAGGAAGAAAAAGACGCGGATTCCGAGCTTTCCGATTTTGATGAAGAGCTGCTGAACGATACTCCGCCGCTTGAACTTGAACTGCTGGAAGACGAGGAAGAGGACGCCGAAGATGAAGACGATCCGCCTTCAAGCGGAATATCCGGCAGAATCAAATCGCTTTCATGCAGATTTTCCACATAAACGTTTCCTTCGATTGCGCTGTCTTCCGTGGGGCGGAACAACGGAATGAACGTCCGGATAATATCTTCGTCATCCGAAGCGGAACTGTCCATTTCGTCTTCCGTGCCGATGAATGGAGTCCGGTCACGGCACCATTTCTTGACCGACACTTGAATTATCCGGTCACGGCCTATCTGCATCGTCACCCGTTCCAGCTTGGCGAACAGGTGAACGCCGTACACCGTATCAAGCTCAATCTGGATGCCGGGGCGGGGCCAGGTGTTGACCGCGGCCCCATCTTCATTGCCTCCGCCAGGAGAATCCGTAGGAGCATATTTCGGGTCTTTAATGACGGGAAACACCTGTGAGGCCATGCCGTCCAGACCAATAAACGTGACGGAACCGGGATGAAGAAAAGCGACCAGGTCTTTAGATTCCGCCAACGGAACGCCTTTTGCGCTTCCTCCGGTACTCGACTGCGCGTCCAGGGCCATCAGCTCGAACGGGAACAGGGGGTTCAGGTCCCGGTCCATCTGGTAGCCGGTCCTGTTGGCCCGGAAGAGTTTTCCTCCGCCGGTCATTTGGCCGAGAAGTTCGGCGTATTGGTTAATCTGACCGATACGCAGGGGTTCGCCTCTCTGTACGCGCCGTAATGCCATAATGTTATTTTATCAGTGAATTATTCTTCCCCCCAGAATTTCCGGTCATTCGCCCAGCCCAGCGGGGATGACGACTGGTATTCTTCATCCGTTGTGTGGTATTTTCCGTCGTAGTTAATGGACCGGGAAATCAGCTGGAAATCAATTTTGCTGTCTTCCGGGAGCTTTACCGGGATAGCGTCGCCCTTCTTTCCCGGCGTCTTGGTGGGAACGCCGAACTGCTGGCCGGAACCTACTTTGGATTTTGGGTAAGAGATGCGTATCACCGTCTGCGGATAGGCGAAATGCGTGATTCCGAGCGTTAAATAATCGAAAATCTCACGGGCCAGGTCCGATGTGAGGCTGTCCTTGATATAGGTGTTGTTTCGCGGGTCTTTGAACTGGCCGGACATGGCGTAGGCCAAAAGCTTCAAATCTTCGTCAGGGATTTTTGACTTTGGGGAATCTCCGGACATATCAATGTACTTCGGGGAACACTGAATCGGGATATCCACCAGGGACGTAGTGACATTGACCGTTCGGCGCACCGAATCGTCACCACCGCTTCCGGAAGAATCGTCAGGGTCTTCACCGTAAGTGAACGTCACTTTAGACCACTCCGCATTTTCCTCTTCGCACCTTGATTCAAGGAATATCGTCCCCGGCATTGGAGTGGCCGGAGGGGTCAGCATGAAGGCCGCCGCCATGTCTTTCGGAACCTCAAACACTCTGGTTGCCGATTTTTCATACCGGACGACGCCGTCTTCCGATACCCGTTCGACGGTCATCGTTCCGGGCTGCTCAATGGGTTCCCGAAGTCCGTTGTGTGAAATAGCCATAATTCCCGATTTGCAATGATTGCAAATTTCTAATACCACATCATCCCCAGACAACCGAGGATTTTTTCAGGTCAGGGTTGGTGTTCGCCTGGATAGCTTCAAGCGTATCGTTGATTTTTTTCAGTAAATCCGTGTCCTCATTCTGGTACGGGCCTGTGGTCTGTTCGTCATATCGGTTCGGGTCCAGATACGCCCCGGCAGAATCCTTCCGCCAGCCAAGCGAGATGACATCCATCCATCCTTGCCGCACCAGGGTCCCTGTAGCCGCGGATTTATAGGTTTCCGCCGCATTGTCGATAGCGGCCTGCCCGGCGGCCCGCCGTTCGGCTTCCACCGAGGCCAGGCCCATCTGCATGGCTTCCTCCCGGCCCATGCCCGCGTCCATAAGCGACTTTGCCGTGTCGAGGGCTTTAAGCTGCTCTTCGTACTGCGTCCTCTGTTCCGCATTGATAAGCCCGGCGGCGTAAGCCTGGTCGAGATAGATTTTCTGCTTAAGGGCGCCAAGATTCCGTGCCCGCTCTTCTTCCTGCCTGTCGTATTCCTGCTTGGCTTCCCGAAGCTTTTGCTCTTCCTTTTCGTAATCGAGGATTTTTTCGTAGGCTTTCTGGAGGTTCAGCACGTTTTCGCTGGCGAAAATCACGGTATCTTTCGATTCCCCCGCCGCGTCCAGCACCTTTTTAATGTCTTCAGTACCCCGGATGCGGAAGTCGGCTCCAAGCTTTTCCGTCATGTAGGCTCCGGTGTCCGGCCCGGTCAGCAAATCCTGAACATAAGGCTGCGCTTCCTGCAATGCGGTACGGCGCCTGCGCCACCAAAACATTCGCTGTTCCGTCCCGGACGCATACCTGATTTCCGCCTCCTGCAATTTAATGCGGTTGTCCTTAACCTGACCATAACGTTCAGCCGCCCTTCGTTCCTCGTTCGACCGTCTGGCGGCCTCCTGTTCGGCGGCAATGGCCGCGTCATACTTGGCCCGTCCGGCTACGTCCCTCGTTTCGTCGAGAAGCTGCTCCGTCCATCGGGATATGGTGGCATCGTCAATGCTCCGGAGATAATCCAGCCTGCGTTGGAGCAGGGCTTTCTGCGCATCGGAAATAGCCGTGTTTTCACGGAGTTGCTTATCGAGAACCGCAGTCTGCCTTGATATTTCGGCCCGAAGTTCCTCCTGTACAGAAGAAACCGTCCTGCTGCCCCGCGTTCCCGCTTCTTCCGACTGAAACAACTCCGTCAGGTTTTTCCGGTAAACGCTTTTAATGCCGCGGCCCGGGGCGGCTTTAAGCGCTTGTGAATACTGGCCGCGCATATATTCTTGCGTATCGGACTCTTTAAGCGTATCGCCCAGCCATGCAAGCCCTTCAGCCGCGACGCCGAAAAGCCTTCCGACTCCGGGGATAAGGCCTACCAGGCCGGCAATACCGGCTAAACTATAGCTGATTTTGGTTCCCCAGGACAAGGGGGCATCCCCGGAAACAAATCCGCTGACGGTTTTGCTTAAAGCATCCAGCGCGGCAAGGGTACCGACTATGCTCAACGCCTTGCCTCCCACGCCCTTTACGACCGACCACACTTTTGAGCCGGTGGAAAGCGCCCCTATTGCCGCCCCCGCCGCCCCGGCGGCAGCTCCCGCGCCTGCGGCGCCTGCCGCTCCGGCAGCGGCCCCGGCAGTACCTCCGGCAGCGGCTCCCATTGCCGCGGAAGATGCGGCTATCTGCGACCCTGCGGCTCCGGCCGCC
>ERZ780005.7-NODE-7-length-74917-cov-5.88346_pt1 | contig 74917 bp, 55 predicted proteins | sample MGYA00511874_ERZ780005 | MGnify/ENA primary metagenome ERZ780005 (study PRJEB29588, sample SAMEA2150310) | human gut metagenome | biome: human gut; feature: human-associated habitat; material: faeces | place: Denmark | collected 2008/2010 ...
TGAGTGGCGGGAGAAATACCGGCGTGTCCGGAAAGAGGGGGCGCATCTAATTTAGGGTTCACGCCGTTCAACTCTTATAGAGGACGAACACACCCTTATTCAAGACACAAAAAAAGCCGCCAAATAGATGAAGAACAAGAAAGAACCCGACACATAGACAGGAGCGTACTTACCGTACGTGACTGTTTAGGTGTCGGGTTCTGACGCAGTTGTTCGCTATTTGGCGGCTTTTTTGCGGAACACAACAAACTTTTGCCACACAAACTCCAACACAAAATTTATCACCATAACACTGCCCTCGGCAATGATTCCGGAGGCTTGGGTGCTTAAAGGCCCGAGAAGGAGGGACTTGATGGTGTGGACATACCAAGTTTGGAAGGGATAGAACGGGACGTAAAAGAGGAACGCCAAAAGCATGGCTTTGGGGACATTGCCGGCGTCCTTAAATGTGAATTTACGGTTGAAGGTGAAGTTCCAAAGTATAGAGGCACAGAGGGCGACGGTGGTGGAAATGAAGGTGACCAAATCCATATCCTCGACGATGAAGCGAATGGTTTTTCCGCTTTGAGGAATGACTGCTTGCAAGATCGAGAACAGCACGATTTGAATTATACCCGCGCTCGCGGCGCAAAGTGCGTACTTGATGAATTGCATCACGCCTTTTCTCTTTTCTTTCTTGGCATTTTTCTCGGCTTGTTTGAGGCTCGTTTCGTACAAAATTCCTTTTTGCGCTTGGGCAGCCGTATCGTCCGTATCCGCGAGAGTTCCCTCTGCCGTTTGCTGTTCGATTTCGTCGGTGGTGATTCGATCTTGTTCCATAATAATCTCCTGATAAAAAACAGTGTATCACAACCGGACGAAATGTCAAGAAGCGTTGTTTTTCTTTTTTTCGAGAAAAGCCCGAATATTTGTTTTTCGTTCGCATTATAAAACCCTTTGTTTTGGCAACAATCAATTTGTGAACATAAACGAATTGCAACAAGATTTACAACGCACATTCTCATTCAGCGACGACTTCAAGTGTCGTCGTTTGGACGTTGGCGGCAAACGCTGTCTTTTTGCATACATCGACGGCAATATTGACAAAATTTTGCTAGAACAGGACGTGGTGCGTCCTCTCAAAAACTGCGAACGATTAGAAAAGCCCTACCTACAATCGTTGCAAAATACGGTTGCGTATGCGGACGAAATCGAGATCGTGGATATCAAGGATTCACCGCAAAGCGTAGCCTCTTGCGACGTGGCGTTTTTTATCGAGGGCGAGGACAACGCATATATCTTCTCCTTGCGAAAACCGGCGGCAAGAGCGATAGGCGAACCACCCACTTCGTCTGTTATGAAAGGGCCGCGAGAGGGCTTTATCGAGGAAATAAAAACCAATATGTCCCTCGTGCGCAAGCGCATAAAATCACCCGACCTCGTTGTGAAAACCTTTGAGGTGGGAAGATACTCTTCGACGACGGTTGCTTTGATGTATATAAGAGGCGTCGCGGACGAAAAAATCGTCGAACGATTATCGCACAAAATCGAACGTATCGATGTTGACGGAATCGTGGACAGCGCATACGTGCTTTCCTTTATTCAAACCAAAAAAAATTCATTCTTCATTCAGGCGGGCACAACCGAGAAACCCGACGTTGCATCCGCAAAACTGCTCGAAGGACGCATCGCCCTGATCGTTGACGGCTCGCCCATCGCAATCACGCTCCCCTACCTGGTTTTCGAGGATGTACAAGACGGCTACGACTACTATTCGGGAGACTGGCGCGCGTCGATGATACGCATGTTCAGGATGTTCGGCGCACTGCTCACCGTGTTGTTGCCCGCGGTGTACATCTCCCTTCAAACGTACCATTTTCAGTTGTTGCCGATAAAGTTTTTGATGACTCTTATGGCGGCAACCACCAACATACCCTTTCCGCCGGCAATCGAGATGCTGCTGGTGCTCACGCTGTTCGAAGTGCTCAATCAGGCGTCTATTCGTATGCCCAGATACTTCGGGATATCGCTGTCCGTCGTCGGCGCGATAGTGCTGGGTGACACTGCGGTCAAATCGGGGCTTATCTCGTCGCCGTCCGTTCTTGTCGTAGCCCTGTCGGCAATAGGCATATTTTGTGTGCCCGATCAAGTGGGCGCGATGTCCATACTACGTTTTTTGTATTTGTGCATAAGCGCAGTGCTGGGCTTTGTGGGCATGATAATCCTCACGATAATCTTAGTCGCATACCTCTCTTCCCTGGAAAATTTCGGCACGCCGTATCTTGCGCCTTATGCTCCGAGAATATCCCCCGACCTTCAAGACGGAATGTTGAAAGCGGACTCCTCGTCAATGGAGTTGCGCCCCTATTCAATCCCCACGCAAAACCGCCGACGCATCAACAAAAAGTGACACAATCAAAGGTTTATATATGAACAACGGCACAATAAAACACGGATTACGCAAAAATCTGCCTTTGGGCACGATATACAATTCGCAAGCCGCCGCAATCATAGTTGCGGTCGGTTTTGCTTTTAAGTTATCGTCCGCGCCCGGTATAATTTCGGCGGATTTCGGCTCGTCAACATTTTGGATATTCCTTTCATTCACTGCTTTGGAAATGCTGTGCGCAATCTTTATTTTCGCTTTTACAAATATGGGCGGCGACGGGCTTTTGCGCGCGACGAACAACTTCCTATACAAAATCGTTTGTCTTGCGGCGTCTTGTTGGATGTGCTTGAAAACGGTGTTTTATTTTTGTTATTGCACCTCCTATCTCACGCACGAATTGTTTACGGGCACACAGCCTTTTCTCATATACGTTATGTTTCTTTTGCCGGTGGTGTATCTGGGCATAAAAGGCACTCGTTCGATTGCAAGAAGTTGCGAATTGTTTGCGCCTCTGTTTTTGGCGGTGATAATTCTCAACCTTGCCTTTTTGGACTCGGATATGGACTTCGGAAGAAATTTGCCCGTATTTTCAAAAGCCCCCGGGGAGTTGTTGCTTGCAATGCCTCGATACGGATTGTGGCTGGGGGATTTGTTCCCTTTCGTTTTCGTAAGGTTGCGCAACAAAAAAATGCCTTATCTCACTCTCGGCATAGCATCCACGTGGACGATTGCAAATTTAATCGTGCTTATAGGCGTCGCACTTTACGGCAACGCGCTAAAAATGGTCAAAGATTTGCTCATCCACATTGCAAGTTTCAACCAATTATCCCTCGAAATCGGCAGAATGGAGTGGACCAATCTCTTTGCGATAATCATGATGTCGCTCTACTCTCTCTCTTTTCTTTTCGACGGTGCAAACGAGGCGTGCAAACGCGCGCTGGGCACGTCCCTGCCCTCGAAAATAATATGTCCGACGGCGGTGCTATGCTCGGCAATGTTTTCCTCGTCGCTACAAGAGGTGACGGACGTTGCACTCGGAACGTTCGGTTACGTATTGAGTGCGGTTGCAATCCTTTTCCCGATTGCTCTTTTCGCGATTGCGAAAATTCAAAAGATGTTGCGTCCGCACTTGTACGCGTGCCTCGACGCCGAATACGAGCATGACACGCAAATGCGTCAATTGCCCGACAGTAAAGAGGACGGCGTGTTGTTTTCACAAAAGCAAACCTCGTTCCGAAAAGGAGAAGCACAATGAAAAAACTCAATATTTCCTCCTATCTCATGCGCACCAAATGGTTTATGCTTTTGACGATAGCAATCTTTCTCGTCATATTCGGCAGAATGGTTGAAACACCCTCTCTGTCGAAATCCGCCGTGGTGTTGGGGATCGGCATAGACTACGACAAAGCCACCTCGCAATTCGAGGTCAGCGCGCAATCGGTTTTGGTAGGTTCGTCAAGCGGCGACACAAGCGAAACGAGCTACGTTTGCACCACCGCAAAGGGCAACTCGATTGCCGGTGCAATGGACGTAATTTCGCGCAAAACGGGTTTAATCATATCGCTTTCGCACTGTAACGTGCTTTTTATGTCAACGTCTGCGTTCGAGCTTGACCACATGCAGCTCATATATCCGCTCACCGGAATGTACGCTTTACCCGAGCAGACCATCATCGTAACGGGGGACAAATCCCCTTCCGAAATGCTGTCTTTGCGTATAGGCACAACCATAAGTTCGCCATTCTTTTTACAGCAAGCGCTTGTCAACGAAGAGGGTTCGGACGGCATGATTCGCACCACCGCAAAAGATTTTTTGGCGCGCTCGCTTTCACCCAGCAAAGCCAACGTCGTGCCGTATATCGTTGCAAAAACAACCTCGCCGCCTCTCTCCGAAACGGGTGGAGAAGAAGACGTTTTCGAATTCGACATATCGCGCGCAATGGTTTTTGACGAGAGAGCAAGCCGCATCCTCGACAACGAATACGCCGAGATTCTTGCAATATATCACAGCCACGACGTAACCGGCACGCTCAACTACACCGCATCCGACAACGGTACGATTGAGTTTAAAATCCTCAAAAAAGACGTAAAAGTCAAGGCAAACGGACGAGCTATCACTGCCGATATTAAGCTGTCGGCAGACCTTGCGGACGTGCAAAAAATCAAAACCGACGAGGTGATAACACCCGCCTACGAAATCGTAAAACGATATGCCGCCGCCCTTGAAAAAGACATCGAACGACGACTTGTCGAAATGTACGAATTGTCAAAGCAAATCAACGTGGATTTTTTGTCTTTGCAATCAAAAGCCTATCAATCTGTCGGGCGCAATCTGGAAGACGACTGCCTAAGCACCTTGACGTTCACCCCGAAAGTTACGATTTCCGTGCGCGAATCGGGATAATTGCCTCGCATTTACACCGAATTTGCAACGTATGCCGCAATTCGATTGCGGCATTTCCCGTTGCCAAAACGGCGGCATATTCACGTTTTTTCGCAAAAAATCAATATACTGCCGTAGAGGTGAATTATGGATTTTCTTATGCCCGACGACGCTACGGCGCAAAAAATGTGCGAAGAATACGCGTCTTGTCTGAAAAACAAAGCGCACTCTCTTGCCTACATAAACGAAACCCCACTCGACGAAACGGAGCAAAACTCTTCTCAAAAGGAAACCGACGTTGCCGAAAAAACGGCAAACGGCATTGCAAAACAACCGTTGCGTCCGCATATTTCGCACGCGTGCGATATAAAAGTTTTATTCCTTTACATTGTTGTGATTTTGGGATATAATGCAAGGTATGGAACTCAAATTTATGACACCGACGGAGGTGTGGGAGGGCTTCGACGCATGCAAAGCGCCTTTGGAAGCCTCAATCATCTCGTGTCAGACAACGGATAATTTTGTTTGCGAAAAGCAAATATTCACGGCAGACTCCTCAAAAGAGGGGCGCGTCCGCATAGGCTGCAATATTTATTACGACGCTCGCTGGCAGGATGCTCGCCCTGCGATATTGCTGTTGCCTTCTTTTGAAAACCCTCATTCGCGGGATGCCATTCGCATGCTTGTCGAGGAGGGATTTGTCACCTGCACGCTTGATTTTTGCGGTGTTTTCGAAGACACAAAAACCTCGTATCCGTCCGATTTGAGTTTTGCGCGTTATCCCGAATGTAAAGACCACCTTGACAGCATAGAAACAACCGCAAGAAACACTCCCTGGTTTGTTTGGGCAAAGGTTGCAAGACGTGCGATAAGCCTTCTTCAAGAGCAAAGCATCGTCGCAAACGACAGTATTTGCGTTTTGGGCTTCGGTATCGGCGCGCAACTTTCCTGGATGGTTACGGGCACGGACAAAAGGGTTTGCGCCATGTGCGCCGTCAACGGCGGAGGTTATCGCTGGGCGGAACACAACGCGAGATTTTTGGGAAGCGATATTCCGTCCGGTGATGTACAACTTGCCTATTCGACGGGCGTAGGAGCGGAAACGTACGCCATGTTTATCTCCTGTCCCACCCTTGCCGTCGTGACGAGTGATTCCGTTCAATGCGACATAGACCGAATCGGCGACATGCTTGATCTCGTAAAATCGGACGTGAAGCAACTTATAGTGTCCGAGTCTTGCGACATACAAATCACAAACGCCGCGTATCGCGCGCTTATATTGTGGCTTCGCGCGCATCTTGCAAGCAATTCGCCGTCTATCGAGCCTTCAATGCGCTTCGAAGCGACGGACGGCAAACTTTACGTCAAGATAAACACCGCCAAAAAAGCGGAAAAACGCACGCTGTACGTAAGCTACGGCGAGCCGTCATCGCGCCAAAGATACTGGAAGTCATTTGACGTAAAACAAAAGGTGGGCGAGCACGAATACGTGTGCGACGTGCCCGTTTACGACACGGAAGAACTTATCGTCGCCTACGCAACTTTCGTATATCCCGACTCAACCGTAATTTCTACGAAAACATCCGGCATCATTCCCGCAAAACATAACGTGCAAAACGTCGAAACGACGCCCAGAATTTCAAACATAATCTACGACGGCAGTATGGGCGTAGGCGAATTTGTGGCAAAAACCGATGAGGCTCTTCTTGACGACAACGCACTTTCCGTTGCGGAAGGACCTTTTGCGATAAACGGCATAACCCTTGCAAAAGGCAATCTGATCCTTTTCAGAAGCATACAAGAGATGACGTCGATAAACCGCTCGGCGATCTTGCACATCGATGCTTACTCAAAAGACGAAAGACCGCTCAACGTGACGGTGTACACCTACCCCGACTTCAAAAAATATACCGCGCGCACAAGTTTGAAAGGCGGAGAGTTTTGGCAAAAACTTCTCTTTGAAACCGCCGATTTCAAGAGCGAAGAAGGGCGCACGCTCGCCTCGTTCTCCATTGTGAAAACAATCGTCGCGGAGGACGTTGACGGCGTTGTGCTAAACAACTTTTTGTGGATTTGAAAATAATACGCAAATTCCGCAATATACTTTGATATGCAAGATTTTCCCGTATTCGAGCAAGAACCGATAATCGAAGAGCCGAAAAACCGCTCCAAACGCATTGCTATATCAGTGGCAATCGTACTTTTGGTTGTCGTTTTGGCGGTTGCGTCCGCCCTGCTTGTCAAATTTTACGTGCTGGAATCTTTCATTGTGGACGGAATTTCCATGTACCCCACTCTCGACGGCGGCAACGGCGCGCTCATAGACGACGACCAAAACAACGGCGAAACGCTGTATCTGAACAAAATTGCAAAAATCGGACGCGGAGATATCGTCGTGTTTACCCCGACAAAAGGCGATTTTGCAGGAAAATCTCTCGTAAAACGCGTGATTGCCGTCGGAGGCGACCACGTGCAAATAACGGAATCGGCGGTTTTTCTCAACGGTGAAAAACTTGACGAACCGTACGTAAATCCCGCCGAAATCGCCATTTATTCTCAACCGCTGGACTTTTACGTCCAAGACGGCTATGTGTTTTGTATGGGCGACAATCGCAATCACTCCACCGACTGCCGCGTTTTCGGCCCGGTGAGCGTAGACACGATAGTCGGCAAATGTTTTTTGATAAAAGGTCTTGACGGAAAACTTCGCAAGCCGAATTGATATTTTTTGCCACGAAAAGCCATAGCATTTCCCTCCCAGCCGCCCACAAAATATCAATTTTTACCTTTCTTGCCGTGCAAGAATAAAGGATTTATTTTTCCTCTATATAATGGATGTAGTCTATGCTTCTCAACGCCTCGATGATTTCGTCGTGCGTTTTGTATTTTTTGAGTTCCTTGCTCTCAATCGTAAGTTTTATCGCATACACGCTAAGCCCCGAATTGATAAACGCAGAGTTGAGTTCGACGTCGTCTATGCGCATACCCAACTCTCGCAAAGTGGTCATAAACGCTTGCAAATCGTTTTTGTTGCGCAATTCAAGGTGCAATTCAAAGTGGTTCGAGCGTTGTTTCAAGTATTTTTCAAGTGCAGGGAAAAACTGCAAAATCACGATATATACGGCTGCCAAAATGAGCGCGACGGTGTAAAGCCCCGCGCCGAAAAGCAGACCGAAAATACTGCACGTCCAAAGCCATGCCGACGTGGTGAGCCCTTTGATTTGGTTTTTTGCGCCGAACAGTATAGAATTTCCGCTCAGCATCGCAGAGCCTATAACCGCCCCCGCCGAACAAATCGGGAACGTGAGTTGCAACGATCTGTCGATGATCATACACGACGTTGACGCAAGCGAGAGCAAAATAAACGTTTTAAGCCCTGCGGTATGCCCTTTCGTCGAGCGTTCGCACCCCACGTAAAAGGCGAATATAAAGGGTATGATAACCCTGAGCAGTATCGAATAAACCGTGATATTCCACGACCATTCCCCCATTAGTTTTGCAAGCGGATCGATATAATTCATATTTTCCTCCTATCTTTTTACTCGTTGTCTTGAATTGAGAATATAGTATTCTTCCGCCGCCTCGTCGAAAGCGTTTTCTTCCTCGCTCGGCGCGGAATCGGGCAATGATTGCCTTATTGTGTTGATTTTGTCTATGAGCAGTTGCACCTCGTTTTTTTGCTCCGCCTGTTCCACTTGAGAGTCGGGCACGACGGTATCTATGTCGTTTGAATAGGACTTTGACAGATACAGCGACAGCTTTGCGCACGCAGGGCCTATAAGCTCGTAAAGCACGCTCGACGCAAGAATGATGGTTTCCATCGCACTGCCCGTTTCGCCGCCTATCGTGCGCGCGGCAAGTGCGGCAAGACCTATCGCGACGCCTGCTTGCGGAATGAGCGCAAGCCCCAACCAGTTGCGAACTTTCGCGTCCTTTTTCACACACAAGCAACCTAGGAACGAGCCTGCGTATTTGCCTGCGATTCTCGTGAAGAAATACACGATGCCTATCACGAGCAAGGACACACCTCCGATAGAGCCTCCCGAACTTACAAGTGCGTCGAGTTTGAAGTTTACGCCCGACCTGACGAAAAACAGCAGCAATATCGGCGGTGAAAAATAGTTGAGTTGCTTGAAAAGTTTGTCGTCTTTTGCAACGTTTCTGTACACCGTGCCCATTGCCATACACCCCAAAAGCGGCGATACGTCCAAAATCGCGCAAAGTCCGCAAAAGGAGAATATCACTGCGATTGCGATGATAAGACGATTGTCCGTAGAGTGCTTGCCCAAAAGCAGTTTGAGCAAAAAACCGAGCGCGCCGCCCACGACGAATACTACCACGTTGTATATAATCGGCAAGGCAACGTTTTTGAAAGTTACAACGCCGGCAAGCGAAGCGGTTGCCACTGCGATTGCCACAGAAAAAGCGAGCAATCCAACCACGTCGTCAAGCGCGACAACTTGCAAGAGCGTATCCACAAAATCGCCTTTTGCGTTGGTTTGACGGATTGTCATCATTGTGGACGCAGGCGCGGTTGCCGCGGCGAGCGCACCCAAAACGATTGAGAACGCAAGGCTCAATCCGAGTGCGAAATACATAACCAAAAACACCACAAGAGATGCCAGCAACGCCTCGAACACGGTTATAACGACGTTTTTTGCGCCGTTCTTTTTGAGCGTGGACAACGTGAAAAACTCACCCGTGCTGAACGCGATAAACGCAAGCGCGATGTCCGCCAAAAAGCTCATACCCTCAACGACTTGCGTAGGTATAACGTCGATGCAATAAGGTCCTATTATAATACCGGCTATTATATAGCCCGTAACGTTTGGCAATTTCAATTTTTTGGTCACGCGCGACATAAGATATCCCGAAAGCAGCATTACCGCAATCGATATTATCACCTGTCCCACGGATGAAAAGTTTTGAAGCAACATTTTTCCCCTCTTTTTCTAACTCTTTTTGCGAATGGGTCTTGTTTGTTCGGTGTTGTTATGCTATGATGTAAAAAACATAAAGTCAAATTATGTTATTTTATGCAATGATAAATTTGCATAATAAAAGGAGGAAATCATGTCACTATTGGACGACAAACTGGAAACTTTCGTAGCCGTGTGCGAAACCAAAAATTTTACAAAAGCAGGAGAGATTTTGGGCTTGACGCAACCTGCCGTGTCCCATCATATAAAAAAGCTGGAAGAAGAGTTGAATGCACCTCTGTTTTTGCGTAAAAAGGGAGAACTTGTCCTCTCGGAAGAAGGAGAAATCGCACTTTTGTATGCAAAACGAATACGCGCAATCTGCGAAAAAATGCAGGATAAAATCAAAAACGCAAAAACAAATATCTACAAAATCCGCATAGGCATAACCCACACGCAAGAAAGCGGTTTGATGATAGAAGCGTTGTCAAGAATTGCGCTTAAAGACGATAACATCACGATAACGTTTATTACTGACACCATAAAAAATCTTTATGCTATGCTTGAAAATTTTGAGATAGATATGGCGATTATCGAGGAAAAACCGTCAAACCCCGACTTCCGCTTCACAATCATAGACACGGATATGCTCGTTTGCATAGTTTCGCCGCAAAACCCCGTTTCGCAAAAAGCGTCCATATCCCTGCAAGAACTCAAAAAGCAGCACCTCATTTTGCGCTTGCCCTCCTCATCGACGAGAGAAAAATTCAATTCCGCACTCGAATCCATAGGCGAATCGGTGGACAACTTCGACGTTATCATCGAGGTTGACAGCATAGCGACGATACGCAATCTCGTCAAAAAGGACGTCGGCGTATCCATTCTCTCAAAAGGCACTTGCTACAAGGAAATTCGCAAAGGCTCGCTTGTCGCGCTTCCCGTCGAAAATTTGAGCATGACGCGCGAAACCACAATCGTTTATCACAAGACGTTCACGCACACCGAAATGATAGAACGCATCGCAAAAGTGTACGGCGAAGTGATTTCCGCACAACCGTAATTGCACTTCGAAAAAGAAAAACGATGAAAATCATACATTTGTATATTGATTTTCAAATAAAATATATTTATAATCAAATTATAAACCATGCGAGCAATGCGCAAAGAGGAATTTTATGAAACTTGACAAGCTCAAACAAAACAAAGGACAAAGCGCTAACTATATGTTTGACTTTATCTCGCACGTAACGTCGGCTTTCGGCAAACGCGATTGCGGCAGCCAAGGTGAAAAAGACGCAATCAACTATATGGCAAAAGAGGCAGCGCCCTATGCCGACACCGTCACAACCGAAAAATACGACGTTCACACTCTCGCTTTCATGGGTTGGATTTACATCACGGTTACGCTCATTCTCGGCGCATTCGCGGCGGCGTTCTTTATGCCGATGCTCTCGCTCATTCTTATCGCAGTAGGCATGGAAATCATGATTTTGGAATTCGTGCTATACCGCAAAGTCGTGGACAAGCTCTTCCCAAAGCGCGAATCGCTCAATATGATGGCGATAAAAAAACCGACGGGCGAAGTCAAACGCAGAGTTCTCATCAGCGGACACGCGGACGCGGCATACGAATGGACTCTCAACTACTATCTCGGCGGGAAAGCGTTTATCGCGCACTTCCTCATCTCGATAATCGGCATACTTTACTTCACTGCAGTCGCAATTGCGGCGTGCGTGATAAGCGGTATGTTCAACGCAATAACCGACGTGAATTTGCTCATCGCATTGGGCGTGAGCGGCGTATTCGTTCCCTTCTGGATTTTGATGTATTTCCTCTTCAATCCGAAGATCGTCGCAGACGGCGCAACGGACAACCTCACGGGTTGCGCAATGGGCATAAGCTTCCTAAAAGCACTCAAAGACAACGGCGTCGAATTTGAAAACACCGAAGTCGGCTGCATTTGCGCAGGCGGCGAAGAGGCGGGATTGCGCGGCGCAAAAGCGTGGGTGAAAGCGCACAAAAACGATTTTAAAGACTGCCCCACAACCATACTTTGCCTTGACACTTTGCGCGAGCAAGACCATATGCTCGTCAACCACAAGGACATGAACGGGCTTATGCAATGCGACGAAGAAGCGACGCAAATCTGGCTCGAAGCATGCGAGCAAGAAGGCATCCCCTGCAAAAAAGGCAGCGTTGCGTTGGGCGCAACGGACGCCGCGGCATACACCGAAGGCGGTTTCAAAAGCGTGTGCGTAACGGCGATGAATTTCAATCTTCCGCGTTACTATCACACAAGACTTGACGTTGCCGAGGACGTTGACAAGGACTGCCTTGCAAACACATTCGCAATCCTTTGCAACTTTGTGGAAAAGATCGACGAACAAACAAAATAGCAACCGAAAACCGACTTTATGTTGCGCATAACGCGCAATAAAGTCGGTTTTTTGCAAAATAACAGAAATATTTGTGCGTAAGCATTGATATATTTTATTGATAAAGGAGAAAAATTATGGGAGAGTATTCGAAGTATATCGACCCCAAAAGACGCGCCGTCCCCACACCCAAAAGCATGGTTGACGAAAAGGGAATTTGCGCATTCGGAACATTTGACAAAGAGTTCGAACAAATGGATTTGGTCAAACTCAAAAAGCCCACTCGCGCCCCGCAATGCATGAACCGCCTCAAACTCACTCTTTGGGAAGCCACCGAAGTTCATCTCAAAAACGGCGTTCTTTTGGCGGTTGTTTGCGACATGGGCATCTTTGGCAAGACGCTCAACATCTTCTACGACAAACGCACGGGCAAAGTTTATTGCTGGGACACCAACCTCAAATCAAAAGACACCGTCATTGCCCCCAACCTCATCAACGGCGCAATCGCGGAAGGACAAACGCCCGTATCTCACGTCAAGTACGTCAACAACTTCCAAGACGGCAAATGCGAACTTTCGGGCAACCACAAAGGCAAGTGCCTTATAACCGTCACCCGAAAAGACAAAACCATCGTCAAAGCTATCAAAGAAAATTACGGCGAAGCCACAATCGAATACGACTTCACTCTCAGCCGTCTTTCAAAGCCCTGCGTGGCAAGTATACCGTTTGGCAAGAATCGTCCCCTTTACAGTCAAAAAGACTTCTTCAAAGCAGAGGGCAGACTTGTCATCAACGGCGAAGAAATGCTCACCGACGAGGACAGCACTGCAATCGTCGACGACCACAGAGGTTTCTATCCCCGTCGCGCGCACTACGACTGGGTCACCACAATGGGCAAATGCAACGTGGACGGCGAAGAAAAATGGCTTGCATTCAACCTCACTCGCAACCAATCCATAGACCAAGAGAAATACAACGAAAACATACTTTGGCTCGAAGGCAAAACCAGCATCCTTCCGCCCGTCAAGTTTACGAGAAGCCCCGAAAGCAAGGACTTCTGCGACCACTCCGAGTGGATAATCAAGGACGAGCACGATATGGTCAACCTCAAATTTAAGGTGCGCAACATGAATCCTATGATTATGCACGCGCTTGTGGTCAACATCGACTACTACGTTGCGTTCGGCGAGCTGGAAGGCTATTTGCGCGACGAGGACGGCAAAAAGTACGTGCTCGACGGCATGATGGGCATGGGCGAGGATAAAACTCTGCTGCTGTAATTCTCTCTGCAAACGATATGGATTTAATTTTATAAATAATAAGTAACTATAAGAAAAGAAGGAGTCGACACCGATTCCTTCTTTTTTATTGCTTGAAACTTACGACAAAAAGTTGTTGAGGTCTGCGTTTACGACGCTCTTTGCTTTTTGTACGTCGCAATTTTGCACCGCGTCGTAATACTCCGTCAGCACCCTTCTGCCGTACTCTATTCCGTTGCGCCGTAAGCTCTCTTCCCAAAACGGAATGGTGAGCGGTCTGAACGCGTTGAACAGCATGGGCGTAATGAGGTTTTTGGATTGTATGCACACCTCGCGTGTGAACTCGAACAAGCACTCCGCAAGCGCGTGTGCGTCTCCTTCGTCGGCGGCGTGCAAGCCTTTTTGCAAAATAGAATCGAGCGCGGGGCATTTTTCTCCGTCGAGATTGTCTATCGCGCCGTCGATGGACGGAAGCTCTATAAATCTGCGCAAATCTATAATCGATTTGGTCGTGTTTTCGTCAAGTTTTCCTCCGTTGAAGCGAAGCAACGCAAAAAACGTTTCAATCGTACCGGTGCGCAAGTAATCCGCAATATAAACGCCCTTTCTGGGCACGACTTCCACAAAGCCTTTTCTTTCAAGCTCGCAAACGGCGTCGTGCACGGCGGTTTTGCTTGTTGAAAATTGTTGACTCATTTCTCTTTCGGAGGGCAACTTTTCCCCGATTTTGAGATTGCCGAGCAATATCTGGTCTTCGAGTTGCGTGAGCAACAGCTCTTTGAGAGTGGGAACTTTTATCTTTATCGGCGTAAACGGCATACAAACTCCTTTGATTGTGGTCAAACCACAATCACACCTACGATTATAATCGACACGTGTTATAAAATCAATAATATTTGAATATTTTTTTACAAATGATATTGATTTAAATTTATCGACATGCTATCATTCGAATATACTGGTCTGACCACATAAGGAGGTACAATTATGGCAGTAAAATACGATGCCGTCGTCATTGGAGCAGGCACGGGCGGATTGTCCGCGGCTCTCGCTCTTGCTTCGGCAGGCAAAAAGACGTTGCTTGTCGAGCAACACAATCTCCCCGGCGGTTGTTCTACGAGCTTCATTCGCGGCAGATTCGAGTTCGACGCGTCCTTGCACGAATATTGCGGCATTGGCAGCAAAGGCGACTGGGGACTTCCCGGCAAAGTTATGATGGAGGACTACAAACTCAACATCAACTGGCTTCTCGTTCCCGAACTTTACAGATGCATTGGCACGACGCGCAGCGGCAAGCACTTCGATCTCACTCTTCCCGTCGGCATCGACAACATCATCGACGTCATGGAAAAGACCGTCCCCGGATCGAGAGAACCTATGAAAGTCTTTTTCGATCTCGCAAAAGAGTGTGTTGACGCCCACGATTATTTTTCCGATCACATCTTCGACAAGTTTGACAAAAACGATATGGTCAAAGTGGACAGCATGCTTTATCTCAAACGCTTTCCCAACTTCTTGCGTCTTGCCGAAAGACCGTTCAATGCGGTTTTGAGAAAAATCGGTATGCCAGAAGACGCAATCGACATCCTCAACGTATACTGGACGTACATCGGTATGGATTACGAGCGTTTGAGCTTCGTACATCAGGCGTGGATGCTCTATATGTACGCAACGAAATGCCCTGCGATTTGCCAATACAACGCGCACGGCATGACGGTTGCGGGCGTTGAAAGATTCAGACAACTCGGCGGCGAGCTTTGGCTCAACGTCAAGGCAAACAAAGTCGTGTCCGACGACAACGGCAAAATCATCGGCGTCGATACGAGCATAGGTTTTGTTGAAACCAATTACGTCATCGCAAACGTCAATCCTCAAACCGCGTATACCGGACTTTTGGACAAGCGTATCCCCATCCCCGAAAGAGAAATCAAAAAAGCCAACGCAATGAAGCACGGCGTAAGATTTTTCAACGCTTACGTTGCACTCAACAAGAGCGTAGAAGAACTTGGCATCAAGGACTATACTATCTTCATGCCCGGCACTTTCGACACGAGAAAGAACTTCGAGTCCAGCAAACACTACGAGGGCAACGACCATAGCGTCGTGGTCATCTACAACGTCGTCAATCCCGAAGCGTCCCCCAAAGGCACGACGGTTATGACGTTCACAATCACCTACACCGAGGATGTGTGGGGCAAATTCTCTCAAAGAGAATACGTCAAACGCAAACAAGAGCTTTTCAAACGCGTCATGGACAACTTTGAAAAGGACACGGGCATCATCATCCACGATTGCATCGAAGAAATCGAAATGGCTTCGCCCTGGACGTTTGCGCACTATCTCAAAACTCCGCAAGGCACAACCTACGGATACGACACCGACGACGTCAACACCATGGTTTCAAGACTTATGAGCATCAAAAAAGACCAACCCGTGCACGGCTTCAAAACCTGCGGCGCGGCGGGCGCGAGAGGCGACGGATACAGCCAAACTTACGTCAACGGCAAGGAAATGGCGGTTTTGCTTCTTGAAGACATGAAGGAGGACGAAAAATGAAAAACGTAAAATTCAGCTCAATCGGCCTTATGGACATTCTCTACTTCACCACAAGACCGAAAAACAGAGAAAAAATGATACAATCCGCATCGACAAAACCTCTCGTTGCGGAATATGAAACCAACAGAAAAGCAGAGGAAAGGCACCCCGAAAAGCAAGAATTCGTCATCTGCGACATCGTTGAACACGACGCAAACGTCAAATCCTACTTCCTCAAAAAGAAAGACGGCACCAATCCTGCGTTTTTCAGAGCGGGGCAATACGTCGTCGTACGCCAAAAAATCGACGGAAAACTCATCGCGCGTCCGATTTCAATTTCATGCGGCCCGGACTTCTCTCTGGACGGCAAATACGTCATTACCGTAAAACGCGCACCCGGCGGATTTATGAGCGAATATATCCTCGACAACTGGAAGGTCGGCGACGAAGTTACGACATCCGGTCCGCAAGGCGTATTCTACTACGAGGGATTGCGCGACGCAAAGAACGTCGTTGCGGTTGCAGGCGGCAGCGGGATCACCCCCATTCTTTCCATGGCATACGCAATCATGGCAGGCGACGAGGATTTCAACCTCACCGTTCTTTACGGCAGCAGAACCGAAAAGGACGTGCTTTTCAAAAAGGAATTTGAAGAGATAAGCAAACGCACCGACAAAGTGAAAGTGGTTTACGTCCTCTCCGACGAAGAAAAAGAGGGTTGCGAAAGCGGATTTATCACCGCAGAACTCATCAAGAAATATGCCGGCAGCGAGCAATACAGCGTATTTGCTTCCGGTCCGCAATCGATGTACACCTTCCTTGACAGCGAAGTCGAAAAACTCGGCATCGAACAAAAGTTCTACCGCAAAGAGTTGTTCGGTTCGGCAAAAGAACCGTGGAAACTCCCCGGCTATCCGCAAGAGGCAAAAGACAAAGTTTTCAACTTGCACGTGAAGATGTGCAATAAGGAATACGATATCCCTTGCAACGCCAACGAAAACATGTTGGTTGCGCTCGAACGCGCAGGCATCGCAGGCCCCAATCGTTGCAGAGGCGGCATCTGCGGTTGGTGCAGAAGCAAGCTCTTGTCGGGCGAAGTCTTTATCCCCGAAAACACGGACGGCAGACGCGACGCAGACAAGGTGTACGGCTACATTCACCCGTGCGCGTCGTTTGCGCTCTCCGACGCAAGCATTGAAGTGCCTAACAACAAATAAGCGCTTTAAAACGGCAAAAAAGGAACCGCAATGCGGTTCCTTTTTCTTTTGCCTTGTTTCTTGTTTTTTTGCACAACTAGCGTTTTATCGTGCGTTCATGCGCTGATTAACTGCTTGTTTCGTCTATTATTGCTCGTCGTATTCGTCGAGAAAACTGTGTCTGACTCCATCCTTTTTGTATGCGATGACGGTGTTGAGTTGCACGTTTTCTACGCTCTTAAAGATACACTTTTCAACGTCGGGGTTACTCTTTTTAAGCTCTCGAATAAGCAGTTTTGTTTCTTGCCTTTTCGAGTGGTTTTGCCCGTTGTTGCAAGACGTGCAAGTGTCGGTAAACCTGCACGCGCATTGGATAAAGTGCAAATCGTTGTAATCTCGCCACGCCTTTATATCATCCTCTCTTATCAGATAAAGCGGGCGAATAAGTTCCATACCATCGAAGTTGGTGCTGTGAAGTTTCGGCATCATTGTCTGAATCTGCGCGCCGTGCAACATGCCCATAAGTATGGTTTCGATGACGTCGTCGTAGTGGTGCCCCAGCGCGATTTTGTTGCATCCCAGTTGCTTTGCAAAGTTGTACAAATATCCCCTTCTCATTCGCGCGCAAAGATAGCACGGCGATTTGTCTACATTGTAAACGGACTCGAAAATATCCGTTTCGAATATGGTGATAGGGACATGTAATCTGCGAGCGTTTTCCTCGATGATTTCTCTGTTGGTTTTGGCATATCCCGGATCCATAACGAGATATTTCACGTCGAAATTCAAGTTGCTGTGGCGTTTGTATTCTTGGAAAAGTTTTGCCATGAGCATGGAGTCTTTGCCGCCCGATATGCACACGGCAATGCGGTCGCCCTCTCTTATCAACTCGTATTCTTTTATCGCCTTGTAAAACTTTGAGAATATATCCTTTTTGAATTTGCCCGTCAAACTTTGCTCGACTCTCTTGCAAAAATCGTCGTCAACTTGTTTTTGCATCTGCACGCGCAAATACTCGGAATAGCCCCCTTGCAAACTGTATGCGTCGTAGCCTTGCTCAAAAAGCCACTCTGCAATATCTATGCTCAATATGCCTTTTGCGCAATATACGACGATTTTCTTCGACTTGTCCGACGGCGGATTCGCCCTCAACTCGTCCTCTTCGACGCTCACGGAATCGGGAATAAAGCCGTACGCCCTATCCGTTTCGGGACGTATGTCGAAAACGATTTTTTCATCGTCGTTCAGTTTTTCAAATTGTTCAACGGTTATTTCCATTCTCTCTCCAAAGACAAACGTCTTGTTTTCTCGACTTTTACTATTGATATGATATCATCAAAATCGTTTTTGAAAACGCTTTTATGCGATAGTTTTCGACAACACAAACGCAACGATCGATTTTCGCTCACTTTACGCTCCTTCCCGACGCGACTTCGAAGTGGTATTTTGCAATTCCCAAATCCGTTTTCACATAAAAACCGAATCCGGAAACAGTCGCAAACACCTCATCGCCCGAAAGCTCGAACATAAATTTTTGTTGGTTGATTGCGGTGGGCGCAAGCAATGCGGCCTCGACACCTTTCTTAAACCAATCGGGCATAGCGACGTCGGTTTCGAAACCTCGCTCACCGCTTTGCTCTTGTGAGCAACGCCTTGCGTTTTGCCGTATCCGAGCGCAATCAAACAAACTTGTTTTTCACCGCGTTCGATTTTTGCTGCGCTCTTGCCGTGCGACATCGCAACCCAGCACGTATTCAAACCGAGCGTTTGCGCGACAAGCGCCAATCTTTCGCCGTAATATCCGCACTTCTCTTCGAGGGATTTTCCCTTCTTTCCGACTAGCGCAATATAGTTTTTCACGCCGAAAAACTTGCCGTAATGCGCCATCATCGAATCGAAGCACTTGGGCTCGTCAAACAAAATCTGAATATTCAAACCGCTCTCCGTGTTGATTTTTTTCAACTCGTCGCAAAGCGCCTGCCTTTTTTCTTGCTCGATTGCCTTGTCCGCATACTGTCTCACGCTGTGGCGTTCTTCTATTGCTTGCAAAATATCCATGACGACATCTCCTTTTCGTTTAAGCATTTAAACGATTAATTCATTATACCACATCTCCCTCAAAAAACCAATCGTCATGAAAATCACGACGATTGCGTTTGAATAAGCACATAAAGCTCACTTGTGGTATTTCGCCGTTGGCTCATACCTCTGCACAAACTTCGGCACGCACGGCGTGCTCGTTTTTTATATCCGTTTCAATGTATGCGCAAGCGCATGTTGTTTGCATCGCACTTCTTAAATCTATTCTCTTGTGGTATTTCGCCTATCGGCTCATACCAGTTCAAGAAACTCGGCAGAGTTTCTCTGCCGTTTTATATACAATCTCAACCGTTCTTACTTCGCAAAGGTTGCGATTGTATATAAAAATGCGAGTGCCTTTGCACTCGCATAGTTTCTTGGTCGGAGTAACGGGACTTGAACCCATGGCCTCTTGACCCCCAGTCAAGCGCGCTACCAAACTGCGCCATACCCCGATAAAATTCTTTAATCAATTTTGTTTTGTAGCATAGGTATTGTAACTCATATTTTTCAATTTGACAAGCGGATTGAAAAATATATCGAAAAATCATTGGTTATACACAAGCGCGGCGTTGTTTTTGATAATACTTGCCGTGTCGGTTGCAACCTTAACACGCGCAATAAAAACACCGAAAGCTCAATCGTGATATTATCCGGAACTGTCGAACAAATTAGTCGCTACAAATTGATTTTTCAGAAACAATTTGCTATGATATGAAAAGAAGAACATGAAAAACGTTCGTGTAGCTCAGCAGGATAGAGCGTCGGTTTCCTAAGTAGGTAGTATATCCATTTATTAACACAATATGTGGTGTTTAAGCGTTAAAATAAAACTAAATATTGCGGTTGGTCGTTGTAAAATGCGTAATTGGTATTAAGATTGGTATTATTTTTCACATTAAACAACTTCCAAATCGTTTAAGCCCTCGCTACAATCTCTTTTGCAAAATAAGAATTGCACACTTTCCTTTTTGATGATATACTTTATTTGCATTTAAGGATTGGTTACGCATTAGGGGTGGAATTTGACTTTTTTGCAATTGATAAATATGTTCACACTATAAGCAATAATTGAATAATAACCAACAGTGTTTACGTGTTGTTGTTGAGCTGAGAAATGAAAAAACAGGATATTACCAGTAGATTAATTGATGAGATATATGGCAAAATTTATGCATTAAACGATAGGCTAATGCGTCGTTCGGAAAAATCTAAAAAAAACGACGAGATATATTCGTGTGCAGATATTTTCGATTTTTATATTAGCTCACAAGCTATATCTTTTTTAAAACTATTGTATACAAATGATGTACATAACAATGCATTGTATTTATCTACGCGCTGCATTTTAGAAGGTATTGCATTGAAAAATCTGTGCAAGCAATCGGTTGTCGGCACTTATAAAGAAAAGTTGTTGCAAAAACAAGTCTTTTTAATTGAGTATAAGCAATATAAGAAGTTTAATGATATTGCAGATCAAATCTTGTTACCAGACAAATTTCAATACGATTGGGAGCAAACCTGTGACTATTATAGAACATTATTAAAAGATAAGTTTTCTCAAAAACAAATAAAATACATAATTAAATCTGAAATACCTTTTTTATGTGAACCAAATACAAATTATCGTAAAATAATAGCCGAAAATTTAGGCGAAGAAATGGCTTCGCTATATGGAGTGTGCAGTTTTTTCACTCATCCATCAACAAACAATGTATATAGAGAAAACGCATATAATATCGTTTTGCCAATTTTAGAATTGTTATTAAAAGAATATGCCAACTTGCCATATTCTGATTATTCATTGAGCGCAGATTTGGCGAACACAAACAATCCTTTCGCAAATACATTTTTAGAATTATTCAAAAATGTAGCTAATGTAAACTTTTCGATTGCCGATTCTTTTCAAAAGGAGTACGGGCATAATTATGTTTCTGATACTTTTGCAACTATTGGTTATTCGCTGTTCGATATTGCTCTTGACAAACAATTAGGGCTGACGGAACAAATAAAGTGCAAATGGAAGATGTTGCTTGAACTGTATTCTGTTTTTTCATACATATATTTCAAAACAACTCCGAAACACGATATATATGAATTAATAAAACAACATAGAACTATACAACTTAAAAGAAATCTCAACGAGCCCTACTCCACCGATGAAGCTTATAAATTGTTTTGCTCAATATATGCTACATCATGTGAAAAAAGCTATTTTGATAAAGGCTTTAAGACTGTGTTAGGGTATTTGATCAATGAAAACGGATGTGCTCCATCTTTATCATTTATTGTTCGGGATTTTATTAAGCAATTTGATAAGGATGACAACGGACAGATTTCTTTAGGGAAAGGAATGCTACTTGAATATTGTGAAAGCCAAATGTTATCTCATGCAAACGGATACATGTGGTTTTCTAATTCGGGTGCTTTTAACGATGTAAATCATATCATTTGTGGAATTATTATGTCATCGATATATATTATAGAAAAAATGTTATCCACTTTTAAAATATATAGCAAAGTTGAGAACAAAACACAGTATAAGAGTATTATAAATGTCCTTCGTAATAGCCTAAAGAGGCTAAAAGAACTATACTTCCAAATAACCAATATGTTAGCAATTCCAATGATGCAAAAATGGCATGTTTGATCATGCCGAATAAAACATAAAAAATCACAATTGATAAAGAAAGGGCAACATTATGAAAACATTAAAACCAATGGACATTTCTGCGTGTAGCAGAGTCAAAAAAGCCGTAGAGCAAGCGATGAAGATTTATCTAAATCAACTAAATTCAGGATTGCTGACAATAGGCTTAGAAAACGCTTTCCAATTCCATATTGCCGAAAACGTTTCTAATATTTTAAAAATCAACAGATATAAAGCTGATGAAATTTTTACCATTAATCTTGAACAAAACCTACCTATAAACGGTAATAAAGATTATGTTGATATAGCGATTAACTATCACAGCAATGAAGAAGATTTGAAGTTTTTATTAGAGCTTAAATTTAAAAAGAAATCAGACAGCGCTCCTGATTTAGGTAACATAGAATCTTATAAGGATATTTATAATCTTGATTCTCACAAGGCAACAAAGAAAGTTGACAATTGTTTTTTTATATTTTTGACAGATTTAGAGACCTACATAAAAGAATCTAAACGGGGGACGAGATTGGAATTGCCAATGTATGACGGGTGTACCATTAAAAGAAAGATTTATTATAATGTTACTGGGAAATCTGCAAAAAAAAACACCCAAAAATATCCCAAGGGCTTTGTTTTTAATTATAATCATAAAATCGAATATACAAGATTTGAGATAAACTCAAAACCATACTGGTATTTCATATTGGAAATATAACATAAAATAAAGGAGTATATTATATGAAACAAAAGATGATAAACTTTGAGAAATCGTATTTCTATTATAAAAAGAACGGGGCATCTTATTCTATGTCCGACTGCCATGCCAACACATATATTGACTTTTATGAGCAGAATTTCGAAATAATAGAAAAGCGAAGTAGCGCTTTTAACTATGTTACCGGATTGGTATGTTTTAAAGATAACGATGGTAAAAAATATTGTGTGACACACTCTTGGATCGAGGAAATGGGACAAGTGGTCGATGTAACTATGATTGCAAACTCTTGTTTGGCAAAAACAGATTCAATATCTAACAAGCAAAAGAACGTAGTACGTAAATTGATAGAGCAAAAATTCAAATATGTGCCATATTTTTCATTAAGCCAAGCCGACTTTAATTTAAAGGTTAGTCAAATATTCCGTGAATGTGATTTTGATAGAGAAACTGCATTTAAAGCAATAGAAGAGTATTTATGTTCAATAGTTCAAAATGTTGCTATCGATAAAGAATTCTTGAGGCAAGTTCAAGCCGTCTTGGGATATAGTTTTGAAAATTCACCTGAATTTGGCATTTTTATATAACATATAAACAAAAACTGTATGTCTGTTTAAGAACATATTGTTTCCCTGCAAGGCATAGCAAATTCTTGTTTTATTTTCATATTTGATTGATAATTTACTATAAATAATTTATAATTAAATATAAATAAACGTGTAGATGCAAATGATAATTTGCGAGAGATATAGAATGACATTTATCTTAAATTACTTTTTTAATAAATGACTTTAGAATCAATAAATTCTTTCCGTAGTTAAATGGATATAACATACCCCTCCTAAGGGTAAATTTCGGGTTCGACTCCCGGCGGGAAGACCAAAAAGAGCCACATTCTTTTATTGAAAGTGGCTCTTTTATTATCCTTTTGAAAGACTATCCAAAGCGGATACGACCTTCTCTTGCGTGTCTGGTATAAAATGACTGTAAACTTCAAGCGTTACTGTTGAATCGCTGTGCCCCATATATTTACTCACGGTTTGAATCGGCACATTTTGAGACAAAAGCAAGCTGCAATATGTATGTCTTAGCCCATGACAAGAAACGTGTTTAAAACCATGCTTTGTTTCAAGTTTTGCAAGCCAACGTCCCATCGTTTTCGGATATAATGGTTGCCTGTCAAGCCCGACGGCAAGATAGTATTCATCCAACTTCTCATCGAAATGGTCGTCTGCAAGTCTAAACCAGTCTTTATATTTTTTTAAGTCATCAACAAGACTACTCGGCATAGGAATGTCCCTTATCGAAGTCTTTGTTTTTGGCTCTTTTTCATATATTCCGAATTCTTGGCTATACAACCTATTTCGTCTAACATGCAACACATTGTTGTCAAAATCGATGTCACTCCATCTAAGTCCGTGCAATTCAGCATTTCGTATGCCTGTATAGAGCAGTATCTTCAAACATACTCTTTGATTGATAATATCATCTGAAAGACCATTGAGCATTTTCAAAAATTCTTGCGCTTCTTTGAAAGAGAAGACCTCTTTTTCAGGAACGGCTCTTAAAGTTGTATTGCTGCTACCCGCGCCGATTTTCGTAGCACACACAGGGTTTTTGGTTATCCACTCATAGCGAACCGCCTCATTGAATAACGTTCTTAAAATACGTCTATAAATAAAAATTCTCAATTCCTCAAAGAATATATCTCGTGTTCTAATTTGTTTAAACATTTTAGTTGACGATTGAAATCTATTTGTTTATTATATATGTGAGGGTTACATATGATCATAGGTGAACAGTTAAAAAAATTATGTGTTGTTTGTGGAATTTCACTTTCCGAATTGGCTCGTAGATTGAACAAGTCCCCACAAGCTCTAAGCCAAAAGATTGCGCGGGGTACTTTTTCTATTGTAGATCTAGATGAAATATCCATGGTAACAGGTTGTAAATTGGAATGTAATTTCGTTATTCCTAATGGCGAAATAATAAAAATAATCGACTGACGGAGGTATTGTTGTGATTGAATATGTAGAAGGAAATATTTTTAATAGCCCAGCACAAGTAATTGTAAATCCGGTTAATACCGTCGGCGTTATGGGAAAAGGTATCGCGTTAGAATTTAAAAATAGATATCCTATAATGTTTGAAAAATACAAGACGGCTTGTGAAAAGCACATGTTGACAATTGGTAAACTTATGCTTGTTTCTGCTCCTGATCATTTGCTGCTTTTGTTTCCCACAAAGGAAAGTTGGCGGTATCCATCTAAACTTTCATATATTGAGCTAGGACTTAAACGTTTTTGCGATTATTATGCACAACGTGGAATTACATCTATTGCTTTTCCTAAACTTGGTTGCGGGAACGGCGAGCTGGATTGGGAAGAGGTAAAACCCCTTATGGAACGTTACCTTAAAGATCTTCCTATTGATGTTTATATTTATCTTGATAAAGGGAAATTGGGAGAACCCGAACATAAACATCCTAAGGAAATGCAAGAATGGCTACGGAAAAATGCACGAGATTTATCATTTTTTGGTGTAGCTGATGACATTCGTAACCAGTGTACATTGCTACCTTATATGTTTTTAATAAACGAAGAAACCGCAACAGTAACTTGGCGTAACGATCAATTGGATTTTGCATATCACGGGCAAGAAGTTTCACTTCCCGAGCAAGAATTTTTTTCCGCGTGGGATGATATACGCAATCGATTGCTTTTTACGCTTGATGATTCTGATATAAAATTCCTCCTATTATGCAATTTGCTTTTTTCTCTCGGGTACTTGTCCAAAATAAAAAAACAAGATAAAGCTGGTAAAATGATTGAGGGTTTTCAATTAAACGAGGGACTTGGAAGAGCCTTTGTAATGAATGAGGTAAAACAATGACTTTTGCTGATGTTATTAAGAAAAACTTTGATTTAAGTCCCGTCAACTGGTGGACTAAATTTGCTTTTCACTATACTGATATCTCTAATGCAATAAGCATTATCCAACAAGAAACGCTTTATAGCCGTTTATACGCAGAAGAAGCACATTTGATGAAGAACGATAATGCTAGTTATCAGGTAATAGATATGACTGCCGCATATGCACAGTCATTTGTTAGATTCTATTTTCGGCCTCTTACACCAACTCAATATCATAATGAAGGATATAAACATCCTGCTTTGCGTTATGATTCCGACCTTAATGCAAATGTTCCTATACCCATTTTTTTCGCATTTAACCTTGAAAAAATGTTAAAAGATCCAAAGGTGAGATTTTCTGAAACTAGTCAAGCTGGACATGGTTCAGAATTATTGTCAGGAGAAAAATCATTTGAAAATCTTCCCTTTGACAAAATTTACAGTGTTGGCTATACTGAAGATAATTTAAAAAAGTATCGTCATGCAGAATTGTTGTACCCCACATCTTATCGTATAACCGATTCTCTTGAGGTGATTTTATGCCGGAATGAATTCGAACAGTCAATGTTATTATCTATGTTGAAAAAAGCCAACGAGAAATTGTTTTATAAATACAAGCCGTTGATTAAGGTTTGCAAAGACAACATGTTTGAGAAGAATGGTTTATTTATTCAGGACATACGTCTTGACAATCGTAAAATAAGTTTTTCGTTTGCTAATACATTCAAAAAACAACGTTATACCCAAAAAGCGATGCAGCAAAATGGCATTGATTCGCTTGACCCCATAAAAACGGTTTTTGTGTTAGAATGGCGCAATAGTAAGCAAATATTAGGAAAAGCGTCCATCGAATACGCATTAGATTATCAAAAAACCGATGGCATAGTTTTTACTCTTCCGCCTATCGAACGTGCAACCGCTTTTTCTATATCGGTTTATTGTCTTGGTGATATTATCGGCTATAAAGAATTTGTTCTTACGGACATCATTTAAACACAGTATATCATTCTATTAGTGAGTTTATGTCACAATTTACAAATTGAAATAGCTAATACTTATAAAAAAGAGTCGTTTTCAAAGAATTAAAACGGCTCTTCTATAAATACGTCAATTGATATTATCTATCTATACTTATACCACTTGATTGTACGGTTGTACTCGATGGGTTCAATATTAGATATGAGAAATCACCATAGTCATCTACCATACAATTTGCCAAAGTAAAATATAAATGTGTGATGTATTTTATTTGTATCTTAAACGAATTAGATAGTGTATAATAAATCGACATTGCCCATTTTAATTCTTTATTGTCTAACAAGGCTTTGATTTCTTCTGGTTTTGAGTCATCTTCATTGCCAAAATCAAACAATAAGCTAAGCACGGTATCGACACAGCCTTGCTTCTTCACTTTAATGTTTGGGACATTTTCATTAGGAGAATAGTTTTTAAGGACATAAGATGCAACTTCTTCAAAGTTGCCGCTTGCGAATTCCCCTTTGTAACATTTAATATCCACTTTTTCGATATATACTCGCTCCAACAAATTGTTTTGTGGCACACCAAATCGGAGATTCATATACAAGTGTTCCGGGAAATGGTGTATATTCTCAAAATCAATATTTGAGAGCCTATTGTATGATTGATTTTTTGATATTGTCATTGGACATTGAGCATACGTAATATCAACGAGTTGTGTAAATGTTGCATTTGGATTGGCTCGTAGCATCAAGTCTTGTTGGCGATTTTTATCAGCTTGCTCTTGATAAAACTTATTATCTTCTTCTTGCCTTCTTTTATGATTTTCCGTTTGATAAAACACGACAACGCCAAGAATAATGGTTGCTGTCGAACTTATCCATCCTGTAATAAGAGCGATCCATTCTGCTTGACTGTCGAGATGAAATCGGAAAATTCCAAGCAAGATTAAACATACAATGGAAGGTGCTGCGCATAGTATCACGAAAAAACGTTGCATTGTTTATCTTCTCCATTTTAAATTGTTTTAATAGATTATCAATATTATAATATAAAAGAATAAAAAATACAATTTTAAGTATGCCATAAATATTCCGTCTATAAAGAATTGGTTAAGAATCCATTGGGCGAGAGATGTATTATAGATCTTATTTTGAAATTTGTAATTTTTGAATATAATCAATTATTGAATGCAGAATTTCATTTTATTTTATATGGTTGATAATTTAGCAAGAATAATTTATAATCCAATAGAAAGGAACACATAATGCAATAAGCTATTTGCTAGACCTGTGTGATAATGCAAACTGGTATTAAATTGGTATTATTTTGGTATTAAAGTTATTTGAAGATATGTAAATTTTCTCAAATAATACCAAAAAAATAAGCGATTTGAACGCAAAATATTGCTTAAAACACTACAAAATGCAAGAAATTTGCGGTTTTTAGCGATATTTTGCAAGGCAAGACGAATTCCTAAACCGCAGGTCGGGGGTTCGAATCCCTTCACGAACACCAGTCCCAACCTCTCGGTTGGGTTTTCTTTTGCGATTCGAACGTGTGCTTTGCACACCGCAACTCTGTTGCGCCCCGCCTTTGGTCGGGCTGCACGCGATTGACTCCGTATCAATCGCTGTTGGGCGAATCCCTTCACGAACACCAGTCCCAACCTCTCGGTTGGGTTTTCTTTTGCGATTCGAACGTGTGCTTTGCACACCGCAACTCTGTTGCGCCCCGCCTTTGGTCGGGCTGCACGCGATTGACTCCGTATCAATCGCTGTTGGGCGAATCCCTTCACGAACACCAGTCCCAACCTCTCGGTTGGGTTTTCTTTTATGACAGTTTTGAGGCGGATAGAAGGCTGAAAACGTATTTTTAATACTAATAGAATGCGGTTTTATATGATTTTTCAAGACAACCTACATACTCGATAAAAAAAATATCGCAATAGAATGCCAAAATATTTGCCAAATCAAAAATATTTGTGTACAATATGGTCAATTAGGTTGGATAAACGCGGCAAAAGCCGCTCTTTACTTTTCAACGAAAACGTAATACGGAGCATAAATCACCATGGACAAAATTGCATTGCAAGCAAAACTTGACGAACAAAAATGGAACGATAGCGTCAGCAATCACCGCGATATGTGCGGCGCATACGATTATTGCGCTTTTTGCGACAAGAGCGTTGCTCTCCCCTGCGCAACTGCGTTTGAGGAAATGAACAAACCGCAAATCTTGCCCGCATCGGACAACGAACACCCAGTTCAAGTTGCCCTTACCGCAGAGAAAGAGAACGAAGACGTAACAGAACTTCACTCCTCATTGGGCAAAAAGTTTGATTACGACAAGGTTATGGCGAAAAAGGCGGCAAGAAAGAGCCTCACTTTTGCGGAGAAGTACGCGCTTGCGGACGACATCATCAAAGAACGCTACGCAATCCTCAAAGACGCGCTCACCGCAACGGCAAAAGGCACCCCGAAAATCAAGAGCAGAATCAGCAAGCAATGCGACACGTATAGACGCGAAGGCGACATCGTGGCAAAGATCACCATAATCGGCACTTCTTTGCGTATCAATCTCCCCCTCGATCCCGACGCGGAAGAGTTCAATGACGGTCGCACTCCTCACACCTCGACAGGACATAAAAAAGTGTATGAGGAAGTTCCTTTCCAATTCAAAGTAAACAGCAAACTCGCACTCAAACGTGCACTCGCTCTCATCGATTTGGTTAAATAATCGCTTTTGCACAAAAGAAAAAGCAATTAGATATACAAAAGTTAAATAACCGATATACGAAAGACAAAACGAATCCCGCCGCAATGCGACGGGATTTTTGTTTTGAATAAAGCTGTTTTTCGGATTGTTTTTATCTCATACCCTTGTCGTACGGAATACCCTCCGCTTTCGGGCAGCCGGATTTCTTTGCCGTAAGCGCAAGAACAACCAAAACCATAAAATACGGGATTATGTTGTAGAAGTACATCGGCAAATCGAGTTTGCTCAAAAACTCTATTTGCGACGACATGACGCTTATACATTTCAAGAAACCGAACATAACCGCGCCGAGCGCAATTCCAAGCGGTTTCCAGTTTCCGAAAATCATAATTGCAAGAGCAAGGAATCCCATACCTGCGACCGTGCTTTCCGCTGTACCGCCCGCGGTAGTCGCTATATACACGTAACCGCCGAGGCCTGCCAGTGCGCCTGAAATCGTAGTTCCGAGGTATCTCATCGCATAAACGTTTACGCCGACGCTTGCCGCCGCCTGAGGATGTTCGCCGCACGCGCGCATACGGGTACCTGTTTTTGACTTGTAAACCCATATGGACAGCAGAACGAACACAGCAATTACAATATAAGTCGATATATACATCTTATCCGCAAAAATTCTGCCGAAGTCGCTAATACTGTCGTTGATGATGACATAGTTTGTAGACTTGGGCATAACGAGTTTTTCTTGATTGAAAAACGCAAGTCCCATTGTACAAACGATTGCGGGGGCAAGCATATTGAGTGCCGTACCACCGATAGTTTGGTCTGCTTTCAAGTTTATTGCCGAGAATGACAACAGCAGCGAAAACACCGCGCCGCTTGCCGCCGCGATAATCATTGCGATTATAAACATAAGCTGCGGCGTATCTGCCATTGCGCCCGACATCTGGAAGCCGTATACGGCAACCGCACCCATAAAAGCACCGAATATCATTTCGCCTTCAAGGGCAAGGTTGATGACGCCGGATCTTTCTGCAAACATACCACCGAGCGCAACTATAAGAAGCGGAATGGTGTAAATTATGGTATTTTGAATAATAAATACGGTCATTGCGGATCAACCTCCTTCTTTTGCGTATTGACGGGCGAAGCGTCGTTTGTTTCTTCTATGGCGTTCTCTATGCTTTCCGCCAACGTTTCACTCGACTCTCTTTCAAGAACGTACTCGTCTTTCATATCGATTGTTTTTGCTTTCTCGTCTATCTTCAATTGAACTTTTGCCGAAAGTTTTTTCTGTCGTCTTGAAAGAATATCCATGATGAGCTTTGAAAAACCTGCGAAGTAGATGATAAGAGCGATGATTATATCGGCGATATATCTGTTGTAACCTGCAGAAGTAAGCTCGTTTCCGCCCTGCGCGATATATCTGAGGAATATACCGGTAAATATAATTCCGATAGGATTGCTTGACGCAAGCAACGCAACGGGGATTCCGTTAAATCCGTAGTCGGGCAACTTGCTGTATGCCGACAAGAATTGGAATTCGATGCCCGGGTTGAGATAGTACAACGCACCTCCGACGCCTGCGATTCCGCCTGCGATAACCATTGAGAGCACAACGTTGCGTTTTTCGCTCATACCTGCGTATTTGGATGCATATCTGTTGTTGCCGCACGCTTTCAGTTCGTAGCCAAACGTGGTTTTGTTGAGCATAATCACAAGCACTATCGCAAATACGATTGCTATGACGATGCCTAAATCTATGTACGAACCAGGGAATATCTTGTCAAGTCCTATTTTCGGCGTTCCGTTGCCGGTGGTAGCTGTGGTAATCAAATATCCGGATTTGCCCATGCCGGTATTTACGAGTTGCGGCATCGAAGAGAATACCCACGTAACGATGTTTGCGGAAATCCAGTTGGTCATAATGCAAACGATGACTTCGTTGACGTTGAAAAACGCGCGGAACAATCCGGGAATCGCACCCCAAAGCGCACCGAAAGCCATACCGACGACGACGGCAAACAACCAAATGAAAAATGATTCCGCGCCGTTTTTGGACGGTATGCTCAACGCAACCAACAGCGAGCCCATCGCGCCCATATAATATTGACCGGGTGCGCCGATATTGAAAAGTCCCGTCTTGAAAGCTATCGCAACAGACAAACCCGTCATAATAAGCGGTCCGGCGTAGAAAATCATGTCGCCGAAGTTCATGCTTATATACTTTGCCGTTCCACTTGAAAACGGACCGCCCAAAATAATGCCAAGCCCTCTGAAAGCATCCGCCGCCGTAATCGTAGGAGATGCCGCCGCAATGATCAGCATAACGATAAAGCCGACCAAAACGCCTGCCAAAATACACAACAACGACGATATTATCGATTTCGTGCCGGGTTTTTTATAGAGTGTCAAAAGTTTAGGCTCTTGTCCGTTTTGAACGGTAAAAAGCGACTTGAACCAATCACCCGTATTGCAGAAAAATTGTTTAAATTTATTGTTGTTCATAATTTTTCCGCCCCCTGTTCGTTTGTATCTTCACTTTCGGTTTGTTCAAGCTTATTGACGTTGCGTTTTGCACCTGCCATATACAAACCTAGCTCTTGCACCGTCGTCTTTTTGGGATCTAGTTCGCCGACGATTTCTCCCTCGTACATAACCAAGATTCTGTCGCTGAGGTTCATAACTTCGTCAAGTTCCAATGATACGAGCAACACGCCCGCGCCTTCGTCTCTGTCTTTTACGATTTGAGCATGGATATATTCGATTGCGCCAACGTCCAAACCTCTTGTAGGTTGCACCGCAACGAGCAAATTGTGCGGTCTGTCGAGTTCTCTTGCAACGATTGCTTTTTGTTGGTTGCCGCCCGACATGCTGCGCGCTTTCGTAATCGGACCTTGTCCGCTTCTTACGTCGAATTTGTCGATAAGTCCTTCGGCATATTTTCGCACTTCGTCGAATTTGATAAAACCACCCTTTTGGAATTGCGGTTCGAAATAACGTTGAAGCACCATGTTTTGTTCAAGCGAGTAGTCGAGCACAAGACCGTGTTTGTGGCGATCTTCTGGAATATGGCTCATTCCGTGTGTGTTGCGATGTCTTATATTCTTTTTGGTGATATCTTCGCCGTTTAAAACTATCGTTCCTTTTTCGATGGGTTCGAGCCCCGTGATCGCATAAACCAGCTCGGATTGTCCGTTGCCGTCAATACCGGCAATACACACGATTTCGCCCGAGTGAACGGTGAACGAAACGTCCTTGACCGCTTCTTTTTTGTGGATTTTGTCGCGAACGCACAATCCTTTTACGTCCAAAAGTTCTTCTTTGGGTTGTGCCTCGTCTTTATCCACGGCAAATTTGACGGCATGTCCGACCATCATTGTGGAAAGCTCTTCTTTGGTCGTATCCGCAACGTTGACAGTGCCGATATACTTGCCTTTGCGCAAAACTGAACAACGGTCCGCAACCGCCATAATCTCGTTGAGTTTGTGCGTGATGAAAAGGATTGACTTGCCTTCTGCAGCGAGGTTGCGCATGATTTGCATAAGCTCGTCGATTTCTTGCGGCGTCAACACTGCGGTAGGCTCGTCGAAAATGAGAATTTCGTTGTCGCGATAAAGCATTTTTAGGATTTCCGTGCGCTGTTGCATGCCCACGGTAATTTCGTCTATACGCGCTTTTAAATCGATGTTAAAACCGTACTTCTCACTCAAAGCGAGCACTTTTTGTTTTGCTTTTTTCTTTTGCGTAAATCCCAAAACGGTGTCTTCGGCACCCAAAATGATGTTGTCGAGCACGCTGAAACACTCAACAAGTTTGAAGTGTTGATGCACCATGCCTATGCCCAGTGCGGTGGCGTCGTTCGGGCTGTTGATTTTCACAACTTTTCCGTCCTTCAAAATCTCGCCTTTTTCGGGTTGATACAATCCGAAAAGAACGGACATAAGCGTGGACTTGCCTGCGCCGTTTTCGCCGAGTAGTGCATGGATTTCGCCGCGTTTGAGTTGCAGCGTAATGTCGTCGTTTGCGATGATACCCGGAAATTCCTTCGTGATGTGGCGCATTTCGATGACGTAATCGCTTTGCGCTTGTTCTCGGGTATCGCCAAAAACCTCGGTTTGTATGGTGTCCGAAACTTCGTTTGCCTGCTCGGTTGTCTTGCAGACATCTTCAACTTCGGTTATCGCATCATTCTGAACGACTGACGTGTTTTCGGTGTCTTTTTTTCGTTTTGCCATACTTTTCCCTTCTTTATAAAGAAAATCCTTTCTCTTTGCCAATCTGACGAAAACCCGTCAGATTGGCAAAAAGAAAGGACTTAAAGTCCTTTCTTTTGCTTGTTTTGTTGATTATTTATCGAGAGTGATGGTCACTTTCGTGCTGGTAATCTTACCTGTCCAGAACTCTTGATTGTCGCAATTTTCAGCAATGTCGTTCTTTATGGAAACGCTGCCCGCTTTGACCGCTGCAAACAAAGTGTTGTAGTTTTCAACGGTGAATTTGCTCATTCTCCACGTTGCAGTGGGAAGACCGGTTGCATCGTCTGCTGCGCCGAGGTTGCTTGCTTTTGCGGCAAGTTTAGTATCCCATTCGCCGCCATAGAATTCGCCGAGAATCTTTTGGACGGAAACGGAAAGGCCTTTGACCGCAGAGGTGATAACTCTGTCGCTGAGCGGAGCTTGGTCAACGTCAACGCCGATGATTTTACCGTTGGTGGTTGCTTCTGCCGCACTCTTAACGCTTTGGAACATAGAGCCGCCGCATGCGAACACGACTTCCGTGCCTGCGGTATACCAACCGGAGATTTGTGTTTGAAGTTCAACGGATGCACCGAAACCTGCACCGAACTTGTAGCTGAGCTTCAATTCAACTTCTTTGCCGAGTTCTTCTGCCGCTGCTGCGATGCCTTGTGCATAACCGTAAGCAAATCTGTTGCAAGCAGGGTTCGTTCCGCCGCCGCCGAACGTTCCGCCGAGTTTGGTGTAACCTTCTTTGACTGCAGCATAACCTGCCATGTAGCCGGATTCTTCTTCTTTGTAGACAACTGCGGTGACGTTTTTAAGCGGATTGCCCTTTGCATCCGAGAGAGCAAAACCATCAACGAAGATGAATTTCACTTCGGGACTTTCGGTTGCAACCGTGGTCATTGCCGTTGCCTGCAAGAAACCGGGAGCGACGATAACTTTTGCGCCGTTCTTGATTGCTTGACGCATTGCAGCGATACGATCGTTGTCGGTTGCGTCTGCGCCGTTTGCGGGTTGATAGTATTGATAGGTGAGGCCGTGTGCTTCGGCATATGCCTTTGCGCCTTCGTAAGTTCCTTGGTTGAAACCACCGTCCATCAATTGACCGACGTCTGTAACGACTGCAATCTCATACGTTTTCGCAGTGTCGTTGCACGCTGCAAAGCATGCCACGCATGTGATAACAAGAGCCATACAAAGTATGAATGCTACAAGTTTTTCATAAACTTTCTCCTTTTTGGATTTTTTAGGATACTCAAATTATACATTTTTCAAAACAGAGTGTCAATACCCCAATCGGAACAATCGGCGATTATTTTTGTAGCTTTTTATAAAACGGTTCAACGCATGTATCAATAAATACACACGAGTGCGCCCTTGCGCACGCGCATAAGAGGCGAGCATGCAAAAAGACGCGAACGGATTGAAAAATTTTCGAAAAACATTTGAAAAAATCATTGACAACAGAGAAGAATATGATATCATAACAACTGTTTTTTTGAAGAAAACTTTGCTTCGCGCAAATCGAAAACGAGGTTTTTCTTTCAATCAAAAACGCAATATAAAAAGGACCTGAAAAGGCGTTTTTCTTTTTGGCACGACAAGTTGCTAAAAAAAAACGCCTTTTTTTTGTTTTTTTGAGGCAAAAAAACCTCAAAATACGGCAAAAACGAGCGCAAAAGCAACACTAAAACCCTTGGAGGCATACATATGAGCAAGTACATTTTCGTAACAGGCGGAGTCGTATCGGGACTCGGAAAAGGTATCGTGGCGGCATCTCTCGGCAGACTTTTGAAGTCGGCGGGATACAGCGTGTATATCGAAAAATTCGATCCGTATATGAACATAGACCCCGGCACTCTCAACCCCACCCAGCACGGAGAGGTGTTCGTCACCGAGGACGGCGCGGAAACAGACCTCGATCTCGGACACTACGAGAGATTTATCAACGAAAACCTCACAAAAAGCTCCACCCTCACAAGCGGAAAAATCTATCAGAACGTTCTGAATAAGGAAAGAAACGGCGAGTACGGCGGAAAAACCGTGCAAATCATACCCCACGTCACCAATGAGATAAAAAAACACATTCTCGATACGGCACAAGAGTCGGGTGCGGATATTCTCATCACCGAAATCGGCGGCACGGTGGGCGACATCGAAAGCCAGCCCTACCTCGAAGCACTGCGCCAATTCAGCCTCGACGTAGGCAGAGAAAACTGTGCGTTCATCCACGTCTGCCTGCTTCTTTATATGGCTTGCTCGGACGAATTTAAATCAAAGCCCGTGCAACACTCCGTGCGCGAACTGCAACGCTTCGGCATCTTCCCCGACGTCGTAATCACACGCTCGGACAAAACCCCTCCCGAAGAAATCATCAAAAAAATCTCGCTTTTCTGCTCGATAAACGAGGACGCCGTCGTGCCCAGCACCACCGTCAAATGCCTTTACGATGCTCCCGTCATGCTCTATCGAAACGGACTTTATAAAGCAGTTGCAAACGCGCTCTCGCTCGACAAAAAATGCGACTTGTCCGATTGGAAAAAGAAAGTTGCCGACCTCAAAATAAAATCCGTCAAAACAAAAATCGCAATCGTGGGCAAATACGTTTCCCTTCGCGACTCGTACATCTCGCTCGTCGAGGCAATCAAGCACGCGGGCGGCGCAAACAAAACGGGCATCGAACTCAAATGGGTTGACAGCGAAACCGTCACCGACAAGAACGTCGAAGAAAAACTTAAAGACGTTGACGGAATCATCATCCCCGGCGGCTTCGGCACAAGAGGCGTTGAGGGCATGATTGCAACCTGCAAATACGCGCGCACGCACAAAATACCTTATTTGGGAATCTGCCTCGGCATGCAAGTCACCGTCATCGAATACGCTCGCGACGTGCTTGGCATAAAAGACGCAACCAGCGGTGAATTTTCCGAAAGCGGCAGCCACGTCATCGACATTCTGCCCGACAAGAAAGGCAAGAAAATCGGCGGAACGATGCGCCTTGGCGCATACCCCTGCGCACTCAAAGACGGCACGAAAATCAAAGAAGCATACGGCAATCGCGACATGATAGAAGAAAGACACCGCCACAGATACGAATTCAATTCCGATTATCTCGAAGCGTTTGAAAAAGGCGGACTTGTGATAAGCGGCAAATCCCCCGACGGTCGCATCGTGGAAACGGTCGAAGTCAAAGACCATCCTTTCTTCGTGGGCGTTCAGTTCCATCCCGAATTTACTTCTCGTCCCGAAGTCGCAAATCCGATTTTCGCAGCGTTCGTCAAAGCAGCAAAGGGCGGAAACCACCCGTCAAAATGATTGGCTGAAAAATTCTAAATACGTTAAATTTGCAAAAAGGGCGTTTTATCGACGCTCTTTTTGTATATAAACTTGCTTTTTTGTGAAATCGCATTTTTAAAATATCACCGTTTGTCTTTCCGTCTTTGTGTTGCACGAACGAGTTTTTTAAGCGAAATGATTTGTTAAATCGTCGTCAGAATATTTGCCGAAAAAGACCAAAGTCAATGCTTGTATAATTAAATATACGGTTTTGTTGTAAATAATCGAATTTCGCTTTGCTTTGAGAGGAATATTGGATATAATTGAACTGTATTCGTTGAAAAAACCTTTTTAGGAGAACATATGAAAAATCAAACCATTCTCGTTTTGGACTTCGGCGGACAATACAAAGAGCTCATCGCGCGCAGCGTGCGCAGAATGAACGTGTATTCCGTCGTCGAACCGTCTTGTATTTCAGAGGAAAAACTCAAAGAAATCGACCCTATCGGCATCATTTTTACGGGTGGACCGAACAGCGTTTATCTTGAAAATTCTCCCCGTTGCTCAAAGGCGGTGTTCGATCTGGGTGTGCCTATCTTGGGCATTTGCTACGGCATGCAATATATGGCGTATTCCTTTGGCGGAGTGGTCAAAGAAGGCACCGTGCGCGAATACGGACAAACCAAGGTGTTTATCGGCGACTGCGCAATCTTCGACGGTCTTGGCAAAGAAGAAGAAATGCTCATGAGCCACACCGACTATGTTGCGCAAGTTCCCGACGGATTCAAAGTGGTGGCAACGACGTCAGATTGTCCGTGCGCTGCAATCGCAAACGAGGATAAAAAGCTCTACGGCGTGCAATTCCACCCCGAAGTCGAACGTTCCGTAAACGGAATGAAAGTGCTTGAAAACTTCGTTTTAAAGGTGTGCGGAGCAAAACGCGACTATTCTTTGGACGACTATATCGACACGCAAATCAAGCTCATACGCGAAAAAGTGGGCGACAAAAAAGTTCTTCTCGGTCTTTCGGGCGGCGTTGACAGCTCCGTCGTTGCCGCACTCATAAGCAAGGCTATCCCCGATCAACTGCTTTGCGTGTACGTCGATCACGGCTTCATGCGCAAGGACGAAACAAAACAAATCAAAGAAGCGTTTGCCAATATGCCGCTCAAGCTCGAAGTCGTTGACGCAAGCGAAAAGTTCCTTTCCAAAATCGCGGGCGTAACCGATCCCGAACGCAAGAGAAAGATTATCGGCGAGGAGTTTGTCAAGACGTTTGCCGAAGTATCGAAAGCGCAAAAAGGCTATGATTTCCTTGCCCAAGGCACAATTTATCCCGACGTCATCGAATCGGGCGCAAACAACTCGGCAAACATCAAGAGCCATCACAACGTCGGCGGTTTGCCCAAAGATTTGCCCTTCATCGGTCTTGTCGAGCCCTTGCGCGGACTCTTCAAAGACGAAGTGCGCGTCATAGGCAAAAAGCTCGGTCTTCCCGACTATCTTGTCAATCGTCAACCCTTCCCCGGTCCGGGACTTGCAATCCGCACAATCGGCGAAATCACCAAAGAGAAACTCGACGTCTTGCGCGACGCAGACGCTATCGTGCGTGAAGAAATCAGCGCAAGCGGCGTAAAATCCGACCAATATTTTGCCGTCATCACGGACACTAAATCGGTCGGCGTCATAGGCGACTACCGCAATTACGGCTATGTGGTCGTCATAAGAGCGGTTTCAACCTCCGACTTTATGACTGCTGAGTACACTCGCCTCCCTTATGACTTGCTCACCAAAATGGCGTCTCGTATCGTCAACGAAGTCAAAGGCATAAGCAGAGTGTGCTATGATGTTACAGGCAAACCCCCGGCGACAATCGAATGGGAATAATATAATTGCGCCGAGTGCAAAACACGCTAAATGATAAGTACGCTTCGAACGCGTGAACGAACATTCAAATATGCCACAACTGCGACAAAGTCGCAATATCACTGTTGCGAAGCAACAATATCGCTGTCGTAAGACAATATAACTGCACCATAAGTGCAATATCACTGTGAAAACAAGGAACTATGCAACACGTATCCGTAAAACTGAAAAAACTGAATGAAAACGCAATCGTTCCGAAATACGGCACTCCTTATGCCGCAGGGGCGGACTTGTACGCCTGCGAGGGCAAAGACGTCACCGTAGAGCCGCATCAAACCGTGTTTATACACACGGGCGTTGCAATCGAGATTCCCGACGGACTTGTCGGACTTGTCTACGCGCGCAGCGGACTTGCATCCAAACGCTCCCTTGCGCCTGCAAACAAAGTGGGCGTGATAGATTGCGATTACAGAGGCGAAATCATCGTGTCGCTGCACAACCACTCGGACGAGGCGCAAACGATTGCCGACAAAGAGCGTGTTGCGCAACTTGTGATTGCACCGTGCTTTGTTGCGGACTTCGAAGAAGTTGACGATTTGAGCGACACCGATCGCGGACAAGGCGGCTTCGGCAGCACCGGCAAGCTGTGATATTTGCTTTTGTTCGAAAGCGAAAATTCCAAATCAAAAACGAACGAAAAGCCGCATGTAAACCGGCATAAAAACATACAAAAAAAGCACGAAAATCGTGCTTTTTTTGTGCGTTTTTAGCGTTTTATTATTGTGATAAACTTTATTTTTTATATCTATAAAACGATTTCTGTTTGATTAATCGATTTTCACTCTATCTCAAAATAGTTGAGAAATGCAATCGTGCGTTTCATTGCCTCTTTGGATATTGTGAGGAATTGCGCCACGGGGAAGGCATGCACCGCCCATTTGCCCTCACCGTGATAATGCTCGTAACTTACGCCCAAGTCTTGCAATTTCTTGACAAGGTCGAACGTGAGGACGGCAAGTTTGTCGTTTTCGGCGGAAATGGCAAAGGTCGGCGGAAAATCTTTCGTAACCCAATTGATAGGCGAAATTTCTTTTTGAAGCTCCTCACTGCACTCTTCGACGGGAGTACCTTTGCAATAGGATTGCGTGTAAATGCCTATGTTCTTGAAGCCGGTATGCACGGCTTTCGGAAAATCGTACACGCCGCAATTGAGCATAAGCGCGGATATTCTTTGATTTTTTGAACGCTCGTCGAGGTCGAAATGCGCCGCGTATTCGGGGTTTGTGCTTATTGCGCCTGCCATACTGCTCAAATGCGCGCCCGCACTCTCGCCGCCCACGAAAATTCTGTCCATGTCGATGTTGTACTCGTCGGCATGTTCTTTAAGCCAGGCAAACGCCTTGTAGACGTTTTGTATCATTTCGGGATGTCCGTAAAAAGGCGCTTCGCCATAGTACAAACTTGCCACGAAATAACCCGTTTTTTCGCATAGTTTGGTGGTGTAGGCTTCTCGCGTTTCTGGCAAACCGCCTATCCAACCTCCGCCGTGAATATAGACGAAAACGCGCGCTTTTTTGTTTCTGTCCCTATCTTTGCGCTCGTAAAAATCGAGATACAAACGCTTGTCGTCATCGTCGTATCTGACGAATCTGGTCGTTTTCACCTTGTGCGAACGATGAAAACTGAATATCGTGAGCCAACCCAAAAACTCGTTTTTTGCATGGCCGCCTGCAACGTAAAGATATTTTGCGTCATACGCCGCTTTTTTTGCTTGCTTTTTTGCATACTTTTTTGCTTTGTTTGTAAACTCGACGACGTTTTCTTTTGCGAGTACGATTTTTGCTTCTCTCTCCTCGCGTCTTATTTGTTTGTCGAGGGTTTCTCTTCTTTTTTCGAGCTGTGCGTATTTTGCGTCGAAAATATCTCTTTTTGCTATATTGTCAAGAGTTGTAAATATGCGACGTTTCATATGTTTTTCTCCGTCAAAAAGAATGGTTGATTTTTTGTTTTATATTGCAAAACAAGGTTTTTATTGTGCTATTTTGCACATATAAAACCTTGTTTTTGTCGTTTTGCGTTTATTCTGCTTTTTCTGCGAACGAGCCGTCTTTGGTGTCCTTGACGACGTATCCGAGCTCGTTTATTTTGGCTCGTATCGCGTCCGCGCTCGCCCAGTCTTTGTTTGCTTTTGCGACTTTTCTTTGCTCGACGAGGTCAAGCACTTCTTGTGGAATCGCGCCCTCTTTCGCCTTTTGTTTTTGCTCGTAATATGCGATAAAGTCCTTGGGCTCGCACTTGAAAAGTCCCAGCAAATTGTAGGTTTTGACAACCTGTTTCGCATCGGCAACCGCTTCGGGATCGCCGGCTCTCAACTTCGCTCTTATACCTTTGAAAATGCCGAACAAATCCGCAAGTGCTTTTGCCGTATTGAAATCGTCGTCCATTGCGCGATTGAATCCGTCGTCAATCCACTTGCTTTGCTTGTCGCACTCGAGTCCGCTCTCTTTCACCTCTTCGAGCGTTTTGTAGAACTCGTACATATGCTTGTCTGCGTCGGGGAACAACTCGTTTGTGATATTGATGTCCCCTCTGTAATTTGTTTGCAACAAAGCGTACTTGATTGTGTCGGGCTTGTACTCGTCAAGAAGGTCGGAAAGGAGCAGACTGTTGCCCAGCGACTTGCTCATCTTTTGTCCGTTGACTTTGATAAGTCCGTTGTGAATCCAATATTTTGCAAATTGCTTGCCGGTGAGAGCTTCCGTTTGCGCAATCTCGTTTTCGTGGTGAGGGAAAATCAAATCTCTTCCGCCGCCGTGCACGTCTATTTGGTCGCCGAACGCCGCTCTGTTCATTGCCGAACATTCGATATGCCAGCCCGGTCTGCCTTTGCCCCACGGCGATTCCCAGTATATTTCACCTTCTTTTGCGGATTTCCAAAGCGCGAAATCGAGAGGATTGCGCTTGTTCTCCTCGTTTTCTATACGCACGCTTTCGTACGCGTCTTCGAGCTTTCTTCCGCTGAGTTTGCCGTAGCCGGGGAAACTCTCGACGGAAAAATACACGTCGCCCCTATCCGTTGCATAGGCATGTCCCTTTTCGATGAGCTTGGACACGAAATCTATGATATTGTCTATATTGCAGGTTGCTTTGAGCCAAATCGTCGGATCGTCAACCTCGAACTTGCGCATGAGTTTGTCGATTTTATCAATCATCATGCTTGCATATTCGAGAGGCGGTATGCCCGTTTCTTTGGACTTTGCGATGATTTTGTCGTCGACGTCGGTGTAGTTGCGCGCATAGTTGACCTTGTATCCGATTTTCTCGAAATACTTGCGGATTATATCGTAAATGAGTGCCTGATATGCGTGACCTATATGCGCTTCGCCCGAAACCGTGATTCCGCATGCGTACATGTTGACTTGCCCCTCGTGAATGGGGACAAAATCTTCTTTTTTTCTGGTGAGTGTGTTGTAAATTTTCATAGGAACGTCGTCCTTTTATACCTGCGGTTTGTCCGCTTGGAATTTGTTTTGCTCCGATTGCGACAGAATTTGCACGGCTTCTTCGTTTGTGGCGTTGTCCTCGTCAACGGTTATTGAATACCTGCAAGAGTGCACGTTGAGAGCCTTTTCAAGCTCGTAAACGCGCTTGTTGAGCCGCATAAACTCTTCCATAATCGGATCGGGAAGACGGATTTGATCCATATCCGCAACACGCTTGCCGTCTTGCTTGACCACTCTGCCGGGAACGCCTACGACGGTCGAATAGGGCGGAACGTCTTTGAGCACCACGCTGCCTGCGCCTATTTTGCTGTGCTCGCCTATACGCACGGGACCTAGCACTTTCGCGCCTGCTGACACCATTACGCCCTCTTCGAGAGTGGGATGTCGCTTGCCCGTTTCCTTGCCCGTGCCGCCGAGAGTTACGCCTTGATAAAGCACGCAATTGTCGCCTATCTCTGCCGTTTCGCCTATAACGAGCCCTACGCCGTGGTCGATGAAAATTCCGTTTCCTATCGTGGCGGCAGGGTGAATATCGATGCCCGTTTTCTCTTTTGCGCGGAACGCTATATAGAGTGCGAGCGACTTCATACCCTTTTGCCAAAACAAGTGCGCATAACGATAAGCACACAGGGCTTTATACCCTGTGTACGTACGTTTTACGATCCTGCTGCTCGTGGCGGCGGGATCTTTTTGCATTATGACTTGCAAATCGCGCTTTTTTGCCTCGGAAATTTTCATTGCGATGCCTTGTTATTTGCCGATTTCGTCGTCTTTTTTAGCGTCGGTTTTTACCTCGGTTTGGGAGGAATTATTCTCCCCTTCCGGTCTGTTTATCTTTGACGAGAACAGACTTTCGCCGGTTGACTCTTCGCCGAACAATGCGTTGATTTCGTCCTCATAGATGGTTTCTTTCTCATAAAGAGCTTTGACCATTGCGTCCATAATCGGACGATTTGATTTCAATATATTCAAAGCGACCTGATATTGCGTATCGATGATGGTTTTGACTTCCTCGTCAATCTTTGCCGCTACCTCTTCGCTGTAATTGAGGTGCGTCTGATAATCTCTGCCGAGGAACACTTCTTCGCTCGATCCGAGGTACATATTGCCGATAGAATCGGACATACCCCACTCGGTGACCATCTTTCTTGCAAGTTGCGTCGCTCTTTGTATGTCGTTGGACGCACCCGTGGAGATATCCTGAATGACGATTTCCTCCGCCGCTCTTCCGCCGAGCATCATAGCGATGTCGTCGAGGAGTTTGCCTTTGGTCATATGGTTGTCGTCGTTTTCGGGAAGAGTGATGGTGTAGCCTGCCGCCATACCGCGAGGAATGATGCTGACTTCATGCACGTCGTCGCAGTGTTTCATAAGTTTTGCAACGATTGCGTGTCCGCTCTCGTGATACGCCGTGATACGCTTGTCGGACTCGGTGATAAGACGAGATTTCTTTGCAGGGCCTGCCATAACTTTGTTTACGGCCTCGCTGATGTCTTTCATCGTGATAATTTTTCTGTCCGCTCTTGCCGCCAAAATCGCAGACTCGTTGAGGATGTTTTCGATGTCCGCACCCGTGAAGCCCGGCGTAAGTCTTGCAAGCGACTTGAAATTGATGTCTGACGCAAGCGGTTTGTTGCGGGAGTGAACCTTGAAGATTTCCTCTCTGCCCTTGACGTCGGGAACGTTGACGTAGATTTGTCTGTCGAATCTGCCCGGACGCATAAGAGCCGGATCGAGAATGTCCGCACGGTTGGTCGCCGCCATGACGATAATCGAGCTGCTTGCTTCGAAACCGTCCATCTGAACGAGGAGTTGGTTGAGGGTTTGTTCTCTTTCGTCGTTGCCGCCGCCCAGGCCCGCGCCTCTTTGACGTCCGACCGCGTCGATTTCGTCGATGAAGATGATGCAAGGCATGTTCTTTTGCGCTTGCTCGAACAAATCTCTGACGCGCGATGCGCCCACGCCTACGAACATCTCAACGAAGTCCGAACCGCTGATTGAGAAGAAAGGCACGTTCGCCTCGCCCGCAACCGCTTTTGCAAAGAGCGTTTTTCCCGTTCCTGGAGGGCCTACGAGAAGAACGCCGCGCGGTATGCGCGCGCCTATATCCGTATATTTTTTGGGGTGTTTGAGGAAATCCACGATTTCTTGCAATTCCTGCTTTTCTTCCTCTGCACCCGCAACGTCGTTGAATCTGACCTTGATGTCGCGCACTTGGTTTGCTTTGGTCTTGCCGAAGTTGAGTGCCTGACCTTGCGCGCCGGCACTTTTTCTCAGCACCACCATAAAGATGCCGAAAAGCGCGGCGTAAAGAATGAGCGGAACGAGGATGCTGGACACGAGCGAGCCGCTTGAAGGATCGTCGTATCTGACGACGACGCCGTCAAGTTTGCCTGCCTCGGAATAGTCTTTTATTATATCCGAAAATGCGACTCTGCCTTGGGTGTTGACAAAGTAGCCGTAGCCCTTGTCCCCTCTCTTTTGTATCTTGGCGGTGTAATTGCCCTCGATGTAAATCGATTGAATTTCACCTCTTTCAAGCATGCCGACAAAACTGTCGTCCGTGCCTTGATAGTTGATCTCGGTGGGTCTTGTAAGCTCATACGCTATGACGAAAGCGATGATGACAAGAAGTATCACGCCGACGATGATGAGTGTGCGTCTTGTGGTTGGTTTCATCTATCCTCCTGAAATCGACGCGGGGCGACGATTCCGCAATAATCATATATTATGTTCTACATATTATAAAAATTAAATACGAAAAAGTCAATGCAACAAGAGAATTTTGCGTCCCTTGCCGTTGCGCCTTTTGAGTTAGTATGCTTAAATGTTAAAAAACAACTATTAAAATCTCATTAAACGAAGAGCAATTTTTAAGGATTTGTCAACAGATTTAAAAATCGACGTTGCATAAAAAACGTTGCGTCTTTTACAAAAAATGCGTTTCGCGCGCAAACAATCGGTGCTCAATGCGTCATCACTGCATTGGAAAAACCGTGTGCGCAAGCGAATTTATCACAATAAAACAACAAGCACAAACGCAATAAAACGTCGGTGCAAAATGGTTTCATGTTTTTACAGTATAATTGCAAAATCGAGTATTTATAATGCTATTTTTGATATATAAAAGCCTAGTTATGCGAAAACACTACAATTCAAAACAAAAAGAAAATCATAAAAATCAAAAGACATTTTCGCACGAAAAAACGCAAATTCGACGCCTCGAATACAAAAACGGCGGTATATGTCGAAAATAATAGACTTATTTGCATATTTGTCGATTATTTTGTTGATTATTTAACTTTTTGTATGTTTAAAACATTGGAAAAATCCGCTGTTTTAGCGGATTTTTCGGGGATTTTGTCAAATATTAAGGTTTTCTTAATGTTGTTTTTCCTAGCAATTAAGTTTGACAGAATAGAATTTTGTTTGATATATATAATACAAATTATATATATTTGCGCTTACACGCACATGCACGCAACATGTTAATATGAACAGAGGAGATCAAAACTATGAATTGCGAACAACACCTTCCGCCTTGTCTGGAAATCAAGCATTTGACAAAACAATACCATGCGGCTCAAAAACCTGCGGTGGACGATTTGAACGTTGTCTGCTATCCCGGCGAGATAGTCGGTCTTTTGGGACACAACGGCGCGGGTAAATCCACGACTTTGAAATGCATCACGGGGATATTGCCCTATTCCAAAGGCGAAATCGTCATAAACGGTTTCGACGTCGCAAAAGAACCCGTCAAAGCAAAAAGAACTTTCGGATACGTCAGCGACAAGCACGACGTTTTTGTCAAACTCACCGGCATACAATACGTTGACTTTATGGCGAACGCATATGGCGTGAGCATTGCCGACAGAAAAGCACGCCTTGCGGAACTCGAAGACGTGTTTCAACTCGGCGACAGAATTTTCGACACCATCAACGACTACTCGCACGGCATGCGCCAAAAAATCTGCATGATGGGCAGTCTTATCCACAACCCCAAACTTTGGATTATGGACGAGCCAATGATCGGCCTCGACCCCCTTACCTCGCAAAGAGTGAGCGAATTTATGAAGGAATACGCAAAACAAGGCAACTGTATTCTCTTCTCCTCTCACAACATCAACTCCGTGCAAAAACTTTGCGACAGAGCCGTCATCATTCAAAACGGCGTAAAAACGGACGATTTCTATTTCGAACAATTCGAATGCGAACATCCCGACATCGACCTGAAAGAGTACTTCCTCTCGCGCACGGCAAAGGCGGCAAAATGAGAAACTACGCTCTCCTTTTGAAAAAGCAGTTGCTTGACGCGTTTCCCGCCAAGCGTTCCAAAAAACGTTTGCCCGATCTCACAAGCGCACTTTTGATGTTGCTGCTTACGGGTGCGATGGTTGCGATATTCGTCTTTGTCTTTTCAAGATTTATATCAACCTACACGCAAATCAAAATCAACCGCGTCCCCGACATCGCCGCAAGACAATACGAAATTATGTCTATGGGCTATTTCGTGCTTGTCGTAGTGTTTGTGATAAACGGCGTAACCGCGCTCTGCCACGCACTTTTTGAAAACAGCGATTTGTCAATCCTCATATCCATGCCGTTTTCAAGCAGCGAGATTTTCCTTTCAAAACTCACTGCGGTATATTTGAAACAAGCGGTGTTGGCTCTCGTCTGCGTGCCTACGCTGAACTTCACTTTCCTTTGCACGACGGACACGCTGAACGCATACAACGGCATAATGACCTTTGCGGTTGCTCTGCTTTTGCCGATAATTCCGCTCGGTATCGCGTCAATCGTGGTGCTTCCCTACTACTATCTCAAACGCCTTGCCAACTCGCACTATATCTTCGTTTTTATAGTGATGACGGCAGGTATGGCACTGTTTTGCTGGCTGTACTCCTACGTTTTTAGATTTGCGCAAGACTTGATTTCAAGCGGAAAAATCACGTCGCTGTTCGGCGACAAAACGATGAGGTTTATCCTTTCGTTCACAAAATACGACTACCCCGCCAACCTGTTTGCAAACGTTATGCTTGCACGAGATTTGGGCAAAAATCTCGGCATTTTGGCGGCGTTTATAGTGGCTTTTGCGGCAATATGCCTGCTCGTCGTGCGCGCGATATTCATAAAAGTGTCGTACTCCGGGCTTGCTATTCACGTGCCGCACGCACATACGCGCAAGGTGCGATTTGTGGACAACTCTCGCTTCGGCTCGTTGCTCGCAAAAGAGTTTTTGCTTGTCATGCGCACTCCGAACTACGCCTATATGTACTTCACCACGGCGGCGGTTATGCCCGTTATGGCGTACTACTCGGCAAACATCTCGGTGAGTATGCTGGCAGGGCTTGTGGGCAAAGCGGACGTAAGTTTCGAGATATGCACGTTTATCGTGATATTGTACTCGACTCTTACAAACACTTTCTGCTCCACGAACATCTCGCGCGACGGATATATGTCCATGACGCAAAAGATTTTGCCTTTCTCACCCTCGTACATTCTCGGCTCAAAAATTACTTTCTGCTCCGTCGTTGCGGAAGTAAGCGTTGCGATTGCATGCATAGTGTTCGGCGCAACCGGGCTTGAAAAGGGAGCGGACGCGGCAATCACGTTTGTTGCGGCGTCGCTGTACGCTCTGGCGCAAATCATTGTGGCAACAAAGCTGGATTTAAGACATCCCCATTTTGCAAAAACCGACGACGGTGAAATCAAGGAATCCAACTCGACAGTTTCCTCCATTATCGCAATAGGACTAGTTGCAAGTTTCGTCGTGGGCTTTTCCCTGCTGGCGTCGTTTTTTATCCCCCTTCTCAACGGCGGAGCGACTTCACCCCTTCCCAAATGGGCGGATTATACGATAGCGATATGCATTCCCCTTGTTCTTCTCGGGGCGGCGCTGGGATATTTCTTTGCGAAACTGTCAAGCGCATACGACAATCTGGATATGGAGGACTGATATGAAAAAGATAGTAACCGCACTCATAATCGTTCTTCCCCTCGTGTTTTTGATTGCGCTCTTTGCCATAACTTCGGTGGCGAGCGTATCTGCGGACATCCCTGCAAACGGACTTGTCATCAACAACAAGGGCGTGGGCGTGTTCTCTTTCGACCTTGCAAACTATCAAAACAAGATGTACGAGCAAGACCTCGGCGTAGAGGTATTGCCGTACATGGCTAAAAACAAAAATTATTCCCTCAAAGTCACCGACGCAAACACCGGCGAAGAAAGCAGTATCGTCACTCTGGAAGAGGACGGCTCGTTTGCGCTTCACGACGTGGGCGTTGCAAAGCTCACCTTCACCAGCGACGACGGCGGATACAGCGACAGCGTCGTGTTTAACGTGGGTTCGAGCGGCGTTTTGTCCTACAAGCCCGTGCTATTGGACAATGCAGGCAACGCTATCACCCTGCTCGATGGCGACGACACGGATTTCAAAGCGGATATCACCGCCGGTTCTTACGTTTTGTCGGGAGATTTTTATCCCTCAACCGCAACCAACGTGCGCGCAACGTACAAGACGGCAAACGGCGACGCAATCAAAATCAACGAAGTCAGCGGCAAAATCAACGCTCACTTCGAAACGGACGGCATAGTGTCGATAATCGTCAAAGACGCTTTCGGCAACGACGTGGAAAAGACGATAAAACTGAATGTATCGCGCTCGGGCGAAGTGATGATAAACGGTCGGGAAGCATCGAAAAACAAAAACGATACCGCAACCGTAACCGCGCCCTTGGGCACGACGAGTTTTACGCTGTATATAGACAGCAAAGACGCAGAATACAACGATATTCGCATATCCGGCGCAAAAGACGCGGAATATACGGTGCGCAAATTGAGCGGAGCAAGCGACAGCGCGTACGCAATCGACGTCGCTTTGTCGGAGGCGGTCAACTCCCCCATAGAAGGCTTGCTGTACACGATAAGAATCAACTCGTCTTCCGTCTACTATTTCAAACTGTCCTTTGCCGACTACGCGTTTTCGGTGTACTCATTCGGAAACTCGGACGGCAACGCCGACCTTGTGTTGCTCGACGAAACGACGACTCAATTCTCCGTGTCTTCCGACCCCGACGACGATTTGAGTTTCAGCTGGCGAATAGACGACGAAACGGTTGCTCAAATAGGCGAACAATCGGGCAAATACTGCTTCATATCGGCAATCGCAAGCGGAAAAACCAAATTGCATATCGATTGGCAAAAGATTGAAAACGGCGCGGTGAAATCGAGCGGAACGATAACGAGAAACCTTATCGTCACAAAGCCGTACACTTCCATCATGTTCAACGAAACCGCCGCCTCGCACGGACTCGGCAAACTTGCAATCGCAAACCAAAAGTTCGAAAACGGCAGTATCGTATCCGCGGAATATATCACCAAACTCTTCAACAACGTGTTGGGCAAAGATACGTCGCAAGAAGAAATCGCATATCCGTTTGAAAACATAGTTTTCAAGTCCTCGAACGATTCCGTTCTTTCGGTCGAAACGACGGCGAACGGCGTAAAATTCATCGTCAAAGACACCGGTGAAGTCACCGTAACGGCGGAGTGGATTTACGGCGAACGCTTCGGCGTGAAACCGGCGTCATTCACTTTCAATGCAGTGAACGGCACGTACGTAAAAGATTACGACGAACTGAAAAAGGCAACCGCTCTCGGCAAACAAATCGTTCTTCAAGAGGATATTTACCTCGGCGAAAAACTTACCGACGAACAGGGCAACCCGCTCTACTCCGAAACGGAAACCACGCAAAAATTGCTCTCGCACGTCAAAAAGATAAAGACAACGAGCGATTATAAGTACTACACGAACCTCGGACAAGAACAACCCGACGTGTACGTGTGTTTCGAGTTTGAAAACGACGTATTCGGCAACGGACACTTTATAAGCGCGGAATATATCACCAATTTGAGAAGCGCGCTTACGGACACCGTGCCTGCATACGCGCTCTTCAAAGGTCCGCTCAACTTTGTTGCGGCAAATATGGGCGGCATAGACGTTGCGTCCGTCAAGGCGCAAGACAATATATCCTTCCTCGTGCGTGAAAACGGAATCGTGCTTGACAATCTGACTCTTGCGGGCTGCGACGACGATTCGCTCTACACCGTAGACGACGACGGCAACAGCAAACTCGAACTCACTCTTCTCAACGAAAAAGGCACGACGCTCGAAGTTATGTGCGATGCGACGGTGCGCAACTGCCGTATCAAAAACGGGCGTACCGCAATGAGAGTGTTCGGAAGAAGCTCGATTGACGCAACCGGCACCGTCAACGCTCAAAAAGAACGCATACGCGTAACAATAGACGGTTGCAGATTGCACACCGCAAGAGAATTTATCCTCAAAGTCGGCACGAACAGATATTTGAGAGGCAACGCCGCCAATCTTGCACCCTCCTTCACCGACGCAAGCGGCAAAGCGTACGACAAGCACAACACCTCTGCGTGCGACGAATACGCAAACGACGATTATTTCGCAAACAACTATATTCTCACCGACGTAACCCTCAAAGACAGCGTGTTGTCCACGAGCGGTCTTTTCTCGGTGGGTATGGAAAGTCACTTCTCGGGCGCAATGCTGGATATGCCGACGATGGGATTGAACTATCTCAACGGCTGGGACGGGCTTGCGGCAACAAGCTATCCCGCACGTCTGCGCCTTGTGGGAAACGTGATTTTGGACGACTGGAAAGAGCTTGCGCAAGTGGACAGCTCCACCCTTATAGAAGTCAACCTCAAATCCGACCAACAAGGCCTTGCCTGGCTTGAACTCAACATCCCCGAAATGCTCAAAGAGGTGTGCAAACAAGCAGGCTACGAAAATATCATATCCCGTCTTGCAGGCAAAGAATACGTGCACGGCGGCATCGCATTCTACGGCGGCGGCAAAAACTATTCCGTCCTCGACACGAGCGAATACACGTTCGAGAGTATGAAACAATATCTTGTCAACATAGGCGTGTTGAAAGACTCTAGCGATTCAAACCTCAAAATGCAAGGAGAAATGTTGCCAAAGGCGGCAGGGGGCGAAAACTTCCGCTTCGTCATGTTTGACGCATCGAGCAAATTCAACGCGGCAAGCAATCACTATTGATAAAACGAAAAATACGAAATAGTAAGCATTTATATAGAAATCAACCAAAAGACAACTTATCGGCAATATGCTCGTTTGCATGCCGATACGATTGCAAAGTATAAGATAGGATTGCTTTGCAAGCGAGGCTACTCAAGACCTATTCTTTGGGGAAAGAGGAGGTAAAAATGAACAAAAAAACAAGAATAACCGCTGTTTTGTTGACAGTGGTGATTGCTCTGATCTGCGCAAGCGTATTCGTTGCGTGCAACAAAGACTCGCAATCGCAAGGGGCGAAGGTGCTAATCGGATTCGACGCCAACGACGGAAGCGAAATCCATGCCGAATCCGTCGATCCCAAAAATATAACTTACGTGCCTAACGCGCGCGTGGGATACGATTTTGCGGGTTGGACGATGGATAAGGACGGCAACGAACCTCTCGATCCGTCCAAAATCCGACTCGGCACGACTCTTTATGCTCAATGGAAAATCAAGACGTTCTCCGTCAGCTTCTACGTCGGTGATACCCTTGTCAAAACCACGACCGTCGAATACGGAAAAGCCGCGGTTGCGCCCACTGCCGAAAGAATTGCGGATTGCCTTGAAGAAAACGAAATCTTCGTCAGCTGGAACGGCGATTTTTCAAACGTAACGAGCGACCTTGCAATCTATGCGAATACCACATTTAAAGAAACCACTTACACCGTCAATTTCGTAGTCGAGGGCAACGTCGTCAAGACCGCAAGCGGAAAAGTCGGCAACACTATCGTTTTGCCGCAAACGAACGAATACGAGGACAAAATCCCGACGGGCTTCGTTTTTGCAAAATGGGTTGACGAAAACGGCAAGGAAATCGAATCGGACGCAAAGTTCGCAAAAGACGTAACTTACACCGCAACATACGCTCTTCAAACTCCGTCGGCACCCAAAATCAACGTGCTGTATCCGCAAGACAAAACCTCTTTCGTTTACGGCGACGTTTGCAACGCAAGCATTAATAAGGACGTCGCGCCGAGCGGCATAACCTACGTTTACGAGTGGTTTGACGAAAACGGCAACGCTCTTGCAAGCACACAAGACAACACCGCTTGCGCAATCGAAAACGTGCAGGCAGGCGATAAGCGAATAAGCGTCAAAGTCACCGCTTCAAAAGACGGTTATACATCCGTGTCGGCAACCGCTTATGCAACGATAAAAGTCGAAAAAGCAACTTTAACCGCAATAATCGACGACATAAACGTCGTTTACGGTCAAGATTTGCCCGAATACACGCTTCGCTTCAACGGCTTTAAGTACGGCGAAAACGAAAGCGTCGTAAACAAGATCAACGCAACGATTTCAACCACGTACTCTAAAGGTTCGGGCGTTGGCGCATATGCGATTACGCTAAGCGGACTTGTTGCAAGCAACTACAATATCATCGGTGAAAACGGCGCGATAACGGCAACGATCAACGTCGACAAAAAAGCTTTGACTATAAAAGATTCCGTTGCGTTTGAAAAGGCATACGACGGAACACCCCTTTCCGCCACCCTTTCAAACGAGTCGATAAACGGACTTTTGGACGGCGATACGGCAACGCTCAAAGTCGAAACGAAGGGCAACGTCCCCGCCACGTACGAAAACGAATCGGTGTCGGTGTCGCTCACGGTTGTTGACAAGGACGGCAACGTCGTTTCTTCAAATTACGAGTTGACCGCAAACGTCGTTGCGACTATCACCCCTGCGGCCATCGTATATACGCAACCGAGCGACATCGAGCTTACTTACAACCTTCCGATGCCCAAAATCGAAGGCGTTGCGGTAAACACGGAAAACTGCAAAGTTCTTTACAAAACCTCAAACAGCGACGACGAGGCTTGGAGCGCAGACGTTCCTACGCTCGTCAACGCAGGCGAGTACACCGTATATTTCCAAATTTCTCGTCAACACTACAAGACCGAAGAAGGCAGCTTCACCGTCACGATAAACAAGGCAAAACAAACTCTTGACGGAAAACAATATTTTGTAACCTACGGCGAAGAGTTTACGAAAACCCAAGACGTAACCTACGTTCTCGGTCAAGAAATAAAGTTTGCGCTTTCTTGCGAATACAAAGCCGGCAATTCGGCGAGAACTTACGATATCAAGGCAACCGCGGAAGAAAATCCCAACGTCGAATTGACGATCACCAATTGCAAGCTCACCGTAAATCGCGCCACTCTCGTAATCGAGATGAAAGACAAAACAATCACATACGGTGACGCTTTCGTATCCGACTATTCAATCGTCACGGCAAACGGCTTGTTTGCAGGCGACGATATAAAAGACGTGATTGCGTTTGAAACAAACTATTCTCAAGGCAACGGCATCGGAAAATATCAAATCGATGCAACGCTTACGGATTCGGCAAGCAAAAACTACTATTTGAACACGTACACGTCACCCAACACGAGCGAACTGGTTGTAGAAAAGAAAACCGCAACTCTCACAATCGAGGGTAAGAGCGTGATTTTCGGTGATGTTGCGCCCTCGTTTACGGCAACGATAGACGGCTTGTACGGCAACGACGAAATCGAATATACCCTCTCTTGCGGCTACAAACAAGGCAACGGCGTCGGACGTTATCCGATTTCCGCAAACATGCCCGAGGCTTCGGACGCCAAAAAGAACGCAAACTATATCGTCAACGTCAACTCGGACGACGCATATCTCACCGTTGAGAAAAAGCATATTGCTTTGACGGCGCAAAACGCAAACGTAGTTTACGGAAACGCAGCACCGACTTTCACCTACACGACGGACACGCACTTTGTCGAAAGCGACGTGCCTACAATCACATTGTCATGCTCATACAAACAAGGCGCAAAGGTCGGGACGACGTACGCGATTTCCCCGACGATTGCCGACAACGGAAATTATGAATATACCCTAACGAACGGCACTCTCACGGTGACGAAGCGCGCCGTAGTTATTGAGCACGAAGATCACAACTTTGCGTTCAACGACGGAGCAAAGGCAAGTTTCGACGTGGCAGGGCACGTAAAAGACGCGTTTGAAAGCGACGTGTTCGGCGGTAGCATCCAAACAACGAGCGGCAACATCGCAATCTACGTTGCAAACGGTGCGCTCGGTGAAGATTTCGAGTTTGCAACTCCCCTGTCTATCGTCAACAAAGACGGCGAAAACGTCGAAGATTGCTATGTCGTAACCTACCGTCTTACCGTCGAAATCAAAGAAATCACGATAGCTCACACCGTGCGCAACCTCACGAATCAGGTTTACGACGGCAACGCGCACGAGGTGTACGTTGAAGTCGAGGACGGCACGAGCGTCACGTATATCGTGAACGGCATAGAGCAAACGGACAGACCGTCCTTTGTCGACGCAGGCGAATACGTCGTGTCTTTCAGATTGACCAAAGAGGGCGCAACGCCCTACGAGGGAAAATTCACGGTGAAAATCGCAAAGAAGCAAGCGACCGTAACCGCTCAAAATCAAACGGCGATTTTCGGCGACGACTTCACGCTCAGCCAAAGCGCATTCACGCTTGACGGCGTTTTGGACAAGGATATAGCAAACGTCGTGACGAAGATCGAATGCAACTATGAAGTCGGCAACGACAAAGGCACATTCGCCGTGACGGCAACCGCAACGCACAAAAATTACGACTTTGCAAGCGTAAACGGCACTCTTACCGTCGGCGCAAAGAAAGTCGTGCTCGATGCAAAAACCTACTCCGTAACCTACGGCGAGGATTGCCCTGAACTTGTGGGCTTCACGTCGGACTCGGTGAGCGTAACGCTTGACTTTATCACGCTTTCCACGTCTTATATCAAAGGCGAATTTGCAAACGAATACGAGGTGTTTGCAACCTCGTCTAACGCCAACTACACCGTTGACGCAAGCAAGGTTAAACTTGTCGTGGCAAAGCGCGCGCTTACGCTGACGCTCGTCGAAAGCAGTCTATTTGCAACCTACGGAGAGGAAATCGAAATCACATATACGAACGTCGGATTGCTTGCAAACGACGCAAAGCATTTCGACATCGAATATAAGACGGGCGACGTTTGTAAGCCCGTCCCGACAATCCTCGGCGCAGGCTCGTACGAAGTGAAAATCACAATGTCAGACAAAATGGCGCAAAGATACGATTTGTCGGCGGATTCCGTCACAAACGGCACTTTAAAAGTGCAAAAAGCAAAGTTAAACGTCGGTATCGACACAACTTCGTTGCATATCGTGTTTGGTGAAGACGCAAATCTCGTTGCGAATTATCGCGGTTTCGTAAACGGTGACGACGCATCCGCCTTGCAAGGCACGCTTGCCTTTGCATGCGACTATCTCACCCAAAAACACGCAGGTTCGTTTGCAATCTCCATGAGCGGACTGTCTGCGGACAACTATACGATTTCGTACGACAATCCGTCCTTGTACGTTGAAAAAGCAGCCGTGAGATTGGAAGGACTCACCGACCAAACCACCGTGTACGGACAAGCGTTTACGCCCGCCTCGACGGGTTGTCACGTCACCTACGACGATACTCTCAATCAATATGCAAAAGACAAAACGAGCGAAATCGTCATCTCCGTCACGTGCGACTATAAACAAGGCGATGTCGTCGGACTGTACGAAATCCGCGCCACGGGCGAGCATGCCGATTTCGATGTTTCGGGAGCTCAAAGTTGGCTCACCGTCAACAAAGCGGACTACTCTGCGGACTTTGTCAACGCAGAGATAGCAAAGAACGATTTGAAAGGCACGTACAATCCTCACACTTCCCTCGATGCGTACAAACTCTCAACGGGCTTTGCGTGGGCAAATGTGTCAATCGTTCCCACTTGCGACAATACGGACGGCTATGACGTGACTTTCTGCCAAGACAGCGCCAACTACAACGTTTTCAAGGGCGCAAAAGTCAAAATTAAACTTGCAAAGGCAAGCCCAAATCTCCGCCTGGACGGCACACTCGAATACGACTGGACGGGCAATGCAATCGACTATGTTGCAGACACCAAGGCAAAACTGAAATCAAACAACACCGACGACGGATTCTCTATCTCGGTGATTATCAAAGCACCGTCGGGCATGAGCGAAGTTAAGGACGGCGGCGTGTACACCCTCACCGCAACAATCTCGGAAACAACCAACTACATCGCCCAAAGCCTCGACGTCACACTCAAAGTGAAAGCGGCAACCGTCGGCAGCGTCAACTACACCGTTGAAGACGCAGTTGCGCAAGGCACAACGGCAACCTTGTTCGGAAACGCTTTTATCGCCAACGACCTTACTATTCCGAGCGGCACAACTTTGATTTTGCCGAGTGATAATGACAGCAACGATGCCATGCCAAAAAATCTGACCTCTCTCTACGGTTCCGGTGCCACATCTTTTGTCGATAACAACAGCGCATATATAAAGACAGTGCTTACTATTCTCGATTCGACAACGGTAACCGTTCAAGGGAAAATACTTGTGCGCGGTCTTTTGGGTGCGGCAGGAGGCATTTTGGAAGGACACACTTCCGGCTCGCATAGTCAGCTTATCAACAACGGAACAATAAATTTCAACAAAGACTCCATTCTTGTTGCTCGCGGATATATCAAAGGCACAGGCACCGCTAATTTCAACAGCGGTTCTACGGTATACAGTCCGTTTGTCGTTCTTGACTTCAGGGGCGGAACAAATACAACAACCGTGTTCAGAAAAGGTAATATCGCGCCGTTCAGCCAATATGAAATGCCGAACATTCAATGCGTACAATACTACCACTATGGAGCAAAACACACCGCTTATGTTGATTTGTACGCAAGCAAAAAGCACAATAGCGACTCTGTTACGGCAATAGGCACGGGCGGAATAATTGAAGTAAAAGACAACGGCAGTTATGTTAAAAAAACATATTCTAACCGTAAATCGACTCTCTCTATCATCGGAAATGCAATTATTGGCGACCTGTCATTATCTGTAAGCGGTATCACAGTTAAAATGTCGGATGTCCAATTCCCGATTCCCTGGACTTACGATATAAATATCGGTGATGGAGTTACAACATCATCTTTGACGGCAGCTTACGATTATAAAGTCCTTACGGGTGCAAATATTGTTGTAAACAGCAATGCAACGCTTACGACAAATAAATCCGTAATAATATACAGCACTTTCACAGATACTTCGTTTGGTGGCGCCGTGTATCCGAACAAACCTGCCGCATCGCTTGTTGTAAATGGAATTTTTAATATAAACGGTGCTTTCGGCGGTAATATCCAATCCTCTAACAATGGCGCAAAAGTCTGCATTTCATCTTCTGCGGGCTTGAGTGTGTCTTCTTCGGAAGGAAACAGCGGTGACACATCACAAATTGCTGCGCTTGCAAATACAGGAACTTTCTACCACACTTCAAAATATGTAGAATCTGCTCGCTTTGGTGCAGGCTCTTGTACAATAACAGATGAAACTTTCACAACGGGAATATGGCCGAATAAGAAAACTCACCATTATAATCAATATTCTTATACCGGCGGCACCGCTCTTGAAAAAGGCAAGACCTACACCTACAACGGCACAAGTTGGAACGCCGCTTGACGCTCAATCAACAACAAAAAGCAGTCCTCACGTCGAGGGCTGCTTTTTTGTTGCAATCGAGTTTGATCATTCCGTTTGGATTTTCTTCATCTTGGAAAAATAGTTGATTTCGCCCACGACAAAGAGCAAGCCTGCCACAACAAACATTGTTATGCCTATGCCGTAACCGACCGCTCCCGACACGAGAAAGAAAAACGCAAGCCCCACCGACAATGCGATAAACGCAACCAAAAGGAACAATATCATGACGTTCATATTGCCGAGTTCGGCAACTCTTTTGACAAGGTTTTTGTCTTCCATATCACACCTCCTTTTGAGCTAGCATGCGCAAAAACGAGAGTTTTATACTTTGTTTTTTCAACTAAAAGTTGAAAACTCTAACGTGTTTTGTTATACTATTGTCATAGTTCGTTTTGGGAGAGGCGATATGCTTGTCAAGGACAGAAAATACTTGATCGGACTCAAAGTGTTGGCGACGATTGCGCTTTGTTGCACAATCGTGCTGTGGGGCGCGCTTTGGATTGCGTCGGCAACGCCCGGCAACGAAAGCGGTCAAAGCACGCAGATCGTGTCCGACAAGGTGGATTCGATATTTAACCTGTCTTCCAAATTCAATGCGAAAGTGGTCACGCAAAACGTGATTCTCAACCGCCCCGGAAACAAAATTTATTTTGCAGGGCAACAAGAACAACTGACCGTTTCTTTCCTTCCTAAAAACACGCTTGACAAAGACGTGTATTTTGTGTCCGACCACCCCGAATACTCAACGGTGGACGAAAACGGACTTGTGACTTTTCACTCTTGGGGTTGGTCTAAAATCTACGTATATCTCAAAAGCAATCCATCCATTTACAATTGGGTTAGCGTCGGCTGTTACGGGCCTAATCCCGATGAAGTCGAACCGACGATAGCCTTGCCGTCCTCGATAAAAGCCGGCACTACGAAGGGTGTGAGGTTGAGTGACAACACGCTATCCCCCGTATCCGCGTCTTATTCGTCGTCAGACGAGAGCGTTGCGCTTGCATCGGGCGGCTACGTTAGCGGCGTGAGCGCAGGCACTGCCACGATAACGGCAACTTTCGAGAGCGGAAAACAGATTTCAACGCAAATCACCGTCAAAGAAAATCCCGACTTCATAATGCCCGAAAAAATCGTTTTCAAAGACAATCCCACCCTTGTGCACGGCTCCGAGAAGGCTCAATCCGTTTACGACCTCATAGACCGCGTTGAGCCTGCCGGCGCGCCTTGGGACTTTGTGGTCACTTCGAGCAAGAAATCCGTTGTGCGCGTCAGTTACAACAACTTCAACGTAATGGGCGTAAAACCCGTGACGTTGACATATACGTCAAGATACAATCCTGCCGTTTCGGCATCCGTAACCGTAAATATCACCAAAATTCCGCCCACCGAACTGCGACTTGCAGGCGCAGACGTCATCACGCCGCACACTTCGACGCAATACAGCGCAAAACATATGCCGCAATACTACGAAAAGGACGTCAAGTGGGAAGTTGTCAGCGGAAACGCAACCATAACGCAAAACGGAGTGCTTGTGGCAAAGACGTACGGTAAAGTGGTGATACGCTGCACCAGTACCCTCGATCCGACACTGTCCGTAGAAAAAAACATAGACGTAAAACTTTTTTCAAACATCTACGAAATGGTGCGCAAGTTTATGGGACACGGAGGGCTTTCCGCCTTGCTCGGATTCGGCATTTTCGGCACGTTGTTTTTGCTTTGCAAGCGCAAGTGGGGGTGCGCCTTATTCAGTGCGCCGCTTGCCTTCGTGTACGCAGGGATAAGCGAGGGCATACAGTATTTCACTCCCGGAAGATTTTGCACGATTACGGACGTTTTGATAGACTTTATAGGCGCGTTGATAGGCATGGGCGTTGCGATTGTGCTTGTTGCGCTCGTACTTGGAATTTGGCGGCTTGCAAGCAAAAAGAGCTTTGATACACTTGCGTATGCATACAAAATCCTCGATTTCAAAACCTTGTTTAAAAAGACGTACAAGTTCGATGCGCCCTATCGTAGAGAACTCGAATCGACGAAGTGCGTTGACGAAAACGTTTTGCAAGACGTTGCTTGCGACGTGAATTGACAAAGCGTACAAACTGCAAAACTTGCTGAAAAACCGTGCAAAAAAGCGCGGTTTTTTGTTTGCGCAATCGTTTATATTCTCGAAAATCAGTCCATAATCATTGAATGAAAAAGGAAGTTTTGAACGGAAAAAGCATTGTCGCAACCACAGAACAAATTGCCCGAAACAACACCGATATTCATCCCCTTGCGCCCTTTGTCGCAAAGATGTTCGAAGCCGCGATCGACAAAAACGAGCGCGATGTGGTGATCGTGTGTTTCGGCACAAACGCCATTTCGGGTGACTCTCTCGGCCCTTTGGTCGGAACGCTGCTTACGAAAAAATACAACATCGGCGCGTTTGTGTACGGCACCGACGAGGCGCAAATCAACGGCAAAAATATGAAAGAGTGGATGTCTTTCGTCAAGTCCGCACACGAAAACGCACTGCTCGTTGCAGTGGACGCCTCCCTTGGAAACAAGGACAAAGTTGGACAAATCGTGCTGCGCGACGACGGCGTTTGCCCCTCAGGCGTAACGGGAAAATCCGAGAGATTCGGGGACGTGGGTGTTTTGGGTATAGTGGCACAAAAACACGGCGACGCTCTGATGCAACTTATGACAGTATCGCCACTTTACGTTGAAAAAATGGCAGATGAAATCGCTATTATGTTGAAATGCGCAATAGGATGACCGAAATTAAGTCAGGGGTTCACACATGCTTTTTGACAAAAATCAACCTTTGACGTTTTCGCAAAATCGTCATTTTTCATTTTTTTATTGCATATGCGTTCTTTTTTGATTATAATGTTTATAATCATAACTTATGCGCGGACACGCTTGCGCGAGCAGGCGTAACCCATAGCACGCAAGGAGCAAATATGTCAGTCAACTTACTTTGTGCCGATATACCGTATGCGGATATTGCGTTTTTCGTAATAATCGCACTTGGACTTATATTGGGCATCATTAGAGGCTTTGCAAAATCTTTCAAAGGCTTCTTTTTGACGATTGCAATTATGCTTGCGGCTCTGCTTTTGATTGCCCCCACTTTCGACAAGGTGCGCAACCTCGACGTTTTTGTGAATATGGACAACTCCATATCCGCAAAGTTTGAAAGCGGCAACGTGATTTTTTCAACGCCTATAAACGTGCGCGTGGACGCCGAAACGGGCGAAAAATCTTATTGGGTGAGCGTCACCACCGACGAAGGCACGTCCGAGCAACCTCTCGAAAGCAGCATGGGCAACGACCTTACTTCTTCGCTCAAAGGCAAATTTGCCGTGTGGCTTGCAAAGACGTTTATCACCGACGACGGACAGACTATCGGTGGCGTTGCGGGCACTTTCGTGTCAGATATAATCGTTGCGGTGGTTATGTTCGTCGTGTATTGTTTGGCGCTGGGGCTCGTGTGCTGGCTTCTTCGCAAGATATTTGCAAAAATGCACACGTCAGATTCAAAGGCTCTCGTTGCGGTGGATCGCACTTTCGGCGCAGTCATATCCGTAGCGTTCGCGTTTGTGTTTATCCTTTTGGCACTTGCAATACTCAACACGCTCAAAGACAAAATCCCCGCCGTCGACGAAGCTTTGTCCTCTTCGACCGTGTGCGGATATTTTTACGCCAACAATCCCGTTGCAAAACTTTTCACCAAAATCTTTGGTTGACAAATCCTCGTGTATGCTTGCGCATGCACGTTTGATATTTATGGAGTAATTTTATGAGAGTACTTCGCGGAACATTAACTTTCGTTTTGGGTATGATCATCGGTATCATACTTTTCGTCCTCGCTATCGGCGGAGCGGTTTTTGTCGTGGGCACTTCGGTGACCGTGGGACAACTGCAACAAAAAATCACGCAAGAAGAAATCATTGCGCCCGACAGCGCCTTGTACGGACAAACCGTTCTGGACGCCGTCAAGAGCCTCATCAACGACATAAACGGCATCGATTCGCTCACTTTGCAAACGCTCTACGATCACTACGGACTTGCGATTTTGAAAGGTTTGAGCGGCATAGATTTCACCACGAAAGACTTCTACACCGCCCCGATCAAAGATATTTTGAACGATATGTCCATCGTGGTCAATTCTTTCACACTCAACGATATAAGCGGTATTGCCGGCGTCGATTTCTCTTCATACGGATTGCCTATCCTCGACGAAAACTTGCAAAACAACTTGCAAACCGCACTCAACAACATTATGGGCTCGCTCAACGGCGATTTGTCCGTGCGCAAGATTAAGGACGATTTCGGCATCGACATCGGCACGGGCGACAACAAGCTCATCGCAACGATTCAAGACGTGTCGCTCTCCTCTTTCGGCGAAGTGGTCAACGCAATTACTCTCAACAGACTTCTGGACGTAGACACCGACTCTTTCGTCGTCAAAGGCGAAAACCGCGTTTACAAAAAAACCGATATTTATCAAGAAGTTTCAAAGGCCGAACTTCAAAACAAAAACTACTCCCCCGCTCTCGGAGTTGAAACATTTATCGCAGGCGCAATCGACACCGACGGCGACGGCACGACCGACAAACTCGTCGAAAAAGAATTGAGATACGTCAAAAAGACCTCTGTCGCAGAGGACGGAACGGAAAGCGAAAAATACGTCGTAGACAACTCCTGTTATGCGGACGATTTCAACGATGCCGAAAACGAAAAAACTTTCTATCGTCACGTTCAATACACTCTTTCAACGGACGTTGCGGATATGAACGAGTTGTATATCGCAACTTATGCAAACCGCATCGCAACGCTTGACGGTGGCAAATACACCCTCGTGCAAAAGGAGTTTACCGCTCTTAAAGATATTGCGTTTGCATCCACTCCGACCGTTTCGGGCGGCAATATCGATATCCAAAACGTGAAATACGCCTTGGAAGACGGCACGTACGAAAACAGCGACGTTTTCTATATCACGGACAGCCCGATAACCAAAGACAGCATGCTTCGCACTCTCGGCGAGGGTGAAACGGCAAGCGGCACGGCGTATTTGCGCACGCACAAAGGCACGTCCGCAACCGTACTTCAAATCGTCGCTTATATGAGCGTCGTAGAGCTTCAAAATGCGGACGGACTTCTCGACTCGCTCACAGTCGGCGACGTCGTAGACACCGATAAGCCCGGCACGTCAAAAGCGATAATCGCACTCAAAGATTGCAAAATCACCGAAATCGGCACGAAAATCAACACTCTCAAAATCGACGAACTCATCGATATAAACGACGAATCCGCGCGTATTATGCAATCGCTTGCCGCAAGAGGCTGCACGCTCGACGACCTTGCAACCATTGCCGATTCGCTCACTATAGGCGAGGTTATGGACATCGAATACGACGCATACGTCGCAAGCGCGAGCGGCGCGTACGTGCAAGACAAAGTGTTTGTGGCATACAACAAATACGCTCACGATTTGTCCGAGTACACCCTCTATCAAAAAACCGCAAGCGGCGATTTCTCGGAGTATTCCGGCACAGTTGAAGACGGTGGCGAATATTACGTCGCAATCCCCAGATTCCGCCTATACAATCCCGATACCGACGCAGGACTTGCAAGATATAATCTTTCCTCCGAAGGTGCGACCGCTCTTGCGCTTCAACAAATGGCAAAAAGAGGCTACACCCTCAAAAACATCGGCAGCGAACTCAACACGATGTATTTCGACGAACTCGTGCGCATCAAAGAGGGCGACAGCGTGCTTATGAGAACTCTCTCCACAAAGAACGCCACCCTCGACAACATAAGCGAGGTTGTCGATACGCTCAAAGTGGACGAAGTTATCCAAATAGACGAAAGCTCCGCGCGTATTATGCAATCACTCGCCGCAAGAGATTGCCTTGTCAAAGATCTCGGCACGGTTGCGGACGAGCTTACGCTTGCAGAAACCATAGACGTTCAATTCTACAAATACACGCAAAACCTCAACGGAAAGTACGTCAAAGTGGTTGAAGAGGACAAATACGTTTATTGCGATGGCAACGCGTATTTCGACTCTCAACGCTTCACAAAGGAAGCGGATGGTAAATACGTCGAGGACGCAAACGGCAAGTTTGCTCACCCCTTCTACTTCACGCTTTACAATCCCGCAGAACATTCATCGACGCTCACAAGATACGACTGCGCAAAAGAGGACGCTTCCAATCCTAGCTACAATCCCTCGTCAAACGTCTTGCAACGCTTGGCATATTCCTCTTTGGGCGACTTTTCAAACGCTTTTTCAAGCCTTACGCTCGGTGACGTAATGGACATCGATATAGACTTGATGGTTCAGGACGAAACAAAGATTGACGGCACGTCTTACTTCTACTACGATGCGGCAAACAGCGTGTATATGCGCCAAAACGACGCGTTCGATCCGTCGTCCGTCGATGCGAAATATCAAAACTTCAAGGTCACCCTCGAGGGTGAAAGCTCCGCCGTCATCAAACGCCTTGCTTACGTCAAAGTGGACAACCTCTCTTCCGCAATGGAAGCGGTGATGAAAGATATGCTTCTTTCGGAGCTTATCGACGTGTACACTTACTCAACCGTAAATACCGTCGTAAACGATTATAAAACAAACAAGCCTGCCGACAGCGAAATTGCAAACACGGATCGCTTTATAATCGCGCCCGTAGGCTCGGAAAAGGTGGACGGCGTAGAAAAACAATATACGTTCGTATACGACAAAACCGGCAAATATATGAAGCGCAATTATCGTTTTGAAAAAATCGCGGATTCACTGTTTACCGGAACAATGACTTATTCTTACGAGCAAATCACCGATTTGACCGACAGCGCAATCGCGGCAGGGAACCTCTATTACAAGGGCACAAAGGACGGAAAAACCGAATATATCCACAACGTTGCGCTCTGCACTTACGTGATTGCCCAAAACACGAAACAAGACTATTCGACCGGCACTCCGAAACTTGTTCTCGACACCAATAAAATATACAAGAGAGTTTCAGGCAGTGACAACACTGCACTTACATTCACAAATACCGGTGACCTTTACGTTATCATAAACGGCACTTACGTACCGTACGATTCTTCAAACTACACGCATTATAGCAACGACGTTTATCGTCGCATCGACGGCACTTCTTACGTTGACGTTTCCTCCCCCGACGACGGCACGGGCTATTATAAACGCGCGGAAGGCGAAATATTGTTCTCAAAGCAATACTGCGAAAACATCTACGTCCCCACAAACGAAGAGTCCGGTCAGCTTTACGTCATCATCAACAACGAACCTGTAAGATACGACTCCAATTTGCACGACGCAAGTTTGCAAAGATACACCGCTGTTGTCGGCTACCTTGCCGTTGCAAACGAAGCGTACAACTCCTCGGACGAAGTGAGCTACACAAATCCGCTCGACCACATAGCGGCAAGAGTTACCGTTGAAAACGAAAAGAGCGAAGCGGTACTCCGTATGCTTGCAAGAAAACAAGTTACGATTTCGAATATCAACGACGTCATCAAAGAGGCAACAATAAGCGACCTTATGGATTTGACGGAAGGCAGCTTGTTCTACGACTTTAAAGACAGCAAGCTGGACAACCTCAGCCAAGACGTAGAACTCAAATTTACGACAATGACCATGGGGGAATTGCTCACCTATGCAAACATCGCAAATATCGATGCGCAAGTCAAAACGGCAATCGAACCTATCACGCTCGAAAGTTTCTTCAAGAGCTTAAAATACAGCAGTACGGCAGGTATCGTCGTAGATCTTGAAAAAGCGTACGGTTACGCCGCTTAATTTTAATCTCTAAACAACATTGCAAAAGCACCGAAAAATCGGTGCTTTTGTTTTTTAACTACATTATAAAAATCTGACTTTTGGGCAAAATATGGGTTTGATTTATCGTTTTTGATTGTTTAAACCTCGCTTTATTGTTTTTCGGATAATTCCAGCCACTCTTCTTCAAGGGGGGCGAGTTTTGCTTGAAGAGAGGATATTTGTTCCTCTATCTCGGCAATCTTGGTGTAGTCAGAATATACGCTTTGGTCGTTGTGCATGGTGTTTTGAAGAGAAGAAATTTGCTCGTTGAGCGCGTTCATTTTTTCTTCCAGAAAACTTATTCTATGCGCTCTGCGCGCCGCTTCTTTGCTTTGCGATACGGGCTTTTCTTTTTTCTTTTCATCAACCGTTTTTACAAAATCGTTTGTAAAATCGCTTACTTGTTTTCTCGATTCGTAATCGGAATACTTGCCGTCGAAAAGCTCCACTTTCCCGCCGTCGAAAACTATAAGCCTGTTGCAAACTCTGTTGACGAAATACCTGTCGTGAGATACCGTTATCACCGTGCCGGTGTAGTTTGAAAGCAATCTTTCAAGCGTTTCTTTGCCTATGATGTCCATATGGTTCGTGGGCTCGTCGAGAATGAGAATATTCGGTTTTTTCCTCAAAATTTTGCATAGCGCAAGACGCACTTTTTCACCGCCCGACAAATCGCATATGCGCTTAAACACGTCGTCGCCGGACAGCATAAACGCACCCAGCGCGCTTCTTGCCTCGGTGTTTGAAAGCATAGGAAATTCGTTTTGGAAATCTTCTAGCACCGTAAGCGTAGAAAAACTTTGAGTGGACGTTTGGTCGAAATACCCCACCTGCGCGTGCAGACCGAAAGTCGCGCTTCCGTCGAGTGCTTTAATTTTGTGCACGATAGTTTTCACAAGCGTGGACTTTCCGCAACCGTTTTGACCTATTATACCGACCTTGTCCCCACGTTTTATAATTGTATTTATTTGACCGAGCGGCTTGTCGTAGCCGAAAACGAGCTTATCCAAAACAACCGCTTTTTCAACCGTTTCGCGCTCGGGCTGGAAGTTGGATTTGAAAGTTGTCGTGTCAAAGTTGCTCGGCGTGCCGACTTCGCCTATACGTTCGATTTGTTTGAGTTTTGCTTGCGCCATGGCGGCTTTGTTTGCCTTGTATCTGAATCTTTCAACAAGTGCGCTAAGCCTATCAATCTCTTTTTTACGCATAATCGAATCTTTGAGCGCCTTGTCGTACGCTTGCTGTTTTTGCGCCGTAAAAGAGGTGTAATTGCCCTGATACCTCTTTGTTTCGCCGTACTCGATTTCATATACGACGTTTACGATTTTATCCAGAAACATACGGTCGTGCGACACTATCACGCAGGATTTTTTGTATGCGCAAAGATAGTTTTCAAGCCACTCGATAGCCTCCAAATCCAAGTGGTTGGTAGGCTCGTCCAAAAGCAAAACGTCGGGTTTTGAAAGCAAAAGTTTCAAAAGTGAGATTTTTGTGCGCTGTCCACCCGAGAACTCGCAAAGCGGTTTTTGCATGTCTTCGTTTGAAAATCCAAACTTCTTCACCGCCGTAAGATACTCTTTTTTGTAGGTATATCCACCCTCTCTCTCAAACTGCTCGCAAAGGCGAGAATATCGCCTTACGTTTTGGTCACAAGAGTCGTTTTGTAAATCTTCAAGCGCGCTTTCCATGTCTTTTTCGATTTTTATAAGGGACGAATACGCGTCCAATATCTCGTCGAACATGGTTTTGGACTTGTCGTCGTTGCTTGTCTGTTTCAAAAATCCGATAACGGGATTGCCGCTCGTGAAAATTCCGTACGGTGCGTCATCCTCGCCTTTTTGATACTCGACTTCTCCCGTAAGCACTTTAAGAAGCGTCGTCTTTCCGCATCCGTTGCGACCGATAAGCGCAATCTTCTCGTTTTCGTGAATGACAAAATCCGCCTGATAAATCACCGGCGTTCCGTCATACTCAACAGAAATGTTAGACACGTTTATTTGCATACCTAGATTTTATCTTATTTTTGATTTTAAGTCCATAAAATATCTCTAATGAAGAAAAAAACAATGATTTTTCTCTTCTAATAGTTTGTTTTACTTTTTTTTAGGGAAAAACATTCTCAACTTACAAATTTTCTTGGTATAAAACAAAACGAACACTCGAGGTGTTCGTTTTATTCCCTAATGGCGCCTGTTGAGGGACTCGGACCCCCGACACTTCGGTTAACAGCCGAATGCTCTACCGACTGAGCTAAACAGGCATTTGTTTTTCAATGCTTGTTTATAATAATCTTTTCGAGAGAATTTGTCAACGATTTTTTTTATTTATGCACCACTCTATTTATTATTTTTTGCTCGCGCCTCGTAAAACCGATTTTTGGAACTTTAATAGTTTTTTAACACTTGTATGTTTTTTATTAATTAATAATTTTCGAAAGAGGTCTGTTATGGAAGAAAAAGAAAGAAAAACCTCTGCGCCGAAAATAAACACTAGGCTTCGTCATAATATTTTGGAAATGCCGCCTTGTATTCGCAACGCAAGCGGAATCGTGATTTACGGACGGCGAATAAAAAGCATCGTTTTTACAACAGACCTTGCAATCATCCGCAATTGCGACGCCGACGCGGTGTTTGCCGTCTACCCTTTCACTCCTCAACAAGTGATAAGCGACGCAATAATCAAGGCTTCTTATATCCCTGTTTTTTGCGGAGTCGGGGGTGGCACGACAAAAGGATTGAGGACGGTTGCCATCGCAAAAGACGTAGAATCGCAAGGCGCAATGGGTGTTGTTTTGAACGGCCCGGTTTCAAATCTAAACTTATCCGCAGTGGCTATGGCGGTTGATATTCCCGTTATAATAACTGTAACGAAAAAAGACACCGATATACAAGCAAGACTTGATGCAGGCACAACTATTTTGAACGTTGCATGCGCGCAAGATACTCCGGAAGTGGTTGCCGATATACGCAGAAAATTTCCCGACGTTCCGATAATCGCTTCGGGCGGAAAATCCGAAGAAAGTATAATGAAGACAATCAATGCAGGCGCAAACGCTATCACCTACACACCGCCTTCTACACAATACTTATTTAAAGAAATGATGTCTAAATACAGAGAAGAATAGATTGAAATAATCATATCTAAATTGTGTGATTTTTAGCATAAACAATATTTTAAATATACACTTTTATAATATAAACTGCCGATTTTATATTTTTAATCAATAAACCGGCAGTTTTTTGTTTTGTGATAATCCACAATAATTTTGTCATTGTTTATAAAAAAATATTTCTTATCGTGCGAAACGTGATATAATAAATTTGTTATGAAAGAAGTTGTTATAGACGCATTGCTTGACAGTTTGAAAATATTTGCGGTGGTGGTTGTTTTTCAATACATCATTGCGCTTATCGAGCCGAAACTGTCAGAAAAAATATCGTTCAAGGGCAAACTTGCTCCGCTGATAGGAGTGAGTATATCTTTATTGCCGCAATGCGGATTCAGTGTGGTTGCAACGGATTTATATCAAAAAAGACACATCACCGTCGGCACGCTTATTGGCGTATATCTTGCAACAAGCGACGAGGCTTTGCCTATCTTTTTAGGCACGCCCGAAAAAGCGTTGCACGTGCTACCGCTAATTGCGCTGAAATTTGTTTTGGGACTTGTTTTCGGATATACGATAGATCTTATACTTTCAAAAAACAGAAAGAAAGTCGAACATCACGTTGCGCATTGCAATGAAGAATACAAGATAAAACTCACCGATTGCGACGGTGCGGAACTCGTCGAAAAAACACAGGAAAATCAACCGTCCTGCACGTGCGACGATTGCAGAGAATGTGAAAAATTCGAAGTTGAAAGCAACGATGAAAAACAAAAAGAAAAAGACGCTCGAAAGACGCCTAAAAAATCGGCAAAACAAGAGAAAATCGACAGATTTTTGATACATCCGTTTCTTCACTCTTTGGAAATTTTCGTTTACGTACTTGTCGTAAATATTATTTTCGGAATAATCGTATATAAAGTCGGCGAAGAAAACCTGATAACTTTCCTTTCGTCAAACAAATATCTCGCTCCCCTGCTTGCAGTTATCGTGGGTGCAATTCCGAACTGCGTTTCATCCGTTGTTATAAGCGAACTTTATATTATGGGCGGGCTTGGATTCGGCGCGACGCTTGGCGGACTTTGCATGAACGCCGGCATTGCGTTCGTATATCTTTTCAAGGACGTAAAGCACACAAAACGAAACCTTGCGGTTTTTTGCGCGACGTTTGTCATAAGCCTTGCGATAGGATATATTTTCTCGCTGATATTCTCGTTTTCGAGCCTGAATTTTTGATATCCGCACAAGCGTGTTGACAAAGGTGAACAACTAAACACGGTATGTTGACAACCAGATAGGTTTTATCAACAGAAAATAAACGAGATTTTCCAATATCTTGCGATAAAAAATATTTTGGATTGCAAGAGATTGTGGTTGAGGTTTTATTTTCCACTTGTCAACATTACTTATTTATGTTATCATTATTAAAAATAAAACAATATAGAAATATATAGGCGAAATATGAAACTTATTTGTCAAGGAAACGAATTGAGCGATGCTCTCGCAAAAGTTGTAAAAGCTCTTCCTATAAAGAGAAACAATCCTATTCTCGACGGTGTGAAACTCACCGCACTCGGTGATACTCTCACCATTTTCGCAACTGATCTCGAACTTGCAATCGAAAAGAAAATCAACGCACAAGTGCTTATCGAAGGCGAAATCGTCGTTCCCGGCAAGCTCTTTGCTGACTACGCAAAGAAAATCGAAGAAGAACAAGTCGAACTCGACGGCACGGACAGCTCGAAACTCGTCATAAAGTATCTTGACAGTGAACTTCAAATCAAGTGCATGAGCGCCGACGAATATCCCGTATTCAAAGAAGTCGACACTCAAAACTCTTTTATCATCCTCAAAAAAGAGCTTAAAGACATTATTTCAAAAGTTATATTCAACGTTGCCGTTGACGAGGCAAGACCTTCCCTTCGCGGCGTTTGTCTTAATGTGAAAGACGAAGAAGTCGAAGCCGTGGCATCCGACGGATACAGACTTGCGCTTGCAAAAGCACAAATCAAAAACAACGGCGTTATCGACAAAATCATCGTGCCCGCAAAGAGCATGAACGAGCTTGCTCGTCTTATTGACGACGGCGAGGAAACAATCACCGTGTACGTTGAGAAAAACTATATCATGGTTGACCTTTTCCACACCAAGATCGTCACAAGACTTATCGGCGAGGATTATATCAATTACGAAAAGATTATCCCCGGTGTGTTTACAACCGAAGTTACCATCGACAAAAAGCTCTTTGAAAACGCAATCGACCGTGTGTCGCTCATCAACCGCGCGGAAAAGAAGTCTTACGTGAAGATGGAAATCAAAGAAGATACAATCTCTTTGAACGCTCACAGCGACGACGGCGAAATCAACGAAAAAGTAACCATCGGCCTAAAAGGCAAGGACCTCACAATCGGTTTCAACTCCAAATATATCATCGACTGTATGCATGCAATCGACGAGCCGTTTGTGACGCTCAACTTCACCACTTCCACCGCTCCCGGAATAATCAAGGGCGAAGGTGACAGGTGGTTGTATCTTATTCTTCCTTTGCGTGTCATCGGCTAAGAAAGCACTATTTAGCGAATAACTGCGTCAGAGCCGCTTTGCTCACCCGTCATGTACTTTCATGTACATTGGGCGGATTCGCAAAGCGGCTCTTCCTTGTTATGCATCGATTTGGTGTGGTTTGTTTTTTGTCCTCTGCAAGAGTTGAACGGTGTGTACTCTAAATACAACTTCCCCCTTCCTCACGTGTTTCCCCAACCGCCGTTCCCCCTTAAAAGGGAACCCACGGCGTCCGCTCCGCGTGGGGACACACTCAGCACTCGCATAGATTGCTATCGTTCTCTTTTTATGTCACTCGTTCGCGGACGAAAAGAATCCAAACTCGTCCGCTCACTTGTACTATACGTCAAGCTCGGCGTTCGCTTGGCTCGCCGCCTTGCGGCTCGCACCTTGAATAGGCACATACCGTGTATAAGAACGCTTTGATAAAACAAAGATATAATTATTTGTTTTTTTCTTTCAATTCAGCCAAGGAAGTTGCGATTTTAGAGGCAAGGCGCGCGTTGTTATAGACAAGTTGAATGTTGGCTTCAAGGCTCTGTCCTTTGGTGAGTTTTTGGATTTTGTCAAGAAGATAAGGCGTTGTTTGTTTGCCGTGGATGCCGAGTTTTTCACACTCTTCGAGCGCATCTTGAATGTTTTGGTTGATATAATCGGCGTCCATTGCGTACTCGTCGGGGATGGGATTTGTCACCAGCATACCGCCGTTGAGACCGACTTGATTTTTGGCATAGTATGCGGCTGCGATTTCTTCGGGGGTGTCGATGCGATAATCGACTTTAAATCCGCTCTTTTGAGTGTAAAACGCAGGCATATCTTCCGTTTGATATCCTACAACCGGCACACCTCTCGTTTCAAGACATTCGAGCGTCAAACCGATATCGAGAATTGATTTTGCGCCTGCGCATACAACCATAACGCTTGTTTGTTGAAGCTCGTCAAGGTCTGCGGATATATCCATGGTGGTTTCAGCTTTTCTATGCACGCCGCCTATGCCGCCCGTGGCAAACACGTCGATGCCGGCAAGGTGGGCGATATACATGGTTGCGGCAACCGTCGTTGCGCCGTCCTGACCTTTTGCGACGACGAAAGGAATATCTCTTCTCGAAACTTTCGGTACGTTCAATCCGCCCTTTCCTAGACGTTCGATTTCTTCTTTCGAGCAACCGACGGTGAGCTTTCCGCCGATGATTGCGATGGTTGCCGGAACCGCGCCGTTTTCACGCACGATTTTTTCAACCGAAAGCGCGGTTTCCACGTTTTTGGGATAAGGCATACCGTGAGAAATTATCGTGGATTCAAGCGCAACTACGGGCTTGTTGTTTGCAAGCGCGTTTTTGACTTCTTCGGAAACGTTTAGATAATTGTTGAGTTGCATTGTTTTGCTCCTATATGAAAATTTTGTTTTTTTGCACTTGTTTTTCACTGCAAAAATTACTTGTTTTTGCGGGAAAATATGATTTTATGCGTTTTTGTTTATTATGTCAAACACTTTTTGCGCCGAAATATCCTTGCACACCGTGTCTATTGACGAAACCGTGACGGAAGAGCATGCGGCGGCAAATTCCGCGCTTTTTTCAACGCTCATTCTCTTCATAAATCCATACACCACGCCTGCCATAAAACTATCGCCTGCGCCAGTTGTGTTGACCACGTTTGTTTTGAAGAACGGCACGTGTGTAAACTTGCCGTTTTGATAGCAATAAGAGCCGTCTTCACCGCAACTCAAATAGATTGTGTCTATCCCCCTCTGCGCGATTTTTTGGCATGCGTCGAGAGCGGATTGCTCGTCCGATACCTTCACGCCCGACAATATTTCCGCTTCGTACTCGTTTGGTTTTATACAACGGATATTTTTGATTTTGTCGTTTGCGATAGCCGTCTTTTTTGCCGAAACGGTGTCGAGAAAAATAGGTACAGTAACGTTTTCAATCAAAAAATCAAGACAATTGGGAATATTCGTATCTGTGACGACGCATGCCGCGCCGTTGATAATGTCGAGATTTTTTGCCAAAAACTCTGGGGTGAGTTTGTCCAAAATACGCATCGAAGCAACGCCGACGAACATATCGTTGTCAACGTCGTTGACGGATACGTAGCAAGACGACGGCTCGTCTACAACCAGACTGTGCGATATGTCTATACCCACCGAAAGAGCGTTTTGCTCTATCATATGCGCATTGAAATCCGTGCCTAAAACCGTGATAAGTTCGACGTTCAATCCAAGCCTTGCCAAATTTTCCGCAATGTTGCGAGAAACTCCCCCGCAAGACAAAGTGGTTTTGCCGGGGTTGCTGTCTTTTGTTTGAATCTTCGTAAATGCAGTGCAGGTTATATCGACATTCGAGCCGCCTATAACGCAAACGTATGGTTTTTTCATACCTTTATTTTATTGCCGCCAAAAGGCAAAGTCAATCCGCAAATTTTAATTATCTATATAATTAAACGACTTTTAAGGTTGTTTGCCTTTATAACATACTTTTGTTTGACAAAACAAATGTAATTGAAAATATCGCGTGCGTATGATATACTTTTTTTGAAAAGGCGAGATGAAAATGAAAAGTAAAAAACATCAAAAATTATACGAACACTACGTCGGTGTTTTAGGTGAAGAACCTATTTTCGGTATGCAACTTAAAAAGGAAGTTTTGTCCGACGTTGCCGAGCAAATGAAACCCGTCACGACCTATGTTTTCGAGCCGACGGACGAATTGCCGTTTTGGAAACTGTGTACGATAGGCGCAAGCGATTACTTTATGCCAGAGCGCGAAATAGGTTGGGGCAGAAAAGCAAATCGCCGCAACGAATATATGATGTTTATATCCCCCGAAGTTGAAGTGTCCGACCCAACGGACAATGAAAACGCCGATACGGGGTGGCTTTTTCTCAATTCATTGCTCTGGTCTACCGCCGAATACGCTTTTAACGAAAAGGACAATCTTACCGTTTCCGATACGATAGATATGGGAATTGACGGGAAATATTGCGGCGTCGTGTTGCTGTTGCCGGAGGTGTTCAAAACACCTCGTATCGTGAAGTGCTATATCACCAAAAACAAGTACGTTTCGATATTTCAAGTTATGCCTGTGACAAAAGAACAACTTGCAAAGAAACTCAAAAAAGGCACGAACGGTATTTATTGGCTTATGGAGCAGTTTTACACGCACGATGACGATTACAAACTTATATCGTCCAAACCGTTTGCAACGTTATAAAACTCAATGGAGCGCGAGGGCGTAATATGTCAAACACTATTTCAATAGATGAACTGATAGAACAAGAATATGAGCAACAATATTTTGAAGGGTGCAAATTTATATGGCAAAACTTTGTTCCCAAAAGTGGACAAGCCCGAAATTTGCAAGGAGAATTGTTGCGAGAAATCGAGAATATTCGTTGTGAGGCACAAGATAACGGAAATGTTAATTGGGACGACGATTTTACTTATTTTTGTGAATTTATAAAGCAATCATTGATTGAACAACCGATTTTTTCTGAACCCGAAAAAGAAAAAATATGTGTCATAATGAATTATCTCAAAGAATGCGGAGTATACGCTCAAAGATTCAACGATGGTAAAATTTCTGATAACGATGTTCTTCCTGAAAAACTTGCGTATACAAAAGACAACCTTTACGATATTATTTGCGATTTTATAGGTAGATTACAAAATAAGCACCCTGAACCTATTAAATACAGCATAAATAATTCAATAAAGAGATAATACAGTTTTACACGCACGATGACGATTACAAACTTATATCGTCCAAACCGTTTGCAACGTT
>ERZ780005.9-NODE-9-length-69272-cov-4.29693_pt1 | contig 69272 bp, 65 predicted proteins | sample MGYA00511874_ERZ780005 | MGnify/ENA primary metagenome ERZ780005 (study PRJEB29588, sample SAMEA2150310) | human gut metagenome | biome: human gut; feature: human-associated habitat; material: faeces | place: Denmark | collected 2008/2010 ...
TAATAAAGTGGTTATAAAAATCTTCCAGAATTACATGAAGAATCATCTTGGTGATGCTGTTGAGATAAAGGCAAAGATTACCGCCACCAGAAAGGAACTCTGGGATGTTCGTGACAAATTGAACGACAAGAAGATGAAACTTGCGCAGGCTAAGTTGCAACTTGATGAGTTGCAGAAGAATACCTCCCACATCGAAGCAAGAAACAGGGAGATTAAAGCCGATTTTGAAAAAACAGCTGTTTCATACCAGCAACAAATGATCAATAAGATATGGGCGCAGGCTGGTATGAAGGCGTTGGCAGAGATAGCGGACATCTATCCTCGTATGACGAGCATTCACGACAGCAGCCTATTTGACGACAGCTTTGCAATGGACTTCATTAATTATGGCGACAAAATTATCTATTGTGCAATGTACCTCTACATCGGCTACGTCAACGAGGCTACCAACTTTGCTGAAAGCCAAGGTGGTGGCGGTAGCGACACCAAAGACTGGGGACGTGAGAAGGACGAAGATGAGATAGAATGGATAAGACGATGCTTGCGACAGGCGACAAAGATGATGAAGCCAATGAAGAGAAAAGGCTTGAGTAGATAACGAAACCAGCCATTCTCTTATATAATGAAGGAGAATGGCTGGAAAGTTCTTAAAATGTGAATGGATAAACTTCACCATCTATTATGATTTCAAGGGACATTCTTGTAATTTTTTTGTATTTTATATTGAAATATCCAGAATAATCAGCCCCTGATGGTACTGTGTTCATTTTTACATAGCCATCGCCTAATTGCTGTCTTATTTGACTTTGGCTATTTGCATAGTTCGCATAATTTTCGTTGGCTCTTTGTTGGGCGGCATATGCTGCTGCGCCATCATAAGTTCTAGTTGTGCTTTGCCCATAAGTTGTTGTATAAGAAGAACCATAAGCATTTGCATATCCATAGGTGTTACCTACATAACCATAAGCATGAGCACTGCCTGTTGTGTATGCACTGCCTGAGTAAGTGGTTGTTGATGTAGACTGTCCTGCACCATACGCAGCCATCCCCTCTCCCAAAGCAACCCAAAAGTTATTCCAACTTTGTTTGCGTTTTACGATTTTGTCATATTCTGCATATGTGAGCAATTGAAGTTCAACTTGTTGTGGTATATAGGTGTTGTTTGTTTTATCTACCTTAAAATTGTAACCTTCAACCTTGATGTTGTTTGGGTTAAACAAAATGCTTTTCTTGGAAAAATTCTGAACACAAATATTCATGTTATAGTATTTTCCGTATTGTTTCGCCAAAAAAGGTGTAATATTAACAACGACATCTTTAAATTTTACATATGATACCGTATTGCCTTTTACGACGTACCTTCCCATTTCTTTTACAGGATAACCTGCGATAAACTCATCAACATCCACATAAGAGTTAGAATCTGTAGGCGTGTATGTAATACCGTAGAAATTAAATGCATTAGGATTGTTAACGTCCTCAATAATATCGAAAGATTTTCCTTCAGGAATCTTTTCAAACTCAAGGATAAATTGATGACGTTGATTTCTTCTGTCAAACATCATGTACTTATTCTCTGCCTCACTATTTATGGGCATATTTATTGTAGATATCATATGATACTGTTTGGACGAGCCTTCTACTTGAATAAAAGTTTTGTCTCCAAAATTCATCCAACTGCTTGTTTCGTTCCAATTATCGGCATCTGGAGTTGTATAAGCCATATACACCATTGTGCTCAGTTCACGATTATCAACTTGCAAGATTTCCATCTTGGTAGATGGACCTTTTTCGTATTTTGCTCCTGCATATTGAGCATGTGCTTTTACTCCAATAAACAAAGAGTAAAATAGAATTGTACAGATAATATATAGTTTGCTCATAATCTGAAAAATATTATTTATATTAACTTTTAAATAAATTCAAATGTTAATGTGGCTATTTGAAATCTTTGAAATATTCCATTACCCATTCGTCATAATCAGTTCTATGATTATGCCTTAATTCATCAAACAAATTTCGTGCATAAAAAGGACAATGACAAAAGATGCAATCCTCTTTACATAGAAGTTCAGTATATGAGCTATCCCCAAAAATGTATGGAGGAGTCAAATATCCTTTAGCTTTAGCTATGGACATCCGAACTGGATATTCTGTGCATGTTTTGTATGATTGATATTCTATCACCATACAATCCCTTGTAATTTTCACACCATTTGGCCGAGCAGGATTTTCTGATGTGTTATCCCGTTGATTGGTCTCATATTCAAATTGAGCTTTTTTATCTTGTTCTTTGTAATATTCCAATTCTTCTTCAGTGCAGAAAATGTAATTACCCTCAGAATACTCGATAACATAACCTCTCATCGTCAATATTCCAACCATTGTAGCTTGTGCTGTTTCCATTTTCGGAGAGAAATCTATTGTCTCCGAATCATCATGTCGCTTATCGGCACAATGGAAAGATCTAAAATCTGGATTATTGGAGCATGGATGCAATAGATGGGGAATGACCCTGCCATTGCACATACAAAAGTCTTGAAGCTTAGAAATTCTCAATAAGCGTCTCATAAATTAATTCTCTTCTTTGCCAATGGCTACCATATTGACATAATTAATAGATGGCTTGAATGCATACGAAAAAGCGCGGAGCCTGTTCTTGTCACTCGTCCCACGTGTAGAGGCTCTGGCATCGCCCAATTTGTCGAAACGAGCAACGCCGAAAGCCCCACGCCAGTGTAAGTATATAGAATGCACCCTTGACAACGAACGATAAAACGTCCGAAGCCAATGAGAGCTGTATATAATACACCTCATGAGGCGTTCTGCATTACTTTGTTTTTGACAAATTGTGTCGTGAACTGCCAGATTCCTACACGTCAAAACCAAAGCGTACAAAAACGCCTTTTACCATATGTATGTCTGCCCAACCTCTGCCCATCTGGGCTTCCGGTATGGGTATAGACGTTACAAAGGTAACACTTTTACCTTGAAAACCACTTTGTTTGGCTGGCAAAGTATGATTTTAAGGCCTGATTTAACATTATTAAATATAAATATGTCAAAGAATTCCACTTTTGCGTGATTTTTCTTGCCGAAAAGTTTGTATTATCAATGATTATTCGTATCTTTGCAGCGTCAGTCCTCGCCAAGCCTCTTAACAATGCTCAAATCGTGCGAGGCGTTTTTTGTTTATACACATTTGAATATGGCGAGTCTTATTCCCTTTACAAAACGGTTTGAATCTTCAGAAAATCTCGTTGATTTGCTTGAATCTCGAGGTTTACAAATTTGTGACAGAAACAAAGCCATACAATACCTTGACAATATTGGTTATTACAGATTGTCTGCTTACATGTACCCTTTGTTGAAGATGCCCAAAACTGCACATTTGTATAAGGAAGGTTCAACATTCAAAAAGGTGATGATGCTTTATCGCTTTGACAAGAAACTGAGACTGCTCATGTTCAATGAAATAGAAAAGATTGAAATTGCTATCAGACGTGCGGTGATGCAAATAACGGCAGATATGACAGGCAATCCTTTCTGGCTTACTGACTCTTCTTATTTCTTGGATAGTTCCAGGTTTAATGAAACAATGCGAGCTATATCCAAGGAATACAGCAAATCTAAGGAGGAGTTCATTCTCCATTTCAAACGAACCTACTCAGAGCCTTACCCACCATCGTGGATTTTAGGAGAACTGCTTACTATTGGAAACGTCAATGCCATTTATCGCAACATCAAACAAAATCGCATACGCAAACGCATAGCAAAACGTTTTGGTTTACCTATAAATGTGTTTGAGTCATGGCTCACGGTTATTGCTGTTACTCGAAATGCCTGTGGTCATCATTCAAGAGTATGGAACAAGCAGAATGCTATTCAGCCAGCAATTCCCAATAGTCCCGTAGGAGAATGGATAACGCAGCCAACAGATTCCATGCGTGCTTACTTTGATCTTTGCATCATCAAGTACTTTCTTAATGTTATATCCCCCAATAATGATATGCAGTCCAAACTAACATGGTTGTTCATTTGGTTTCCTGAAATTGACTTAAAAGCTCTCGGCTTTCCGCAGGGATGGGAAACGGAACCATTATGGAGGTTATAACATGTGGAATGGCTACTGATCATTCACTTCCTTACATGGTCTTCTTTGTTTCGGTTTTATCATATTATGGAGTCGGTTCAAACGACTCCATCCAATCCATATCTATGTAATTTTGATGTAACTGAAAGTTAAATACGTTAAATTTTAGCCATTTCGTATCTATATAGAATCCACACAGTCACTTTTCTACCGTTTAGAGCGTATAATACTGATAATCAACCAATAATGGATACACCGGCTGTTCTCAGCTTAGTGACATCCATTTCAATACTTCTTTAGAGACCATCGGTAAAGGGGCATTTAGCGGGTGCGGATTAACCAGCTTGGATATGTCTGGCCTGAGTGCTTTGCAGACAGTAAAAATTCAGGCGTTTTTAGATTGTGCAAAACTGTCTGTTCTTGTGCTTCCTGACCATGTTGTTTCTTTTGCTTCGGGTGCATTTCAGGGATGTACTTCACTGACAGAAGTTACTATTCCTGATTCTTATAAAGAGATAGGCGTAAAGATGTTCCAGGGCTGTACGGCTTTAGAGAAGCTGACTTTGGGCGCAAATCTTGAAACTATTGGAAATGGAGCATTCTTTGAGTGTACGGCACTTAATGATATAGCTTGGAATGACAAGCTTACCCGTATAGACTGGAGTGCTTTTTATTCATGTAAATCTTTAGAGGATATCACGTTGCCCGAAAGTGTTGAATATATAGACGATTACGTGTTTCAGAATTGCAGCGGATTGCTCAGTGTGTCTTTAGGCAGTCGCGTTTCACATATAGGTACAGAGTGCTTCTCTGGGTTATCAGGTTTGCAGCAGTTCAGCGTTTATGCCGTTGAGCCGCCAAGTCTCGGTTCTTATGTCTTTAATCTCACACCGGTAGACAAGTGCAAGTTGCTTGTTCCTGAAGAAAGTATCGATAAGTATAAAGAGGCAGAACAATGGAAAGACTTTATGACTACAACAACATCAATTGCTTCTGTTTCTGAGGGACAAATGCCGCTGATTAGAGTTTCGCCGGGAATGTTGAACATAGATAATATGAATGATGGTTCGGCAGTTTCTGTTTATACATTGGCCGGGCAGAAAGTATATTCAGCTGCATCAGACTCCGGCAGTATGTCGGTTGCTCTTCAGTCTGGTATGTATGTGGTTTGCATAAACGATGTTGCGTCAAAAGTGTTAATACCATAACAGTTTGAATGTTTAAGTTTTTATTTGAAACTGTCCTCAGTAAGCAGGGCGGTTTCAAATTTTTTTATGCATAGTTCAAAGAGAAATTTTTTTCAAATATGACAATATCTTTGCCGGCAAGACAAAAACTCGGCTCTTAGTTTTGCTTTGCTGTAATCTTGCATTATCTTTGCAACTATTATTTATAAATGACAGAAGATGAAGAAGGTAGATATAAAAACTCTGAACGATAATTTTATAGAGGCAATAGGCAAAGAATGGATGCTTATAGCATCAGGCAACAGAGACCATTTTAATGTCATGACAGCTTCATGGGGCTGTGTAGGGTGGTTATGGAATAAACCTGTAGCCGTGATATTTGTTAGGCTCGAACGTTTTACTCATGATTTTATTGAAGACAATGCCGTTGTGACGTTGTCATTTCTAGGAAAAGATCCAGATATGCGCAGCATATACAATCTTTGCGGTTCAAAGTCAGGTCGTGAATGTGATAAAGTCAAGGCAACAGGACTTATGCCGGTTGACACAGAATGCGGCAGCGTTACGTTTAAGCAGGCACGTCTTACGCTTGAGTGTGAAAAGCTTTATAAAGACAACATCAAGCCTGAGTGTTTTCTCAATCCTGAAATAAGCAAATGGTACGGCGGTTCGCATGGCGGATATCATGATGCTTACATTCTGGAAATCAAAAATGTATATGTAAGTCAATAATTTAGGTGTGCAAGACATGTCCTTCATAATGATTTTGACGATAAAGATAAAAAAGGTAAGAAATATTTTTGTTGATTGATTGAAAAATAGTAAATTTGCACCCGATTTTCATAAAATAGTTGAATGAAATAGTTGAATGAAGAACGACAAGAACAATCATTATCGCGTGAATGAACAAATTCGCGTAAAAGAAGTCCGTATCGTAGGTGATAACGGATCAACAGTAGTACCAACACGTCAGGCGTTGGAGATGGCGCGTGAGGAAGGTGTTGACCTTGTGGAAATATCTCCTAATGCACAGCCACCTGTATGTCGTCTCATCGACTATAGTAAATTCCTTTATCAGCAGAAAAAACGTGCTAAGGAACTTAAGGCAAAGCAGGTTAAGCAAGAGGTTAAAGAAATAAGATTCGGACCTCAGACCGATGAGCATGACTACAACTTTAAGTTGAAGCATGCGAAAGAGTTCCTTGAAGAAGGCAATAAGGTTCGTGCTTTTGTATTCTTCCGCGGCCGCTCAATTTTGTTTAAAGAGCAAGGTGAGGTGCTGCTGTTGCGTTTCGCTAACGATTTGGAAGAATATGGTAAAGTTGAGCAGATGCCGGCACTTGAGGGCAAGAAGATGTTCCTTTATCTAAGTCCGAAAAAGGCTGGCGTTGCCAAGAAGAGCCAGCAGAAGATGGACCGTGAGCGTCGTGAGGCTGAAGCAAAAGCTGCTGACAGCGTTGCCGAGAAGACTGTTTCTGCAGCCGGTGGCCTGTTTGATAACGCCAAGAACGGAGCTGATGCACTGAAAAAGCTCAGTGAAGGAAACGACTAATTAACGAGAGATAATAAATATGTGCGTAACGTCCTGGTATATACGTTGCCACAGCTAATAAATAACAACTAATTTAAATTTAAGAAAAAATGCCAAAAATGAAGACAAATTCCGGTGCAAAGAAGAGATTCCGTTTCACCGGTACAGGTAAGATTAAGAGACATCATGCTTACCACAGTCACATCCTGACTAAGAAAACAAAGAAGCAGAAACGTAATCTGGTACACCAGACAATCGTAGACCAGAGCAACATGAAGCAGGTACGCGACTTGCTGTGTCTCCGTTAATCAATGTCGAACAAAAATTAGAGGAAAAAAATTATGCCAAGATCAGTAAATCACGTTGCTTCAAGAGCAAAAAGAAAAAGAATTTTAAAGCTCACTCGTGGATACTACGGAGCTAGAAAAAATGTCTGGACAGTTGCCAAGAATACATGGGAGAAAGGTTTGACCTATGCTTACCGTGATCGCCGTAACAAGAAACGTAACTTCCGTTCTTTGTGGATACAGCGTATCAATGCTGCAGCTCGTCTTGAGAATATGAGCTACTCAACACTTATGGGTGCTTTGCACAAGGCTGGTATCGAGATTAACCGTAAGGTTCTTGCTGACCTCGCTGTAAACAATCCTGAGGCTTTCAAGGCTATCGTTGAGAAAGTAAAATAAGATGTAACCGAATCTTATATATTAACCGCAATCTCTTTGATGAGAGGTTGCGGTTTTTCTTTATATTATAGAGTGAGCTCTGCTTAGGCTTTTTTCTTGCTAATCATTGTCTTTGTAAAAAGTTTAAATATTATGGGAATAGTTATCGGTATTGATGTTGGAATCAGTACGACAAAAATAGTTGGAATACGTGACGGCCATGTTGTTTCGCCTATACGTGTCAAGGCAACAGACCCTGTTACTTCTTTATATGGCGCATTCGGAAAGTATCTGTATGACAATAAGATACAACTTTCTGATGTGGAGCATGTTATGCTTACAGGTGTTGGTAGCGCATATATAAACGAACCTGTTTATGGCTTGCCTACCGATAAAGCTAACGAGTTTATAGCTGACGGACTTGGTGCCCGACATGAGTCAGGAAGGGACAAGATAATTGTTGTGAGCATGGGCACCGGAACATCTCTTGTAAAATGTGACGGCGATAAGATAGAGCACATTGGCGGAATAGGGATTGGAGGCGGAACTTTGCAGGGTTTGGCGCGTCTTATGCTGAAGACAGATGACATACGTACTGTGTCAGAGATTGCTGTAAAAGGAGATGTGTCAAACGTAAATCTGCGCATTAAGGATATCAGCGCTCATCCGCTGCCCGGATTGCCGATGAGTGCCGTTGCCTCACTTTTTGGCAATGCCAAGAGTGACGCCTCGAGAGAAGACATTGCTATTGGACTAATTTGGATGGTGCTGCAGTCTGTTGGTCAGTCTGCAGTCTTGGCATCGTTGGGCAGCAACATCCGTGAGTATATAATGATTGGTAACCTGACTTTACTGCCGCAGTGCAGAATGGTTTTCCCGCCGATCGAGAAACTTTATGGCGTAAAACTCGTCATTCCGGAGAATTCAGAATTCTGTACAGCCATAGGTGCTGCACTTTGTTATTATGATGAGAGGTTTAAGATGAAGGTATAAACGTTTTCGGCTTTTAAATCTTAAAACTAGGAAATAAGCATCCTGCAACCGTGTTTATTGCAACGGTTGCAGGATGCTTATTTTTTATACTGTTAATCGTTATTGTTCCAGTTTTTGGTGAACTCGGTTAGTGCAGCCATAGAGTCTACAGATAATTTTTTGCGCAGTCTGTATTTTGCTTTATGCAGACTGTCTACAGAAATTCCCAATACTGAGGCTATCTCCTGAGGTTTCATATCCATGCGCATAAACCCTAATATTAGGATGTCATTATGCGTAAGCTGTGGAAAGTTCTTGTTGATGTATTGTATGAATGCATTATGGTTAGTGTTCAGTGTGGCTTCCAGCATTTTCAGTCTGGTGTTAGTGTTCTTTCTGTCGTCAGATGTTGCCAGCTGTCTTATCGCATCTGCATTGTCGTCGTGCTGCTTCTGCAGTTCCTCTTTTGTCTGTTGCATTTTCAGTGTCAATAGCTCATTTTCCAGTTTTTTGTATTCTATTTCCTGGTCAAGGCGCATGCGTTCAGCTGTTTCAGACTTAAGTTTCAGCTTATTCTGCTTGTATATCAGGAAAATTATTACACATAAAGCTCCGATGCCGATGGTAAATCCACCGAACCATAGATTTCTTTCCATGTGCTTTCTCTGTATTTCCTTAAGCGTCAAGTCAAACTTATGCTGCTCCTGAATAACAGCAATATGATGTGTTATTTCGTTTCCCCTTATATGGTTTGTCAGGCTGTCATAAGAGTTGCGTTGTCTGATGTATGAAGCAATGTCTCCTTTGGCACTGTCATTTTTCATTATTATTTTCATCGCGTTGGCTTCGTTTTCAGGAGCGTCATATTTCGCTGAATATTTTATGCTGCGTCTTGCATACTCACATGCACTGTCTGCCTTTCCTTCCTGCATAAGCAGAAGGGCGTGTATATAATATGTCTGCGACAGATATTGGTCATCTTTCAAAGGGTTGTTTTCCAGTTCTCTGATTACTTCCCATGCCCTGTCTGTCTGTTTGGTCATCAAAAACATTTCTGCCTGATTGGCCTTGTCCATGTATAGGTAAGTCTTTTTTTCAGGAAAATCTATACTGTCAAGCTTCAGGAGATTGTTTATGCAGACTGATGCCGTTTTGTAGTCGTTTTCAAGAGTAAAGGCATAATATGCTTTCATGCGCCAATAGTATTGTGAACTATAGATGCCTTTACGCTTTACATGGAAATATGGTGTAGATTTTATCAGCTCATAACCTTCTTTCTTTTGGCCGATGACACTGCATAAAAGACTGAGATAGGTTTTTGCTTCAAACATGCCGATACTGTCATTCTCTTCTTCAAACACCATGACAGCCTGGCGTATTTGTCTATATGCTATCGGCAGGTTGCCGTTTTTCATATTTTCTACTCCGTCTTCAAATAGAGCTTGTCCTTCTTCTTTTTTATTGGTACATCCTGTTATTATAAGAGCTGAAATGAATAGTAAAATAAAGCAGTATGTGAGTTTTATATGGTTTTTCATCATTTTAAATGCAGTAAACTTTAACGCAAAGGTAACATATTTTTCTGAATAACAATATGTCGTAAATTCTTTAATATCAATGATGAAACATATTTTAACAAACGTGTCCCGTCCTTTGTCCATAAGGTTTTCTTTGCATTAATTTTTAAATGTAATAATTTTGGGAAAACTTTTATTCACGAATCTAAATTTATATAATTATGAAAAAACATTTTTTACTTATTGCCTTATGCGGCACATTTACAGTTGTTTGGGCACAGAATGAAGAGACAGGCCAGAGAGCATGGTTTACTGAATCTCAATACTCCTCGAGCAGTGTGAATAACGATGGCGAAGCCATTATATTTAAAGATCAAAACGAACCTTATGAAATATGGAATCCGCATACGGGGGATATTAACCTGATAGGCGGAATTTCGGCAGGAAACAACGTTGGCGGCCTCGGACGCTTTTCTGATGATGGCAAATATGTATCAGCTGTGATGTACAGTAAGGATATAGCAGTGTCGACTGAATGGGAAAAAACATTGTTCGAAGAATATAATGTAGCCTTAAACTATCATGAGCTTTGTTGTCCGTCAGGATCAACAGTTTATGCTATAGGCAGCAGTGACGACGGAAAGAATGGATTTATTATGAGATCCATGGACAACGGAAAGACATGGAAAAAGCCGAGTATAGCCATTAACCATACAGGAGAGTCAACCGTAACTGATGAATGGCGTGGAGGCCTTGAATTTATGGCATGGATGGGTATGTTTGAATCTTTTATAGGAGGCCACAACGGAATGTTCTATTACGGACACACAGGTGGCTCTAGTTATGAGCAGGTAGATCCACACCCGAAAGGAAATACAGACGAAGTGGCTACATATTGGACTATGGATTTTCAGGAAACTGAAGTTGAATACAAGAAAATTTACGGAGCTATTGGTCTTGAACTGGCAGACGGAACAGGAGCTGTATGGTATACGACAGACGCCATGGAAACTACAAATGTTGCAACAGGAGTTGCCGGAGTTCCTGTCTATATAACACATTTAGGTGAAACATTCTTTATGGTTACGCGCAACGGACACATACAAAAATCGGAAGACCATGGAGCTACATGGACAGATGTATTTGTTCTTGATGCCAGTCCGTCACCATGGGCAGAGGGCGACGCCCCGATGTTCAGCCGCATAAAATTTGCAGACAGTCAGAACGGCATGGCATTGTCTACAGGTGCTGTTTATTTTACTACAGACGGAGGAAAAACATGGACAAAGAATGTTGTAGCTGAAAACTTGTCGGACATCACATGGCATAATGTGTCATTCAATAACGGCAAGGCAACAATTGTCGGAAACAAATGCAGCGTATATGAAACCTCTGACATGGGACAGACATGGACTATGCTGACTCCTGAAAAAGGCAACACGTCAGAAATGCTTGGAGTGCTTACCACCGATAATGGTATAACCATCAGCGGCGAAGACGGTATATTCTTCCATCGTGATTACGCTGAAACTGTGCCTGGCTATACGGCTTCAATCTATGACCTAGAAAAAGACAAATGGAGTCCGCTTCCAGGAACAGGTTATTTAAGCGGAGAGACAGCTTCTTCGGCATATGACATATCAGGTGACGGAGCTACTGTTGTAGGCGGCGTTTATACTTATGAAAAACTTAATGCAAATAGTGCAATACGATGCGATGCAGCCGCATGGGTGAACGGAGAACTGACAGATCTGGGTAATAAATTTGCTGACATAAACCGTGCATCATTGGCATATAAATCTAGTTATGACGGAAGCGTTATTGTTGGCTGGCAAGATCACCATGGACCATGGTTCGGCTCTGTATGGCGCAAAAACGATAATGGCGGATACGACCAAAGCCTTATGATTGCCAACCCTGACTTAACGGAAGATGATATTGACATGAGCGACACGCCTGAAGGCAGAACTGACATGAATAAAAAACTACTAGGTGCATGTAATGCTGTGTCGTCGGACGGAAAATGGATAGGCGGACGAAGCAACTCAACCCAATATGCTGTTGACGGAGCATGGCTGTGGAGCGAAGAAACAGGCCTAAAGCTGCTGAATCCTGAACCAGGTGCAGACGATATGGTTTATGATATGACAAATGATGCATCTTTCGTAGTTGGTCAAGTCGGACCAGGTGCAAGCTCATGGGTTTGGACTGAGAAAACTGGAATGAAAGAGATGAACAGATACCTGAGTGAAGATCTTGGCATAGACCTTAACGGATATTCTATCTGCGGTGTTATGGATTTATCTCCCAACGGTCGTTATATAACAGGCTGGTGCATGAAAGGCATGGGAAAATACGCATACGTGATTGACCTGAAAGGAAATGCTACAAGTATAGAAAAGGAGATAGAGCAGACAAAGGCTGCTGTTTATCCTAATCCTGTTGCATCAGAGCTGCGTATAGACCTGCCTTTCGAGGGCGTCAGCACACGTATCAGCTTATATAGCGCTCAGGGATGCTGTGTTAAGTCTATGACAACAACAAGCGTAAGCAACACAATGAATGTTGACGACCTGACAGAAGGATTGTATATTCTTGACGTAAATGCCAACGGAAACCATAAGAGCTTCAAGGTTATCGTTAAGCATTGATTGCACGTGGCTTAATTAATAGAGAGAGTTAGCATTGCGGAGCATTTGGGAGAGGGCCTTTGGCGCAGCGTGACATACGCCCGACTGTATGGCCTCAGACTCTCCCGAATGCTCCCTTTTTTATTGAGGGATTATGACGATTCTTACGTTTCGGTGTATCTTAATAAGCTGCTTGTGTTTGTTATTGTTTTTTTATTGGCTGTATTCGGCATGCCTGAGCCTGTGCTTCCTGTAATCTGGCTACGAGTTTATGTGTTTTGCTTTGTGTAAGTAAAAACGGCGGATGGAAGTGCATAATGATATTTCAGTTATGTCATAAATTTTAGATAAAATAGATAACGCAACAAGATAGAGTCAGTCTTTCAGGTAAATTTTATTTACATAAAATGACGAAATATAGCCTTTTGCATGATAAAACAATGTCTTTTGTATGACAAAATACTGTCTTTTGCATCGTAAAACGGCAGTTTCTTTAAGGCAAAACGGCCATTTCCGGGCATCAGATGATTGGTTTTTGATGTGTAAATGGCAAGAAAATAATGCACAAAACATTTATTGTGTATGTAATGTCTTGATTGAATGTATGTTACAATTGCACACGGATTTGTGGCATTTTTACGCCCGTCGGATTTTTATTTTCAAATATCTCAGCCTGAGCGCATCAACGAAATCCAATGTGTAAGAAATATGACGTTTCCGCTTAATTTATGCACTATTGGGATTGAAAAAATATAACGGACAAATGCAGGAGTTTAATGTCCAGACATTTGTCCGTTATATTGTCGTGTGTGTAGCGGCGGCAGGATGTGTCCTTTTTCAGTCTTGCAGACATCGTAAATGCCCTCTGACATCCTGTCTGTCTTTGGCATTACTTGTCTACGGCTTTCATCGAAAGCGATATTCTGTTGCGTCTGCGGTCTACCTCTATAACCTTCACCATTACGTGCTGATGTAATTTGACAACCTGTGTGGGGTCGCTTACATATCTGTCGGCAAGCTGTGATATGTGCACCAGTCCGTCCTGATGAACTCCAATGTCGACAAAAGCTCCGAAGTTGGTAATGTTGGTTACAATGCCCGGCAGAACCATGCCTTCAACAAGATCGTCGGGAGTGCTCACGTTAGGATCAAATTCAAACTCTTCGAGCTGTTCGCGCGGATCGCGTCCCGGCTTTTCAAGTTCGGCCATAATATCCGTTAACGTTGGCATGCCTACTTTTTCGCTTACATATCTGTCAAGCCTGATGCTCTTTCGCTTGTCTTTGTCTTTAATCAGTTCTGCCACGCTGCATCCGCAGTCTTTTGCCATTTTCTCTACAATCTTATAGCTTTCAGGGTGTACGGCTGTATTGTCAAGCGGATTTTTTGCGTCCGGTATCCTCAGGAAACCTGCACTCTGCTCAAATGCCGACGGGCCGAGCCGTGGCACCTTCAGCAGTTGAGAACGGCTGCTGAATGCTCCGTTGGCCGTGCGGTAGTCTATTATATTCTGTGCAAGCGTCGGTCCAAGGCCGCTCACATAGGTGAGCAGATGTTTGCTGGCGGTGTTAAGGTTTACACCAACCGAGTTGACACAGCTTTCAACGGTAAGGTCAAGGCTCTTTTTCAGCTTGGCCTGGTCAACGTCGTGCTGATATTGTCCTACGCCGATGCTTTTAGGGTCAATCTTTACAAGTTCAGCCAGAGGGTCCATAAGTCGCCTGCCTATGCTTACGGCACCGCGCACGGTTACGTCCTTGTCGGGAAACTCCTCGCGCGCAGTCTTTGAGGCAGAATAAACTGAAGCTCCGTCTTCGCTTACTGTGAAGACCTGTATGCTGTCTGCAAGTCCGAGAGTCTTTACAAATCTGTCGGTCTCACGGCTTGCCGTGCCGTTGCCTATTGCTATGGCCTCTACGCCATACTTTTTCACCATCTCCTTTATCTGTGTTGATGCTTCTATCTGTTCATTGCGCGGAGGGTGGGGGAATATGGCTTCATGATGAAGCAGGTTGCCCTGCTCGTCGAGGCATACCACCTTGCATCCTGTACGGAAGCCTGGGTCGATGCCCATCACGCGCTTCTGTCCCAAAGGCGCGGCAAGCAGAAGCTGGCGCAGATTCTTTGCAAATACGGCTATGGCATCGCCGTCGGCGTTCTCCTTGCTCAGGGTGGCAAACTCCGTTTCTATTGAAGGCTTAAGCAGACGCTTGAAGGAATCGGCCACAGCTTCGCCTACTAGTGTTGAGCACCTGCCGTAGCCTCTTACGAAAAGACGTTTTAGCTTTTCAACGCATTCTTCGTCGTCGGCAGAAATGCTTACGCGCAGTATGCCGTCTTTCTCGCCCCGCCTCATTGCCAGCAATCTGTGTGACGAACATCTTTTCAGCGGTTCGGAGAAATCAAAGTAGTCCGAATATTTTGCGGCCTCGTCAGTGTCGGCCTTGCTCTTTATTACTTTCGAGGTTATTATTGCCCCGCGTCTGAAGGCATTCCGCAACTGACTACGTGAGCGTTCGTCCTCACTGACATTTTCGGCTATAATGTCCAAAGCTCCCTTTATGGCGTCTTCCTCGCTTTTGACGTTCTCGTTTATAAATCTCCGTGCTGTTGTCTCGGGGGCGTTGTCGCGTTGCAGCATTATTATTGTTGCCAGCGGTTCGAGGCCGTTCTCCCTTGCCACCTGGGCCCTTGTGCGCCGTTTCGGCTTGTAGGGCATGTAGATGTCCTCAAGCACTTCCGGCTCCCAACATTCGTTAATACGCTTTTCCAGTTCGGGGGTAAGTTTACCCTGTTCGCTTATTGTCTTTATTATGGTTTCCTTACGTTTGGCGGTTTCCTTCATGCGCTCGTTCAGTTCACAAATCTGTGTTATCTGAACTTCGTCAAGCCCTCCTGTACGTTCTTTCCTGTAACGGCTTATGAAGGGGATGGTGCATCCCGAATCGAGCAGCTCCAGGGTGTTGTCAACATATTTTATGTTGATGTTCAGGAGGTCGGATATTCGTTTGGCAAATAGATTCATCTTTACTGTATTGATTAACTTTGTTACAAAAATACTGCTTTTCGGTTAAAATGCAATCCTGTGCACCTATTTTTAAAAGTTAAATGTTATGTAGCACGGAGTGCAGGTTTTATTTGTTTCGTTAAAGGATAGTAAAAAAGAGAAGCCCGTCAGCAGTCTTTCTTTTAAAATTGTTATCTTTGCATATAACCATATAACATGGTTGCCTGAGCTGTATGTCTGTCGTGCTGGCAGGTTTGCGGCCGTAGGTGTATGTTATGTTTTTTTGATAGACTGATTCAGAAAACTATTCTTGTTTATATGATAACGACATTAATAATACTTGCTGTTTCCGCTTTCTTTTTTGCAATAGGAAAAATACGTTCAGACATTGTTGCCCTGTGTGCTCTTATACTGCTTATGTCGTTGGGCATACTGACGCCTGAAGAGGCTCTTTCTGGCTTTTCAAATTCGGTGGTGATAATGATGGTAGGCCTGTTTGTTGTTGGCGGAGCTATATTTCAGACCGGACTTGCAAAGATGATAAGCGGACGCATAATGAAGCTGGCCGGCGACAGCGAGCTTCGCCTGTTTCTTCTGGTTATGACAGTAACATCCGTTATTGGGGCATTTGTCAGCAACACGGGTACGGTAGCCCTTATGTTGCCTATCGTTGTGAGTCTTGCAGCCAAGGCCGGCATAAGTGCGGGTCGCCTGCTCATGCCGTTAGCCTTTGCCAGCAGTCTTGGCGGTATGCTGACGCTTATCGGTACGCCGCCAAACCTTGTTATTCAGGGCGTTCTTTCTGAGAATGGCTATACTCCGTTGTCGTTTTTCTCGTTCACTCCTGTCGGACTGATATGCATCGTCATCGGCATCATCGTGCTTCTGCCGCTCAGCAAGTGGCTGCTTGTCAAGAAAAATGACGGCGACAAGGATAAGGAGCACAAGACAAAATCTCTCGACGAACTTGTGCGTGAATATCGTCTTGATGAAAATCTTTCGCGCTTTGTCGTAGGGGCCGGATCGAAGGCTAAGGGAAAGACTGTGGCTGAGCTTGACGTACACAACCGTTATGGACTTACTGTGCTGGAAATAAGGCGTGAGACAACCAGACAGAAGGGTATAATAAAAAGTGTAAGTCAGAAGCTTGCCGGTCCGAATACAATAATGCAGGACGGCGACATAATATACGTGATAGGGGAGAGAGAACAAGCATTGCGGCTTGCTGCAGACTACTCTTTGGACATCCCTTCAAAGGCTGTTTCTGACGGACATGCAGACCATGAGTCGCTCGACTTTTATGACATTGGCATTGCTGAGATAGTATTGCTGCCTACGTCGCGCCTCGTAAACCGTCTGCTAAAGGAATCGTCGTTTCGCTCTAAATATGGCATAAACATAATCGGCATAAGGCGTAAGGGCGAATATATAATGGAGGGGCTGCCTGATGTGCGCCTGCATGGGGGCGACGTGCTTCTGGTTCAGGGAACATGGGCCAACATAAGCCGTTTAGGCAGGGATGAGGACGACTGGGTTGTGCTGGGACAGCCGCTCGAAGAGGCCGCAAAGGTTACTCTCGACTATAAGGCACCGCTGGCAGCCTGCATAATGTTGCTAATGATAGCCATGATGGTGTTCGACTTTATTCCAGTTGCTCCAGTTACGGCTGTTATGATAGCCGGCGTGCTGATGGTGCTTACGGGATGTTTCCGTAACGTTGAGGCTGCATATAAGACAATTAACTGGGAGAGCGTGGTGCTTATTGCTGCCATGTTGCCTATGTCTGTGGCACTGGAGAAAACCGGAGCTTCGGCATTGATTTCTCATTCGCTTGTAAGCGGATTGGGTGCATACGGCCCGTTTGTGTTGCTTGCAGGAATTTATTTCACGACGTCGCTTCTTACTATGTTTATAAGCAACACTGCTACGGCTGTGCTTATGGCTCCCATTGCCTTGGCTTCCGCGACAGAAACTGGGTTAAGTCCATATCCTTTCCTTTTTGCTGTTACTCTTGGTGCCAGCATGTGTTTTGCCTCACCGTTTTCTACACCGCCAAATGCACTTGTCATGCAGGCAGGGCGATACACATTTATGGACTATGTAAAAGTTGGACTTCCTCTTCAGATAATTATAGGTCTGGTTATGGTGTTTGTTCTGCCTCTGCTTTTCCCATTCTGACAAACCGGTATTTATTGTGGCTGGATAAGCAGTGATAAACCATTCATACAAAATTATATGGCTTTACTTTTAATATAATTGCCTATTAAAGCAAAACTGGCCATATCATCACTCAGAAAAGAGTGTCATGATATGGCCAGTTTTATTATTGTCTGCTCCGTTTGTGCGGGTTCTTGTCAATTTAAATACCAAAGAGTGCTGACAGGAGTGTGTTTATTCGCCTATAATCGTGGCAACTATGCGTCTCGGGCCGCCGTGGCTCCTGTATTCACAGAGATAAATACCCTGCCATGTGCCGAGATTCAGACGGCCGTCAGTTATGGGTATGCTGAGACTCACGCCTGATATGACAGATTTTGCATGGGCCGGCATGTCATCGCTTCCTTCAAGGGTATGACAAAAGTATGGCTGATTTTCGGGTACTATGTGGTTGAATATGCCTTCCATGTCTGTGCGTACGTCAGGGTCAGCATTTTCGTTTATGCAAAGTCCGCAGCTTGTATGTTTAACAAATAGATTAAGCAGTCCGTTTTTAGGCAGTTGCGGCAGCTGGCTTATTATCTCGTTGCTTATAAGATGAAAGCCTCGTGTACGCGGTTTCAGTGTAAATTCCGTCTGTTTTATCATTTCTTATAAAATTATCTGTTGCTTGTTGTTATGTAAATTTCTGTTCTCCATTGTGTCAGAAATGCAGGTTGATGTCAAATCCTGCTTGTATCGGAGTGCCGCGCTGAGCCAGATAAATGGTTTGTCCGGATGCACTGCTGTCGAATGCGAATGTGTTGTAATGAGTGTCTGTAATGTTACGGCACCACAGTTTCAGGCTTACGCCGGTGAAGTTAATGTCGGCATGTGCTCCTAACAGAGCATAGAATGGCTGGCTGTATGTGTTGGCCTCGTTCCAGTATATGCGTCCCTGAGCTGTTACGTCTGCGCCGATGACAACAGACTGTACGGCTGACCCATTGAGCCTTATTCTGTAGTCAGCTCTGGCATTTAGAGTGTGCATAGGTATGAATGGTACACGTTTTCCGTTGTAGCTTATCTCGGTGTCATTACTTGTCTCGTTGTATTCTTTGAATGTCGCTCTTGTAAGGCCGTATCCAGCCGACCATGTTAGACTGTTGTCGAACGCACTGCCGCGCAGTGCTGCTTCAAGTCCCCAGCTTATGCTTTTTCCTGCATTGACCATCATTCGTCCGAATCCGTATTCACCGGCCATTACTGATAATTGCTGGTTGCGTATCTGCATGTAATACACGGCTAAATCGGCATGAATCTTATTGTCAAACAGGTTAAGATGGGCACCGATTTCATAGTTCCAGCTTTCCTCCGGCTTGTATGATATCGTATTGTTTATTTCATCATAGTCTGCCTGTGTGTGAGGTATGTCATAGCTTCCTGTCATGGCTTTGTTGCTGTTTTCGTTAAGTTCATGTTGAAGTATGTCTGAAAACATCTGTATGTTGTATCCTCCGGCCCTGTATCCCTTACATACAGTGGCATACACGTTACTTCCGTCAGAGTCAATTGTGTAGCTAAGACCTACTTTCGGAAGTAGTTGGCTATAGTTGTCGTGCGACATGTTGTTGAGCATTGATGTCAATGTGTTTGTCATGCTTTGTCCCATAACATTTGCCGTAATTGCCATTGCAGCGTATGTGTCGTAATGCACTTTTACCCTGTTGTAGTCGTATCTAAGTCCAAGTGTTGCTGTCAGCCGGTCTGTAAGACTGATGTTAGATTCATGGAAGACGCCGATGTTGAGCTGTGGAGTGTTGAATGTAGCCGGAACTTTCATGTCTGCGCTTACATTAATTCCTCCAGCTTTCTCTATTGCAGCAGCGGCTGCTTTTTCGGCTGCAGCCTGCGGCATGCCTGCTGCAACCATCTTGTCGATCATTGCCTTAAGTATTGAATTATACATTGCAGACTGTATTCCGCCTGATATACGGCCAGTAAAGTCTTCGTCGAAAAATACAGGGGCGTCAGTTCTTAGCCATTGGTACGATCCATAAAGGCCTGTAGCATGTTTCCATTTACCTTCTGTGTTATTTCTTACGGTCAGTTCCTGTGTTATTGCGTTAGTGAGCTGCCGCTGCTCCAGGTGCATGAAGTCTGATGCAAGGTAGTCTTGGTCCATCATCATGCAATCGTCCATGAACTGATAACTTGTGGTTGATGTCAGTGTAAATTTGTCTGTTGCATATTTAAGGTTAAGGCCAGTGTTAAGCATATTTCGCTTATAGCTGTTTTGTCTGTTGGCCGATGGTGATTCAACATTGTTGGTCGTTATGTCAAGCAGACCATATGGGAAGGCGTTTTGGTTTACATACTGATAATCGGCTGTAAAGTCTATGGTGAACCTGTCTGTTAGTCTTGACACAAAGCGTGCCTTGCCGCCAGCCTCATTATAATTGTCTGCTCTGTTGCCGGTTGTCTGATTTTTAAAGAATCCGTTACTTCCGCTATAAAAACCTGCAATGCTGAAGGCAGCGTTATCACCAAGCTTTCCGTAATGAGCTGCTTCAAAATCTCTTTGAAAATGTGTGCCCAGGCCAAGATGAATGTCTGTTCCCTGATATTTCATCGGATTTTTTGTATATAAGCGCAACAGTCCGCCTTCTGTATTCATGCCATACAGTGTGCCTTGTGGACCACGCAGAATGTCGGCGCGGTCAATCTGGTATGTATGTATGTTGAATGCGCTCTTGTTTACCATGGGGATGCCGTCGACATATATTCCTATTGCAGGATTGTTTACTCGCGAGCCTATACCACGGATATACATTGAAGATGTAAGACGTGAACCGTATGCAGGCATTGCGAAAGAAGGTACATAGCTGGCAAGCATGCTCAGGTCTGTTATTCCAAGGCTGTTTATGTCGTTGTCGGTGAACATTGAAGAGCTAAGTGGCTGCTGCCTCAGAAGCAAAGCTTCTTTGGGCTGTGATACGATGACTACTTCGTCAAGGTTGTATACTCGTGAAGTGTCTGTTGCTCCAATTTTATTTGCAACGTCTGTCAAAGAGACTTTGTTTTCAGAAAATGCTGTGTTACTGTAATATTTAAACACTGCAGCCTGACTTTCGGTTGTTGTTAACCACATCAAGGCAACTGCCATGTATGTTATTTTTTTTGTATCCATTTGTATTCACCGTTTTTATTTTCGCCTGCAAAATTAAGTATTACACATTTTATGTGCAATCCTTATTTATGTGGATTTTTGTATTGTAGTTGTATGTGTTTTTTGTTGGTTTCGTTCTATTTTTATCACAACAGGTCATAAGCTTCTGACCTATTTTTATTTATATAAAATAGGTCGTCTATGGTTTCGGTATATTGGTTGTTTTATAAAACAGATAGTATTATAAAAAGGAAAGTGTTAATATGGTAAGTCTAATATTGTTTAGTGGTAAAACTGGTTTTGAGTTGGCATTTTGATTTATATACTATGCCGATTTTATATTGCATTGCATGCAGAATAAATTGTACAATTAATGTAGTCAGCAAAATATATCACTGGCTTTTATGCGTTTATCTAAATGGAGATATAACTTGGTAATTAAAGCTGTGTGAAACACACATACTAATGTGTGGAGCTTGTTGTGTTATGTCTTGTACGGAAATCTAGGGAACCAGATTAAGAATTCATTTTTAACACAACATCTTCTATTGTCTTCGGAAAATATTTCTGTTCAAGTTCATGAACCTTTGACTCGATAACTTCTACCGTGTCGTTTTCCGTGAGTGGGGTTGTATATTGCTTTATGATTGCGCCACCATCGCATACATTGCTTACAAAGTGTATCGTGATGCCTGTTTCTGTTTCTTTTGCAGCTTTAACGGCTTCATGAACATAATGTCCGTACATGCCTTTGCCACCAAATTTGGGCAGTAGTGACGGATGTATGTTTATAATTCTATTTTCAAAATTTTCAATGAGAAAATCAGGTATCATGAGCAGAAATCCTGCTAATACGATGAAATTAATATCATTCTCTTTTAACAAAGACAACATTATCTCCGCATTGTTTATTTCTGCTTTTGTCAATACTTTGCAGGGAACATTATATTTGCTGGCACGAGTCAAGACATAAGCATCTTGCTTGTTGCTGATAACAAGATTAATGTTTATATCTTTGTGGTCAGTGAAATATCTTATTATATTTTCACAGTTAGTGCCGTTTCCGGATGCAAATATTGCGATGTTTGTCATTTGGTTTGTATTTAATGATATTATTGTTTTCAAAACTCATCGTCATCGAAAGAGTCATCCCAGTCGTCGAATCCGAATTCTGCCGGTTCTATAAATGCGTCCAGACTTCTTCTTTCTTTCTTTGTCGGACGACCTGTTCCTCGTGCACGGTCAATGAAACCGCTGATGCGGTTCATCTCAAGAATTTCATATTGTTTAGGATCTGTAACATTCTCATAAATGCCAGGAATGAGCTTGGCACCTACGCGTTGTTCTATGCATTGTAATATTTTAAATGAGTATGTTACAGGAGGCTTCTTCACGGATACAGTTTCCCCTGTTTTAACCATGTGTGATGGCTTTACGTTGACTCCGTTTATGGTTACTATTCCGTTCTTGCAGGCATTGGCGGCCAGTGAGCGTGTCTTGAATATCCTTGATGCCCACAGCCATTTGTCTATTCTCGCAGTGTCTGCCATTATTGGTGCTTTTTGTTATATTGATTCATTGTAATGTTGACTCCAGCCAGTACAAAACTTTTGATTATTTCGATAGATGTGTCTATTGCCGGAGTAAGCGTTTTCATGTCTTCTTCGTCGTATTTTCCCAATACCCAGTCTACTTGTGCTCCTTTAGGAAAATCGTTGCCGATGCCTACACGCAGACGTGAATACTGTTGCGTACCGATGACGCTTTGGATATTTCCCAGACCGTTGTGCCCGCCATTGCTTCCGCTTGCTTTCAGACGTAATGCGCCTAAAGGCAGTGACAAATCGTCAACTACAACAAGAAGATGTTCAAGAGATATGTTCTCTTTGTTCATCCAGTATCTGACGGCATTGCCGCTGAGGTTCATGTATGTAGTTGGTTTAAGCAGTATGAGTTTGCGGCCTTTTATGGATGTTTCTCCTATAAAGCCGTATCTGCGGTCTTCAAAAATAATATTGGACGCTTTCGCGAAAGCGTCCAATATCATAAATCCGGTATTGTGTCTGGTATTCTGGTATTCATCACCAGGATTTCCCAGTCCTACAATCAAGTATTTATCCATTCTTTAGTTATTATTCAGCGTCTTCAGCTTTGCTGGCTGCATTAGATTTACGTGTAGCCTTGATTGAGCATACAACAACCTCTTTGCTTGTAGCCATCTCCAGACCTTCGAAGTGCAGGTCGCCAACCTTGATGCTCTTACCGATCTTCAGGTCAGTAACATCGATGTCGAGGTGCTCAGGAATATCCTGATATTTAGCTGTAACGTTGATTTTGCGGATAGAAAGGTTCATACGTCCACCGTCGCGGATACCCTGTGCAAGACCTGTGAGCTTAACAGGTATACCGATTGTGATAGGCTTCTGGTCGTTAACCTCATAGAAGTCTACGTGCAGAAGTGCGTCTGTTACCGGGTGGAACTGCAGTTCCTTCAGTATTGCAGTATGGCTTTCACCATCGATAATAAGGTTTATTACATAGATGTGAGGAGTGTAAACGATTTTGCGGAGCTCGTTCATCGGGCATGTAAATGCCAATGCTTTAGGTGCGCCGTTTTCGTCCTTTGCCTCACCATAAAGGTTACATGGGATAAATCCTTCTTTTCTCAGGTTCTTAGAAGATTTCTTACCGATGGTACTTCTTTTTTTACCGGTTACTTCAATTTCTTTCATAATAATTGTGTTACTCTAAATTAAGTTAATAAAATCTTGCTTAATTCACCATCACACGAGAATAAATTTCACGATGTGCTCTGGAAAAGCGATGCAAAGTTATTACTTTTTATTCTAATGAGCAAATAATAACAATAAAAACATATAAAAACTATACCGTTTTCTTGCAAATGTTCTTATTTTTACCTACTTTTGCACGTATTAAAATAGAAAATAATCTATAAAATAATGATTAACAGGGAATTAATTAGAATAAAGATAGTCCAGTTAACCTATGCATACTATCAAAACGGCAATCGGAATATAGATGTGGCAGAGAAAGAATTGTTGTTCAGTCTTTCAAAAGCTTATCATCTTTACCATTATTTATTGGCATTGGTTGTTGCCGTGTCAAAAGAGGCACGCAAGCATTATGATGTCGAAGTGGCAAGGGCCAACCGAGAAAATACTGCCATGCCGTCAAGTAAGTTCGTTGATAATAAGTTTGCCATACAGCTGGAGGCAAACCAGCAGCTCTGTGACTTTATCTCAACTCAGAAACAGACATGGGATGATGATATAGAGTTCGTAAGAAAACTATATTCTCAGATCGTTCAGAGCAGAATCTACACAGACTATATGAGCAGTGACGACTCTTCTTATGAGGCAGACCGTGAATTGTGGCGCAAGCTTTATAAGACGTTCATTATGGAAAATGAGGAACTTGATGCTCTGCTCGAGGAAAAAAGTCTTTATTGGAATGATGACAAAGAGATTGTTGATACGTTTGTATTGAAGACAATAAAGCGCTTTGATCCTGCAAATGATGATAAGCAGGAATTGCTGCCGGAGTATAAAGACGACGAAGACAAGGACTTCGCACGTAAACTTTTCCGCTCAACGATATTAAATGCAGACAAGTATCAGCATTATATGAGCGAGACTTCACGTAACTGGGACTTCTCACGTCTGGCATATATGGATGTCGTGATTATGCAGATTGCAATAGCCGAGATGCTTACATTTGCCAATATCCCTATTAACGTTACTATTAATGAGTACGTTGATTTGGCAAAGGTTTACAGCACTCCTAAGAGTGCCGGATATATCAACGGTATGCTTGACACAATCGCAAGACATCTTATAAATACTGGCGTGCTGTTGAAACCTATAAGTGACAATAAAAAATGAATTAATAAATAAAATTAACTGAATTAACGAAATGAACACATTTATGTTTTTGGCTTCTCAGGCTCAGCAGGGAGGAAGTATGAGTTTTCTAATCTTTATGGTGGCTATATTCGCTATCATGTGGTTCTTTATGATACGTCCTCAGCAGAAGAAGCAGAAAGAGATCCGTAAGTTCCAGAATGCTCTTCAGGAAGGTACAAAGGTTGTAACCGGCGGTGGAATTTATGGTGAGGTTAAAAGAATAGACCTTGCAACCAATATTGTTGAAATAGAGATTGCAAAAGGTGTGACAATTCGTGTTGACAAAGGTTATGTATTTGCCGATGCGACATCATCAGAGCTTACAGCTGGTCAAAACAAATAATGAACGATTCAAAATTGTTTCATATATTTAAAGTCATCAGAAGCTTCTTGTTTAGTTCTGTAAACAAGGAGTTTCTGATTTTCTTGTTTTTTTTAATATTAAGCGGTACATTCTGGTTGTTGATGACCTTGAATGAAACCTATGAAAAAGAAATAGAGGTACCGGTCACATTGGTCGATATACCTAAAAATGTTGTTTTAACAAGCGACACAACAACTGACATACGTGTTACGGTTCGTGATAAAGGCTATTATCTGCTTACATATTTGTACAGCAATAAGATACATCCAATAAAAGTCAAGTTCAACAGTTACGCAAAAAACACAGGTACAGGAACCGTAGCTTCTGCTGAATTGCAGAAACTGATATATCAGCAGCTTTTTAATTCTTCCCATATAACGAGCATAAAGCCCGACAAGTATGAGTTCTTTTTCAATTATGGATTAAAGAAGCGGGTGCCCGTTAAGTTAAACGGAAAGATACGTCTTGGTAGAAGCTATTATCTTGCCAAGGTCATGTTCTCTCCGGATTCAATAGACATATATGCAGGGCGTGATGTTCTCGACAGTATTAAATATGTATATACAGAACGCCTTAACATAACAAATTTAACAGATACAGTGATACGTCAGGTGCCGTTGCTTAAGACACGTGGAGTCAAGAGTGTGCCTGATAATGTAAAGATATCATTGTTCCCGGATATTCTGACAGAAGAAAAGGTCGAGGTGCCTATCGTTGCAGTGAATATGCCGGAAGGAAAAATATTGCGCACGTTCCCGTCTCGCGTAACTGTTACGTTTACGGTTGGTGCCAGCATGTTCAGAACCATTCAGCCTGATAAGTTTAAGGTTATTGTTGATTATAACGAACTGATTGACAGTCCGTCGGAAAAATGTAATGTATATCTGCGCTATATTCCTCACGGAGTACGCAATGCAAAGATGGATGTGAATCAGGTTGACTATTTAATAGAGGAGCAGTAGAGTAAAATGGTGAAAGTTGCAGTTACAGGCGGTATAGGAAGCGGAAAAAGTTATATTTGCAGTATGCTTGAGAAGCGTGGCATACGTATTTACAGCTGTGATGATGCTGCAAAGCGGCTTATGGCCACATCCGAAAAGATACATGCCGGACTTACGGCATTAGTGGGCGACAATGCTTATGTCAACGGAGTGCTCAACAAGCCGGCTCTGACATCATTTCTGCTGAAGAGTCCTGAAAATACAGAAAAGATCAACTCTATTGTACATCCTGCCGTGGCAGACGATTTTGTTCATTCTGACTATACATGGATGGAATGTGCTATTCTGTTTTCGAGCGGTTTCGATAGGTTGGTGGACAAGACAATATGCGTCACTGCTCCATTGGAGGTGAGGATAAGGAGAGTGATGGAGCGCGATAACATTTCTCGTCAGAAGGCGTGCGACTGGATAAACCATCAGATGTCTCAGGAGGATATGGCTGCGCTGAGCGACTATGTTATCGTGAACGATGGTCATAGCGACATCGAAAGCCAGATAAACAAGGTGCTCGAGTCGTTGGACAGGTAATGATAATAATGTAATTAATTTAATTATAATTTTTTTGAATATAAAGATGAAACAGACAATTCTTTCTATCTCAGGAAAACCAGGCCTTTATATTTTGGTATCAAGAGGCAAGGCTAATTTAATAGTTGAAAAAGTAGACGAAACACATAAGCGTATGCCGGTGTTTGCAAGTGACTGTGTAACAAGTCTTAACGACATAGCCATGTATACAAATGCCGATGATGTGCCTTTGACAAAGATTCTTGCTGACCTCTATAAAGTAGAGAATGGTGGCGAGGTATCAATAGATTACAGAAAATGTCCTTCAAAGGAACTTCGTGATCACTTTGCAAAGGTTCTTCCGGATTTCGATCAGGACAGAGTCCACGACAGTGACATCAAGAAACTGTATCAGTGGTACAACATATTGGTTAAGAACGGAATAACTGATTTTGAGAACAATACCGAGGCTTCAGCTGAAGAGAATGAACAAGAAGGATAGGTATCAGTACATAATTGATTATTTCAAAGAAGAAATGCCGAAAGTCACTACCGAATTAGAATTCGGTAGTGTTTTTCAATTATTGGTTGCCGTTGTTCTCAGTGCCCAATGTACCGACAAGCGCGTCAACTCTATCACGCCGCAGCTGTTTGAGCGTTATCCTGATGCTAAGTCTATGGCCGAGGCGGAGGCGGATGAGGTTTACGAGTATATAAAAAGCGTGTCGTATCCTAACGCCAAGTCGCAGCATCTTGTCAGCATGGCACGTATGCTGATATCTGACTTCAACGGCGAAGTGCCCGACACAATGGATAAGTTGATAAAACTGCCGGGAGTGGGGCGCAAGACGGCTAATGTCATTCAGGCCGTAGCTTTTGGGCGTTCGGTCATTGCCGTTGACACGCATGTGTTCCGTGTGAGCCACAGGCTCGGACTTGTAACACGTAAGGCCAACACGCCGCTTAAAGTTGAGAGTGAACTTATGGCTAACATCCCGGCAGAATATGCAACAGATGCACATCATTGGCTGTTGTTGCACGGCCGGTACGTATGTACGAGCCGTAAGCCCCATTGTGAGAAGTGTCCTTTTGATCACTTCTGTCCTAAAATAATGGACGGCTCAAAGCTGTAGAACCGGTATTCTTATTTATTGAATTTTGTAGTCTTATTTAATGGTCTGTAGGTATTATGCAAACAAAAATAATATTCGATTTTCTTGAAAATATAAGAAAAAATAACAACAGGGAATGGTTTAACAGCCATAAGGACGAATATCTTTCAGCCAAGGCTGTGTTTGAAAAATGTATAGAAGAGGCAATAGCAAGGATTACAGAGTTCGACCCTTCGGTAAAACATCTTACAATAAAGGATGTAACTTACCGTTTCTATCGCGACACGCGTTTTTCACAGGATAAGTCTCCGTACAAGACTCATCTTGGGGCATATATTGCAGCCCATGGCAAGAAGGCGCTTCATGGAGGTTATTACATCCATTTTGAGCCGGGACACTGTCTGTTGTCATGTGGCAGCTATTGGCTTCCTACCAATATCCTTACTTCCTGCAGAAACGAGATAATGGCTAACATAGATACATGGAGAGGCATTGTTGAGAGCAAGAAGTTTGTAGAACTCTTTGGCCGTCCGGGCGAAGGAACATGGGATTCACCTAAGGGGTTCGGACTGGAAAGCCTGAAGACTGCTCCGTCAGGATTTCCGCGCGATTATGAGTTTATCCAGTATCTGCGAATGAAAGATTACTGCTGCTGGACAGCTGTGCCCGACACATTCTTTTCAAAGAGCACATGGCTCGACGAGATGTCAGACATCCTGGCTGTCGGTAAGCCAATGATGGACTTTGTCAATTCGGTTATAGATGATTATGAATAACCGCTAATCAGATATTATGGCTACTGTTGGAGCTATGTGCGATATGCCCCGCATGCCAATGTATTGTGTTGAGTGAATATTGCATGGCAAGTTTTTATATTGAGCCCCGGCAGTGATATTGCAAAAGACATTCTTTTGCATCCCGAAAGACGGCATATTGGATTGTAAAAGATGGCTTTTTGAACGCTAAAACAATGCCTTTTGCAGCATGCTTCATAATAAGCTGTAAAATAGATATTTACAGGTGATACATGATATCGTTGTCAGATAAGCTATTTTCTTTGACATATTGCCGTTTGGCATATTTCTGTGGCAGTTACGTCTATTATGCATTAATTTAATTAAAAACGCTAATGAAGGACCAGTTAAGGTTACTGAGAGATTGTATAACCAACTATATACCGGCTGTTGTGTTTCAGGGTGACGACAGCTGTGCTCCCGAAATATTGGAGGCGGCTATGGACATTTACCGTAAGCATGGCTGCTCTGAAGAATTCTTGTACGATTGGCAACAGCTTATTAACGAGGTTAAGGCGTATCAGACTGAATGTCCCGACAGGGTGAAGTTGCCTAAACTCTCGGCTACGGAGAAGGAACTTGTAAGAGAGGACATGATTAAAAATGCACTCAGAAGATGACCCTTATACTATATTCGGCAGATCTTAGCAGCGAGTTAAGCCTTACTTATGCAGACGGAGGCATACGTGCAGGTTTTCCTTCACCGGCACAAGACTATTTGTCTGACAGCATTGACCTTAACCGTGAACTTGTGCGTCATCCGGCCACAACGTTTTACGCCCGTGCTGTCGGCGACTCAATGAAGGGATGTGGCATTGACGATGGCGATTTGCTCGTTATAGACAAGTCTATCGACCCGCATGACGGCGATATTGTCGTGGCATTTATCGACGGCGAGTTTACACTGAAGAAAGTAAGGATAGATCCAGACGGCAGTTGTCTTTGGCTAATTCCTGCCAATGACGATTATCCTCCGATAAAGGTAACAGAGGAGAACAATTTTATCGTGTGGGGCGTTCTTACCTATAATATAAAACGGCAGCTAAGAAGATAGTTATACAATGTTTGCCTTGGTTGACTGCAATAATTTTTACTGTTCGTGTGAGCGTGTGTTCAATCCGGCCTTGCGAACGTCGCCTGTCGTAGTGCTTTCAAATAACGACGGATGCATCATAGCGCGCAGCAATGAGGCAAAGGCCATGGGCATTGCCATGGGCACTCCGTTCTATCAGGTTAAAGATATGCTCGAGAGAAACAAGGTGGCCGTGTTCAGTTCAAATTACACCCTTTATGGCGACATGAGCAGGCGCGTAATGATGCTTCTTTCCGAGTTCGCTCCCGATGTCAGTCAATATTCAATTGATGAGGCTTTTGTTGACCTTTCTGGTTTTGGCAGCGGCGATATGCTGCGCGAATATGGAATGAATATTGTGCGTGCCATAGGCAAGGGTACGGGTATACCGGTAACCATGGGCATTGCTCCTACCAGGACTTTGGCTAAGGTGGCTTCTAAGTATGGCAAGCGTTTCAAGGGCTATCACGGCGTATGCCTTATCGATACAGATGACAAACGTATAAAAGCTCTGCAGGGACTTGATGTGGCTGATGTGTGGGGCATAGGACGGCGCAGCGTGTCTAAGCTCAACTATTATGGAGTACACACCGCCTACGACCTGGTGCAGCGCAGTGAGAGTTGGGTGCGCAAGATGCTTACCATATCAGGAGTAAGAACCTGGCGTGAACTTCATGGCGAAAGTTGCATAGATATAGAAGAGTTGCCGCAGAAAAAGAGCATATGCACGAGCCGAAGTTTTGCCGATGAAGGCTTGTCTGAACTCGGTCATTTAGAGGAGGCTGTGGCAAACTTTGCTTCGTCATGTTCTCGCAAGCTTAAGCAACAGCACAGCTGTTGTGGTGCCGTTACAGTGTTTGCCTATACAAGCCGTTTCCGTACAGATGTGCCTCGCCGTGCAATAAACCATACGTCAGTGATGACAGTTCCCACCAATGATTTGCGTGAACTCGTGTCAACGGCAGTAGATGCCTTGCGTTCGCAGTGGCCGGCTGATACATGCCGCTTTAAGAAGGCTGGTGTAATAGTGTGGGACATTTGTCCTGACACGGCTGTTCAGACTTATCTTTTTGATAAGGTTGACCGTGCAAAGCAGGCCCGACTTGCTGCCGCAATAGACTGTATAAACCGTAAAAACGGCTATGGCATGGTTAAGATTGCTGTGCAGGGCACAGGCAAAGACTGGCACCTCAAGCACGAACATGCCTCACAGAGATATACGACAGACTTGAATGAAATAATAAAGGTGAAGGCATAATTCCCGATTATTCCATGTCTTTTAGGCGTTTGTTGTGTCTTTTACCTTTTTATTATTTGCTTCCGTAATTTTTTGTTATTAGTCCTTTACCATATTCCGGCATATATAGAAGACTGATTTTATGATAGATTATTAAAATTTTTTTTCGGATTAAGATTTCTATTCGTTTTGGTATATACAATCTTCCTGTTTGTTGATTATGTTTTTATTTGAATTACGCATTTTGTAATTTTGCCGCAGAAATGTTTCATAAACAAATTAAATGATATGAAAAAGTTAACTTTTATAGCAGCTTTTGCAATGTCGCTTTTCTGTGTCTTAGGCTCACCGAGTGTTTATGCACAAGAGCAACAGGGCCGTAAACCGGCAATGAGAAAAGTTGTTGACCCTGAAACTTCGGCGCGTGAGCTTACAGACAGGATGAAAGAGGAACTGAAACTTACAGAAAAGCAATATAAAAAGGTTTACAAGCTCAACCTGAAAGAAGCTGAGGCCATGGCCGATGAAAATAAGCCAGAAATTCCTGATGGCATGAATAGGGCCGGTGAAGGTCGCGGCGGAATGCGTCCGGGAATGAGATCTGATGGTATGCGCATGGGACCCGGTGGAGGAATGAGGCCTAGACCAAGTGATGGCACGGATAATGCAGATTTCAGCGAGAAGGCTGAACAGATGAAAAAGCGTGAAGAGAAGATGGACAAGAAGATGAAAAAGATTCTTGATGACGGACAATATGCAAAATGGCAGGATATGATGAAAGAAAGGAGAGAACGGCAAAAACGCGAACTCGACCTTCAGCGGCAGCGTAGGGAATTGGGCCTCCCAGAAAAAGCCTGACTTTATTGTTGCTTGATTATGTTTTCGGTTTTATGTTCAAATTATAGCTTTATTATGACTTTTGTGCAGAGTGCTGCTGAAGTCTTGCAGATGTCTTTTTATAGACAATTTGCTTGATGAGATTTACCCCCAACTGGTTATTAGCTTTCTGCTGTATTGTCGTTTTATATTGAGTTGATTGCCGTATACCTTTCACTGGCGTGCTGTTTATGAACTCCGACGATAGAAAATACAAATACGGCTGAAAGTATGAATATACCAATTGTATTAAACAATACATAGCCTGATTACTGATTTGGGTTAAAGTAATTTGTTGATATGGAAACTTAATGCCGATTACGGATTTGTTGGTAGTTGATGTCATACAATTGCTACATTTATATTGGCGTTGTAATTTGATTTTCCTTTTATTTTGGCACGTGAGTGTCGTGTTGGTTTCTTTTTTATTGGCACGTGAGTGTCTTTTAGATTTAGCGATTGCCCTGCCGTGCCATTATGGTGCGGCAGGTTTTCTTTATGCTATTCCCGGTTGGTCATAGATGTTTTGGCTGTCTTGTTGTTCTTTCTTCATTTTTATGTATGTTTGTCTTGTGGCTGTTCTTTATATGCCATTATCATGCGGGAGAATATTGTGCATCCATATAATTGTGGCATTAATCAAATGTCTTGATATGCCGCAAACTTCCGTTAACTTCTTATAAGTTCTATAAAAACAGCATCTGCCTATAGTCTTTTGTGCATGAATATTTATGGAGTGTGGCAAATAAATGCTACTTTTGTATCGTCATAATACAAACGTAAAAAGATTATCATTGCTGCATGCCTGTAATAGAGATAACATCATTAAGTCATCCCGGAGTAGAAATATTCGGTAAACTTACCGAAGCACAGCTCCGTAATCGTGTAGAGCCGGGAAAAGGTCTGTTTATTGTTGAGAGTCCAAAGGTTATACGTGTGGCTCTCGATGCCGGATATGAGCCTTTGGCGCTTATGTGCGAGCGTAAGCATATCACAGGCGATGCTGCCGATATAGTGGAGCGTATAGGTGATGTGCCGATATACACCGGTGAGCGTGATGTCTTGTCTGGACTTACCGGGTATACACTTACGCGTGGCGTGCTGTGTGCCATGCGTCGTCCTGTCATGCCTTCTGTCAGTGATGTTTGCTGTGATGCAAGCCGGGTTGTAGTCATTCATGGTGTTGTCGACACAACCAACATTGGTGCTATTTTTCGTTCTGCTGCAGCCTTGGGCATTGATGCCGTGCTGATAACGCCCGATTCGTGCGATCCTCTTAACCGTCGTGCTGTCAGGGTGTCTATGGGTTCGGTTTTTCTTGTTCCCTGGACGTGGTGTGACGATCCGTTTGGCGAGTTGTCACGCCTTGGTTTCCGCACGGCGGCAATGGCTCTTACCGACCGTTCTGTGCCTCTTGATTATAAACCGCTGAAAGACGAGCCGCGTCTTGCGCTCATAATGGGTACCGAGGGCGACGGACTTCCTGCTGAAGCTATCTGTAAGGCCGACTATGTGGTGCGCATCCCCATGTCACATCAGGTCGACTCTCTTAATGTGGCTGCTGCGGCAGCCGTAGCTTTTTGGGAACTTAGGCCGCAGCATCAGCAAGGCTGATTTTTCATGCCTGACTTTTGACTCTTCTGCTCGCTCTTGCTCTGTGCGGCAGTTTTTAGGATTAATGCCGGAAGTACTGCGGTTGAGTAGCTTGTGACTTTACTGGCGTAATACAGCAAATAAACATAAAAAACTAACTGTAAGATGAAACCTGAAATTGTGGTGATGAACTTCACTCATGTATATGAGCAGGAGCGTTTTCTGTCAAACAGTCATTTCCGCTGGATTGACTGTACCGACCTTAATGGCACCGACTGTTACTGTGATGCTGAAGCAGCCGATGCGCTCAGCCGTAGGATGAAGCCTTATAGTCCACACGGACTGCATTTTATCGATTCGGGCAATTATCATTACGTCAGCAAGTTTTGGACCGATAAAATAAGCGAACCGTTCTCAATGGTAGTATTCGACCATCATCCCGACATGCAGCCGTCTTTATTCGATGAGATGCTTTCGTGTGGCTCTTGGGTTAAGACTATGCTCGACACTAATAAGTTCTTGCGCAAGGTGCTTATTGTTGGGGCAGCCGACAGACTTATCCGGGCTGTTCCTGATGAGTATCGCGACCGGGTAAAGTTTTATGGTGAGTCTTCTTTAGAGCATGCTGAGGCATGGAGAAAGTTCTCAGCTGAACATGTCGACGAGCCTGTGTATATTTCAGTAGACAAGGATGTGCTTAATACTGACTCTGCCGTTACCAACTGGGATCAGGGCTCTTTGTCGCTTGCATCACTTGAGAGTTTGCTTTCAATAATACTCCGAAACGAGAACGTCATAGGCATAGATGTTTGTGGAGAATGTACTCCTTCGCTCGACCTGTTTGACGAACAGCGCAGTATTAGTATTGACGGCAAGGCCAATCACGAGCTTTTGTCTCTTTATTGCAGATTTGCTTCTGCTCGTTGATGGCCCTGCAGTCTGTCTTTATCTTTGCGTTGACTTTATGCAATTCCGAGCAGTTCTATCTCAAATATCAATGTTGAGCCGCCCGGTATTCCCGGTTGTGAGAATTTTCCGTAACCCAGTTCTGCCGGTATATAAATTTCCCATTTGTCGCCTACGCACATGTATTGCATGGCAATAATCCATCCTTCAATGAGGTCACTCAGTCTGAAAGCCACAGGAGTTCCGCCAACGCTTGAGTCGAATGTTTTGCCGTCAATGGTGCGTCCTGTATAGTGTGCCGTTACAATGCTTCGTGGAGTAGGGTGTACGCCGTTGTCGTTTCCAGCCGAAAGCACTTTGTAATAAACGCCTTTCGGCAGAGCCATTACGCCTTCTTCGCCGGCTTTTGCCTCAAGCCATTCGCGGTTAGCCTTGATATATTCTTTCTTTCCCATTCTGTTTTTCTTTGTTTATATAATTTTTTCCGGCTGTAAAGGTAGCTGTTTTTTTGATTATTCTGTGCCTTTTATATTGCAAACATTTATCTGCTGCTCATGTTTTGGGCAGACTGGACATTTCGTGCCTGGTATATATAGGATTCGGCTCGGCATTGCAGATTCAAAAAAATGTTTTTTTTGTTTTGCATTGCTCTCGCCTTTCACTATATTTGCAAAAGAATCAATGCACAAAGACAATATGGAAAATAAGGTTTATACATATAAGCATCCTCATCCGTCAGTTACGGTTGACTGTGTCATTTTCGGATTCGATGGCTCCAGTCTCCGGGTGTTGCTCATCGAGCGTGGTGCTGAGCCGTTTAAAGGCTGTTGGGCATTTCCCGGCGGATTTCTCAATATGGATGAGTCGGCAGCCGAGGGTGCCATGCGCGAACTTGAAGAAGAAACAGGACTGACCGGGGCTTATATGGAGCAGTTTCATACATATAGTGCCCCTGACCGCGATCCGCGTGAGCGTGTAATAACAATAGCACATTATGCTCTTGTACGCACAAGCGAGGTGCGTCCCGGCGACGATGCTTCAAGGGCGCGGTGGTTTTCGCTCAACGAGGTGCCGTCTTTGGCCTTCGATCATGCACGTATATTGAAAGATGCCCTTACACGTTTGCGTGAGCGCATCCATTTTCATCCCGTAGCCTTCGGCCTTCTGCCAAAAGAGTTTACCATGAAGGAGTTGCGCACCCTTTATGAAGCAGTATTTTGTGTTAGCTTTGATCATCGGAGCTTTGGTGGCAGAATGTTGCGTACAGGCCTTCTTGTTAAGGTTGCGCCTGCATCAGGTCATAAAAGTTCTGTCTATCGCTTTGACGCTGAAAAGTATGAGGAACTCAGGCGTAACGGCATATTTCCGGAGTTTTAGCTGTCGGCAGAGTTTTGCTTGTTATTATCAGATAATAGTTGTTTCGATATGAAGAATTTATTGTTGAGTGCAGCCATTGGTGACATTGCCGGCAGTGCTTATGAGAGCAGATATAATAGTACGAAGAATTATGATGCCGTTGAGATGTTTGCTTCTCACGCACGTTTTACCGACGACACAGTATGTACTTTTGCTTGTGCCGAAGCCTTGTTGGACAATCTTGACATGGCCGATAATCTGTGGAAGCGTACCAACGGGCATCCGCATGCAGGCTACGGCTACAGGTTCAGGCTTTGGATGGCTTCATCTGTCCATAATCCTTATGGCAGCTATGGCAACGGCAGTGCTATGAGATGCAGTGCTGCCGGCTGGCTTGCCGGAACAGAAGAAGAGTGTGTAGATATGGCACGTCTTACGGCTATGCCCACTCACAATCATCCAGAAGGTATAAAGGGGGCTATGGCAACGGCACTGGCTGTGTATCATCTCAAGACGGGCCGCGACAAGGCGTATGTCAGGTCTTGTGTTCTCGAACATTTCTATCCTGACTGGGCATTAAAAGGTTATGCCGATATTCATGATGACTACGTAAACGACACCACCTGTCAGGGCACGGTGCCGGCAGCTCTTATTTGTTTTCTTGAGTCGAAAGATTATGTCGACTGCATCAAGCTTGCCATTTCTCTCGGCGGCGATGCCGACACTCTTGCAGCCATTGCCGGGCCTATGGCTTATGCCTTCTACAGGTCTATGCCTGACAACTTGCAGGATGAGGCTTTGGCTATGCTTCCTGAATGGATGCGCCGGGTCAACAGCGATTTCGACGCGGCTGTCTCTTTATAGCCGCGTCTTGTCCGTGCCGCTCAGGTCTTTATGCCTTCGCGTGCGTGCCTGTCAGTTTGTGCTTCTGGTCTTTTCTGCCACGATGTCTGCCATCTGTTTATGGTTGGCTGCGTTGTTGGCTGCTATGACGCCGCCCTTTTGCGTCAGTTTTACAGGCGATCCGTCTGTGGCTGTTATTGTGCCTCCGGCTTCAGTCACAATTAGTGAGGCTGCAGCATAGTCCCATGGGCTGAGCAGATATTCAAAGTAGAGTTCGCAGCGGCCCATTGCCAGATAGCACAGTTCCGGGGCGCAAGCGCCGAAGCGCCTTATGTCGTTGCAGCGGCCAAAGGCTTCAACTATAATGTCAGAGCACATCTGTGCATACTCTTTGTGGTAGACGGGCAGGGCTGTGCATAGCAGCGAGTTCTCAAACGGGCGGTCTGACACGTGTATCTGTCGTCCGTTCAGAAAAGCCCCTTTGCCTTGCTCGGCATAAAACATTTCTCCTGTCATCGGTATATACACCACGCCCATAGCCATGTCTTCATTGTGCTTCAGGCCTACGCATATTGCGCATTGCGCTATGCCGCGGCTATAGTTTGCCGTGCCGTCAATTGGGTCTATTATCCATGTGTATTCGTGCGATGTGTCCCACATGTCTTCTTCTTCACACAGAAATCCGCTGCCAGGCATCAGTTCCTTCAGTCTGCCGCACAGGAAGTCCTGCACAGCCACATCTGATGATGTCACTATGTTGGCAAATCCTTCTTTTTCTGATATCTCGAAGGCATCGGTCTGCATCAGTCCTGCAGCCTCCTTGACTATGTCTATAATTTGCTGTAACGATGGAGTGTTCATATTCTGTTCTGTTAATATGTTGTTGATTCCGGCTTCAGCCGTTCAACTTGCAAAATTATTAAATTTACGCTCATTTGTCGTCATATTTTCATATTTTATACTTTTTTCTTGTTTGATTATAAAGCCCTGTTGCTGTTTCAGTTGTCTTGTTTCTGTGCACCCTTCTTATGGCTCTTTATTTTTCTTGTTTCAGGTTCAATGGTTACTGCCATAACAGGCTCAGATGCAAAAATATTAAATGACAACGTTATCTTCTTGAATTTGTAATAAATCGTGCGAAATAATTACTCACAAATCTTAATGATTTAGTTTTAGCATATTTCCTGTCCTTTTTGCCTGACAGGAAATATCTTTACATTATTTCTTCTGCTTTATATTTCGAAGTGAAAAGTTTTTAATATTAATAAATTAAAATATATGTCTATATGGCTTAATTTATAAAGCGAAATGATATTTAATTGTAATAATTCATTGCGGTTTGTTTTATTTTGTCTATATTTGACAAATATAATCATATAAATTCTTATAAAATAATTTAACTATGAAAAAACTTTACTTTTATTTTGCTTAGGACTGTCTATGCAGAGTCTGACAGCTTCAGCGTCTTATTCGTTCGACAAAAGTGTCAATCATGTATCTGCTGTTGCCGACGGGACACAATGGACAGATTTCGCTGCTTCAAGTTTTGAAGGTGGCGAGGGTACGGCTGAATCGCCTTATCTGATAAAAACTCCGGAGCAGCTTGCTAAACTGGCTAAAGATGTTTACGACGGTACTTCTGTATACGAAAATACATATTTCAAACTGGTTGCTGATATTGATTTGGCAGGTCACGACTGGTTCCCTATCGGATACAACTGTTCTGTTGGTGAGGAAAATGTAAGAGTTGCTTTCAGCGGAAAAGTAGACGGCGACGGCCATAAAATTACTAATCTGACCATTCCTGGTTTGACTGACTATAAGTCAATGGGTATGTTTGGATGCACTGATCCGGGCTTTGAGTTGAGAAACCTGACAATTGAGAGCGGTTCGATTACGGGCGATATGGTTGTAGGTCCGTTTGTAGGCTCAAACAGCGGTATCATTGAGAATTGTGTCAACAAGGTTGACATATCATGTGTTTACTATTATGCCGGCGGTATCGTTGGTTCTAATTACAGAGAAGGCGTCATCAGACAGTGCGTTAATTATGGAGATATTACAGCCGGAAGCGAAGGCGGAAACGGTATGTCAGCAGGAGGTGTTGCCGGTACATGCTACAGCCTGATTGAAGAGTGTGCAAACTTCGGTGATGTTAAAGCTATGACAAATGGTGCAGGCGGCGTTATCGGACTGCTTGAGGGTGGCGTTATACGCAACTGTATTAATACCGGTAAAGTGAGTGGTCCGGAGCGTCTCGGCGGTATCATTGGTGATGCCTTAGGTCGTGGAGACAACTGTGAATTATACAACTGCTATAATGTCGGTGCAATAGATGGCAACTCTACTTTAGGCGGTATCATGGGTCTTGCCATGTTCCAGAATTTCAACACGCTTAAGATGCACGACATGTATTTCAGCTCTGATGTGTTTGCCGGTTCTTCATGCGGTGAGGTTACAGATTTCTTTGATGCCTTCGATATAACAAATGCTCCTGTCATGACTTCTGAGCAGATGAAGGCTGAAGATTTTGTTACTACGCTCAACAACGGTAGCGGCAGCGAAGATAAGATATGGGCTGCTGATACAAAGAACATAAACAACGGTTTCCCGATTTTGAGCTTCATGGAGTCTATCGGCACCGGAATTGCAAGCCCTGCGTTTAATGACAATATCAATGTCTATGCTGCTGACAACAGAATTGTTGTTGAGGGTGCAGACGGAGAGATGATGCAGGTATACACCGTTGGCGGACAGATGGTTTATAGCGGCAAGGCATCTGACATAAGCTCTAAGCCGGGTCTGTTTATTGTTCGCATCAACAATAATTCATATAAAGTGCTTGTTAAATAAAGCGCAGTGATAATATTGTAAACCAAGTATGCGGCCGGATGGCCGGTTTAGGATTAAACATATAGCAGCAGAACACGGAACCAATAAAAACTGTTCCGTGTTCTGTTTTTTTGTTAGGTCGTTTATTAATCTGACATCCGATTTATGATGTCTAAAAGATTAAGGTTCAACCATCTTTCGTCATTGCTTTCGCTAAACGTCATAGTCAACACCGTCATTACTGCAGCCGTATAGACAACTAATGCCAGGATTTTGTGTCTTCTGATAAAGAGAATCAATTCTTCAGTAAAATCTTTCATATAATATGGGTTAAATACGCAGCAAATATAGTCTGTTTTGTTCATATTGCCAAATCCTCTTTTGTCGTGTCGTTGTCCGATGCTGTTCGGCGTAAAGGCATTTCAGGCGTTTTCAAAGAGCTTAAAGCCTTATTTTTTACTTTGTTTTAAATAGGCATTGATTATCTGATAGTTACGTCGCTTGCTGTTATGTTGCGGCGTAACTTATATGCCGTCATTATTTTTATGACTTATTAACTCTTTCTTTTCTTCTTTTGACTGTATAGGCTGGTTTTTGTTGCCTGCATTTTTAGTCCATTTTTGTTTAGCTGTTTGCTCCATATCCCGACGCATCAGTTTCGCCATTAAAACTCATTTGTTTGTGCCTAAAAACTCAGTCACTTTTGCATCAAAAGTGGCCGAGTTACGACTCAAAAACAATAGGTTAATGAATTGGAACCTATGCATATTGTTTTGCTTACGGTCTGTACTAAATTGATCTTCATTTCTCTTATTTGTTAACGAAAAGTATATGTTCTTATTTCAATTTTTTGTGCCTTAAAATTATTGAGGAGGGTGGATGATTTGATATGCTGGGGTTGTGTGATAGATTTATACTTTTCTTAGGTATATTTCAATCTGTGCATGCATGAAAATGACGTGTGATTTTATTATAAAAACATTTTATCTTATTATGTTTTTACGAAAAAAATGAATAAATTTGCATTGCAAGAAAGATAAAACTTGGTCCATTATAAACGACTGTACAATAGTTATTTCTCAAAATGAGAGCTTATTTAAGAAAAGTTAAATTCTTGTGTTAATAAGATAATGTAAATTACTGTTGTTAGTTTATTAAACGTTGTTTTAAACGAAATTTGTGATAATAGCAATTTTGAATTATAATAGGATAGGCCGCAAAATTATATTGCAGTAGTGTTATAAGCATTTAATGTACATTTGCTTTAACCTTTAGACCTTGCGTTGCAAAACAAGAGGCCGCTAATATCAAAAACAATATTATTTTTTAAGATGAATTTATTAAAATGAAAAATTTTACTCAAATATTAGATATATTCAGAAAAGAGGCTTTGTCAGAACGAGATAAGGGATATCGTTTTGAACGTTTAATGCAAGCATATTTGAAGACAACGTCTGTATATCAGAATGTATTTGAAGAAGTCTGGCTGTGGATGGAATTTCCGTATCATGATCAATTTGGAGGTAAGGATATTGGTATTGATTTAGTGGCTAAGACGTTTGACAATGATTATTGGGCTATCCAATGTAAATGTTTTGCAGCGGATAAATACATTACAAAAGGTGATGTTGATACATTTCTCGCTACTTCAAGCAAAACGTTTGAAGTTAATGGCGACACTGTTATGTTTTCACAACGTTTGTGGATATCAACAACAAACAAATGGAACGCTACTGCTGAGTTGACAATAAAAAAGCAGATGCCCCCAGTAAGACGTCTGAATTTAATCGACCTCGAATCTGATGATGTTGATTGGGAAAAGCTTGAACAAGGCTTATATGGTAAAGCTTCACGTCCTCAACCGTTTGTTATTAAGGAGCATCAACAAAAAGCTATTGATAAGACCCACGAATATTTTAAAACTCATGATCGTGGAAAACTTATTATGGCTTGTGGAACAGGAAAGACTTTCACGTCTTTGAAAATTGCGGAACGTGAAACTGACAATAATGGACTGGTATTGTTCCTCGTACCATCTATAGCATTATTGGGGCAGACTTTACGTTCATGGTCTCAACAGGCATCTGTACCGATTAATGCTGTATGTATCTGTTCCGACAGTCAAGTATCAAAACAGGAAATTAAAAATGATGAAGGTGCTGTAAGCGTTCTTGACCTTGCACTTCCAGCTTCTACTGACACCGATTTTATTGTACGGCAGCTTGACTCCATTCGTAAAAAAGGTAATAAGGGAATGACTGTTGTTTTTTCAACGTATCAGTCTATTGAAGTCATTTCGCGAGCACAATCTAAAATGCTTTCTCACACAAATAATGAATATGGAATATTCGACATTATTATTTGTGACGAGGCGCACAGGACTACCGGTGTAACATTGAAAGGGACAGATGAAAGTGCATTTATCAAAGTACATGATAATAATTTTATCAAAGCAAAACATCGTATATACATGACAGCCACACCTCGTCTTTATACAAGCGAGGCAAGGAAAAAAGCAGAAGAAAATGATGCAGTTCTCTGTTCTATGGATGATGTCTCCATGTATGGAGAAGAGATTTATCGTATCGGCTTTGGTGAAGCAGTTGAGAAACAACTTTTGACAGATTACAAAGTACTGATTCTTGCTGTTGGCGATAAAGATATTACACCCGCATTGCGTGATGTTATTACGAACGAAGACGGAACAATAACTACAAACGATGCATCGAAATTTGTTGGATGTATTAATGCTCTTTCTAAACGTATACTTGGCGATGAAGGACTCATAAAAGCTGCCGACCCTCTACCGATGCGCCGTGCCGTGGCATTTTGTTCTACGATAAAAGACTCAAAGGCTACAGCACAGATATTTACAGATTGTAAAGACGCTTATATGGAAGATATAAGCGAGGAAGACAAAAATATGATGGTGGATGTTGTGGCTCATCATGTAGACGGCACCATGTCGGCAACAAGTCGTGATGCCGAGCTTATGTGGCTAAAGGCGCAACCTGATAATGATATGGAATGCCGTATGCTTACAAATGCAAGATGTCTGAGTGAAGGTGTTGATGTACCGTCACTTGATGCAGTTGTGTTTGTATCGCCCAAAAACTCCCAGGTTGATGTGGTTCAGGCAGTAGGACGAGTTATGCGCAGAAGCGAGGGTAAAAAATACGGATATATTATCATTCCTGTTGTCATACCGGAACAGGTCGAAGGTGACGAAGTATTGAGCAAGCATCCTAATTTTAAAGTAGTATGGACTGTTCTTAACGCCTTACGTGCCCACGACGACCGATTTAACGCAGAAGTAAACAAAATAGAACTGTCAAAGAAACAGCCAAAACACATTTTGTTTGGTGGCGTACCCAATGATGATGACAGCACAGACAATAGTCTGGCGGAATCAAAAGAACAACGGAGAGAAAGCGCAGCACAAGAAATGGCACGCCAACTTTCTCTGCAATTCGAGGATTTGCAAAATGTGTTTTATGCAAAAATGGTAACCAAAGTCGGCAGTAAACGATATTGGGAGCTATGGGCTAAAGATATAGCTAAAATAGCAGAAGGACATATAGAGCGTATAAAGAAACTGATTGCTGACGAAGGAAAACACAAGAAAGCCTTTGAGCAACTGATGAAAGGATTGCGTAAAAATATCAATCCGAATATATCTGAACAAGAAGCGATTGAAATGCTGTCACAGCATATAATTACTTTGCCTGTTTTTGAAGCATTGTTTGGTGATTACGAGTTTGTCAACAGCAATGCGGTTTCAAAATCCATGCAGAAAATGTTGGCTCTGCTTGATGATGAGACAAAGACAGAAGAAGAGAACGAGCGCCTGCAAAAATTTTATGAATATGTACGTACAACTGTAGGTGACATTAAGGATGCTGAGGGGCGCCAGCGATTAATTGTAGAACTTTATGATAAGTTCTTTAAAGTAGCTTCGCCTAAGACAGTAGAGAAACTTGGCATTGTTTACACACCGGTTGAAGTGGTTGACTTTATTATCCGTTCTGTTGCATACATTATTCAGAAGGAATTTGGGCGTTCTCTTTCTGATGAAAATGTACATATACTTGACCCATTCACAGGTACAGGCACATTCATTACACGTTTACTGCAAAGTGGAGTTATCAGCCGTGAAGCATTGACAAGAAAATATCGCAAGGAGATACATGCTAATGAAATTGTGTTGATGGCCTATTACATTGCTTCAATCAATATTGAGAACGTCTATCACTCACTTATGCCTGACGACAGTTACAAATCGTTTGATGGAATTTGCCTGACTGATACATTCCAATTAGGGGAAGAAGGTTCTGACGAGAATCTGTTCTCCGAACAGTTCCCGGCTAATTCCAAGCGCGTGATTGCGCAAAAGAAATGCCCTATTACAGTTATCATAGGCAATCCTCCTTATTCCATTGGACAAAAGTCGGCTAATGATAATACTCAAAATGAATTTTATCCAACACTAGATAATAGAATCATCACTACATACAGAGCTGAAAGTGAGATAAAATCTGCAACATCAGTTAAAGCGTTGAGAGATAGTTATATTAAGGCATTTCGTTGGGCTTCAGATAGATTAGATTCGAAAGAAGGTGGTATCATAGGATTTGTTACTAATGGCAAATATTTAAATGGAATATCTCAAGACGGAATGCGAAAATGTTTTGAAAAGGAATTTTCTTCTATTTATATTTTTAATCTAAGAGGAGACCAACGTACAAGTGGGGAACTTTCACATAAAGAAGGTGGCAAAATCTTTGGCTCAGGTTCACGCACACCTATAGCAATAACCATTTTGGTAAAAAAACGAAAAGGATGTGACACACCCAAAGCTAAAATCTATTATCATGATATTGGGGATTACTTAAGTCGTGAAGATAAGCTTAGAATAATTAAGCAAATGGGAGATATCAGTAATCCTGCTATGATGTGGAAAAATATTGTTCCCAACGAGCATGGTGACTGGCTTAATAAAAGGAATGAAATGTTCAAGCTTTTCATACCTATTGAGCCTGAAAAGAAATTTGCAAAAGGACAAAGGAGTTTCTTTGAAACGTATGCTATTGGAGTTGCAACAAACAGAGATGCATGGACATACAATTTCTCTATAGTAAAGGTACAAACAAATATGTCATCCATGATTGATTTCTATAATAAAGAAGTTGAAAGATATGCCATTAGTGACAAGAAACAAGATATAAAAGATTTTATACATAAAGATGCAACAAAAATTAGTTGGACTGCAATTTTAATAAATAGAGCAAAAAAGCATCAAACATTTAAATTCAATCAAGAAAGTCTTCGCAGAAGTTGTTATAGACCATTCTCTATATGTAACTTATATTTTAATAGATATTTTAATGAAGCTATTGGTTTAAGCCCATTGTTATTTCCCACACCACAACATAAAAATTTAGTAATTTGTGTATCAGGAATTGGAGCAAGCAAAGACTTTTCAACAATTATTACAGATAGTATTCCATGCTTAGATTTAGTGGAAAAATCCCAATGTTTCCCACTATATTGGTATGACAATAGCGAAGCTGAGATTATTGATTTGTTTAATCAAGGCTCTAAGAACGAAATGGATCGGTATGTCCGTAGAGACGGTGTGACAGATTGGATATTGGATACAGCACGTAAACAATATGGCTATAAAGTAACAAAAGAAGATATATTTTATTACGTTTACGGCCTGCTCCATTCACCGGAATACCGCACAGAATTTGCGACTGACTTAAAAAAGTCCTTGCCTCGCTTGCCTTTGGTTGAAAAAGCAGATGACTTCTGGGCATTTAGCAAGGCAGGACGTGAATTAGCAAATTTGCATTTGAATTATGAAACTATAGAACCATACAAGAAATGCAATATATTGTATGCTCCTTTTACAAATAAGGGCGACAGAATAAACTATCATGTAGAAAAAATGCGTTTCGGTAAAATTGATAGTAAGACGGCGGATAAGAGTATTATTCATTATAATAATGCTATCATCATAGAACACATTCCTGCTGAAGCCTACGAATACGTAGTAAATGGAAAGTCTGCTATCGAGTGGATTATGGAACGCTACGCCATAACAACAGATAAGAAAAGCGGAATTACAAACGACCCTAACGATTGGGCGCGCGAGCATAATGATGAAAAATATATCTTCAACCTATTACTTAGAATTATTAATGTGTCAGTGCAAACTGTAGAGATTGTGAAAAAGTTACCTACATTAAAGTTTTAAAATAATATGAAAGTAAATCATTTTTTTGAACAACAAACGATGTCGTCAAGAATTAAAGCGAACATTGTATCAGAGTATTTCCCAAAATATTGTAATATCATAATAAATAAACATGAGCCAAAAGAATTAAGGTATATAGATTTATTTGCAGGTCCTGGGAAATATGACGATGGGAATGTTTCAACCCCATTATTAGTGGCACGTAATTGTTTAAGGAATAGCTTCTTACAACAACATGTTAGATTTATTTTTAATGATAATACTTATAAAGAACAATTAGAAACCAATTTCCTTAATGAATTTCCTGAAGGTTCATTTGCAAAAAAACCATTTTTTGCAAAAAGAACAGTCGGCGAATGGGCTCCTATTACTCAATATCTTATCAGAAACACTCATGAAGGTTCATACAATGAATCTCCAGCATTACTCTTTATAGATCCTTTTGGATATAAAGGTATAGAAACAAATATACTAGCTAGATTTTTACAAAATTGGGGAAATGAAATATTTTTATTTATAAATACAAAAAGAATACATCCTGCATTAGAGAATGAAAAATTTGAACCACTAATGCGTGATTTATTTCCAACAACTTACGAAAGAATTAAATTTGACAGGAAATTTAAACGGTCTGTATCGGAAAGACTTCAGCTTATTATAGATAACTTAGGGAAAGAATACCAAAAGTTATTAGGTACAAAAATATATTATACGGCATTTCGTTTTCAAGAAGAAGATATAGATACCACTAGTCATTATATTGTACATCTAACAAAAGGTAAGAGAGGATTTGATTTAATAAAAACAATTTATAATGACTTTGCTAATGTTGGTACTATTTTTGATGGTATAAATACCTATACATTTGATGTAAAGAAAATAAAGAACCCTATTACTGAATTATTTGATGTTGGCGAACAAAACATAGACAATTTAAAGGAAGCCATCTATACCTCATATCGTGGAAAACGTATTTCTGCTTTTGATCTATTTGAAGAACACCAAATAACAGGAAACTATTGTAGATCACATTATACTAAAGCTTTAAGAAAACTAGTTTCAGAAGGATTATTGGAAGCTTCATTTACAGATCAAAAAAATCATTTCGTTTCTGTTCTTATTTCAAAGGATTGTATATTGAATTTTAAATAATGGCAACGACATCAATAGAATGGACTGACAAAACTTGGAATCCAATTACAGGGTGCACCAAGATTTCTGAAGGTTGTAAACATTGCTATGCCAGTGTTATGACCAATCGATTACAAGGAATGAAAAAAACAAAATATAGACATGGTTTTAAAGTGACTTTACATCCTGATAATTTGCTTGAACCAACAAGATGGGAAAAAGCATCAATGATATTTGTTTGTTCAATGGGAGATTTATTCCATAAAGATGTTTCATTTGAATTTATTGATAAAGTGTTTGATGTTATTCGTCAAACACCACAACACACTTATCAGATTTTAACAAAAAGAGCAGAACGAATGAATGAGTATCTTAAGGAAATAAATATACCTGAAAATGCATGGATTGGAGTTACCGTTGAGAATAAGAACACAAAATATAGAATGGATTATATTAGGGATTTATCGGCTAAAGTAAAATTTATTTCTTGTGAACCGCTATTGGAAGATTTAGGAAATTTAAATTTAAGAGGTATTGATTGGATTATTGTTGGCGGAGAGAGTGGTGTTCAAGCAAGACCTATGAAAGCTGAGTGGGCAATAAATATTAAAAAGCAAGCAGAAGCCAATAATATTCCTTTTTTCTTTAAACAATGGGGTACTTGGGGAGCTGATGGAATTAAAAGAAATAAAAAGGCGAACGGTAAAATATTAAACGGCAGCATAATTCAAGAAATGCCAATAAAATAATATATCTGAAATGAAAAAAAAGGATATAATTATTGCTATTATAATTATTGTATTCTCATTAATTGTGGCATTTGTTATAAATGTATCATTGTCCAAAGGTGATTTTATAACAACAAATCTTTCTCTTAATGATTGGCTAAATTTCTGGGGAGGATATTGTGGTGGCGTTTTTGCTTTAATTGTTGGTTACTTTGCAATAATTTATGGTAATAGAAATAATGAAAAAGCAATTAACCTACAATATAAAATACTTATAGAGCAGGATAAAAGAAAAGAATTGGATGATTATACAAATTGTCTGAAGAATAATTTAAATGCCATTAATATTATGGAGATAGGTAGCCTTGTCGGAACTATTGATAATGATAATTTAATGCATTCAATAGCTTTATCACAAAGTAAGCGAGTATCAATTTATAGTCAAGATTTAGAATTTACTTATACATTATCCTTAAAGACTGGAGTTAAAACGGATTTGGAAGAACAATATACAAAATGTTGGGAAAAAGCAAAAGATTATTATAGCCAATTATTGGATGTGTATGAAAGTCTTGTTAGAAGAATAAAAACAAATCAAATTGAAACAAAATTGCAATCGAATATAAATCAGCAATTAAATCAAAAATTCTATTTTTTAAAAATGAAATATGGTAATATTAACGAGAAACAATATGATAATGAAATTAAATCATACCTAAATGATCTTGCTGAATTAAACAAAAGTTTGGGTTCATATAAGGAAGATATTGATGGACTTATGAATAAATTAATAATATTAAGGGATAAAATTTCACCTTTATATAAAAAGTTATTTGATTTGTCTGTTTCATTGATAAAAGAAAAAGAATGTACTTTAAAATTACATATGTACGATAAGGTATAAAAAATAAATGGAAGCATTAAAACAGATATTGAAATCATATTTTGGATATGATAGTTTCAGACCGATGCAGGAAGAGATAATAAAGAATGTGATACAAAAGAAAGATTCTTTAGTGCTTATGCCTACAGGCGGCGGAAAGTCGATATGCTTCCAACTGCCGGCGCTGATGCTCGAAGGTACGGCTGTGGTTATATCGCCTCTGATATCACTGATGAAAGACCAGGTGGAGGCTCTGCGTGCAAACGGAATAATGGCTGCAACACTGAACAGCGGTAACGATGAGGCAACGGACAGAGTGATACGCGAACAATGCAGACAGGGAAAGATAAAACTGCTGTATATTTCGCCTGAACGCTTTATGACAGAAATAGTATGGATAGGACAGATGATGAAGGTGTCGCTGTTCGCAATAGACGAAGCTCACTGCATATCACAATGGGGACACGACTTCAGGCCTGAATATGTGCATCTTGGCGTGTTGCATGAACGCTTTCCCGGAGTGCCGGTGATAGCACTTACTGCTACGGCAGACAAGACAACAAAGGCAGACATTATAGACAAACTGAACCTACGCAATCCACAGATATTTGTAAGTTCGTTCGACCGCCCAAATCTTAGTCTTGATGTAAGGCGCGGATACTCGGCAAAGGAGAAGCTGAACACCATATTGGACATAATAGACAGGCATCCTTATGAGAGCGGGATAATATACTGTCTGTCGCGCAAGGAGACAGAGCGGCTTGCAGGGAAGCTGAAGCGTGAGGGCGTTGCCGCCGGAGCATATCATGCCGGACTGGAGATGGAAGAGCGCAGCAGAATACAAGAGGACTTTATAAAAGACAAGATAGACGTAGTGGTGGCAACGGTGGCTTTTGGCATGGGCATAGACAAGAGCAACGTGAGGTATGTGATACACTATAACCTGCCTAAGAGCATAGAGAGCTTTTATCAGGAAATAGGACGCGGAGGACGCGACGGATTGCCCACGGAGACGGTGCTGTTTTATAACATAGGTGACCTTGTAACCCTGCGCAGCTTTGCCGACGAGAGTGGACAGAGCGAGCTTAACAACGAGAAACTGAACAGAATGCAGGAGTATGCCGAAGCACAGGTATGCCGAAGGCGCATACTGTTAAACTATTTTGGTGAGGTGAGCGAACACGACTGCGGCAACTGTGATGTATGCAACAATCCTCCGCAGCATTTTGACGGCACGATGATAGTGAAGAAAGCACTGTCGGCAATAATGCGCACAAAAGAGCGTATAGGCTTTACTACGACGATAGATATTCTGCGCGGTACGATGTCTGCCGACGTGGCGGCAAACAGATATGATTTGCTTAAGACTTTTGGAGTGGGGCACGACGTTCCGGCACGCGACTGGCGCGACTATTTGTTGCAGATGCTGCAGATGGGCTTTATAGAGATAGCATATACCGAAGACAAGCATCTGAAGGTAACGATGCTGGGACGTGAGGCATTGTTTGGCGACAAAAAAGTGGAGCTTGCGATGATTAGGAGAGAGGACAGACGGAAGAATAAAATCAAGCAGGCGCAGCAGGAATTGCCCATGCTGTATAGTAATGGCGATAAGACGGAAGACCCGGCCCTGTTCAGTGTGCTGCGTAAGCTGAGGCAGAATATTGCAGAAGAAAACAACTGGCCGGCGTATGTGGTTATGTCTGACAAGACACTGCACGCCCTTGCCAAAGAAAAACCCACAACGCTGAAGGCATTCAGCAACATATATGGCATAGGCGAATATAAACTGAATACCTACGGCAAGAGATTTGTGGATGTGATAAAAGGATATGTAAATTCATGACGATGGTGGTGTCGGGAATGATGACTGCATATGTTATTGTCTACGTATCGTATTTGTGTAGACAATAACATAAAATGGGAACAAGGAGCGTTCTAGCATCCGCTTCCGTCAATGCTGCATGATTGTCCTTCTTCCTTTACAGGCGGCTGTAAGCCGGCTTTATCCGGACGGAATGTAACGGTGCCGTCTTCAAGAACAAAACATGGAATGCCTACAGAGCCTACACGCTTCATGACATCGAAGGCAGGATTTTTGTCGCGCAGCCTTAGAAACTCTTTAAGATTTCTTACATGTTCGCCGATGTCGACGACTTCATATTTGTCGTTCCCTTTAACTTGCTCTTTAACGTCTGTGCAGTCAGGGCATGTGTTCATTACATAAATCTTAATCATAATGCAAATGTTTTTAGTTTGACGAATAAATGTCATGGCATATAATGCCAATGACAAAGTTAAGGAAATTTACTTATATCAGTATGTGCTGAGGCGATAAATGTTGTGTAAAATATGAAATATATGTCAGAAACGGCCGGCAACGATTATAGAATGTGAGGCTTGGCTGCAAATAGTATAAATGCATGTCGGCTGTAAGGCAATGAGCGTAAAAGCTGTAGCAGCAGTGTAAACTTATATGATATTGTGGCTTTGTGATGATGTATTTGGCTTTAATTTTGTACTTTTGTAAAGTATAGAATATTTGTCGCTTAATGAATAGTGTCGGTTTGTGTGGTTTTCATATAGAGAATCATTGGGCATTCATTTGTTTGTGGCATGTATAGTTTGAATTTTTCAATAACGAATATGGATAAAAAGATATTATTCCTTCACGGATTCTTTGCCAGTGGCCAATGTGTGCCGGCACTTAGTCTTAGAGAGGCTCTAAAGGGAAAGGCAGAGGTGATAACGCCCGACCTGCCGATACATCCAGATGAGGCCATGGCGATGATTAAAGACATCTGCGACAGTGAGAAACCTGACGTGCTTGTAGGCAACAGTTGCGGGTCGTTTTATGCACAGATGGCTGCCAACATAGAAGGCATACCGGCACTGCTGGGCAATCCGTATTTTATGATGACGGAGTTTCTGAAAACCAGAATAGGTGAGCATGAATATAAGTCGCCGCGCCAAAACGGCAGGCAACGTCTGGTAATTGACGAGAAACTTATTTGTGAATTTTCCGAGATGGAAGCTGTTCAGTTTGAGTGCTGCAAGGATGAAAACAAGGAACGGATATGGGGACTGTTCGGCGAGAATGACACTCTGGCGCATTTCGAACCGTTGTTTATGGAGCATTATAAACATGCTTATCATTTCCCGGGAGGACATACACCTACGGCAGATGAGGTGAAGGAATGGTATGTGCCGCTGGCTGAGAAAATGCTGGTACAAAATTTATAGCTGTAAATGCTAACGGCAGGAAGCAAAGTGTTTCTTATCTTGACAAATGTTAATAATTGATATTATGAGGACAGAAAAGATAACCGCAGAGAATGTAGACAATGTTCAACTGAAAAGTCTGTATGAGAGTGCGTTTCCGAAGGAAGAGCGTATACCATATGATGAGCTAAAAGGGCTGTTGGGAGTTATGCCCATAGACTTTATGGCATATTATGACGAAGACGTGTTTGTTGGCTTGACGATGGTTCTTAACCGCAAAGACTTTAACTGGGGCTGGTATTTCGCCGTAAGGGAAGAGCTGCGCGGCAGGGGATACGGACAGCATATTCTAACTGCATTGAAGGCAAAATATGCAGACAGACGACTGGTTATAGATATAGAATCGCCATGGCAGACAGACTGCAACAACAAGGAGCAGCGTTGCAGAAGATATGAGTTTTATAAGCGTAACGGATTCCGCGACACCCAGACGGCAAAGAGTTTTGAAGGTATTGACTACACAATATTGTTGCTGGGGGAAGGGACGTTTACGCAAAATGACTACGACAGCATAATAGATGATTTAAGGAGGTTTTGGAAGAATCTGCCAAAGGAGGACTGATGATGACAATAGACGACGCGATAAAGCAAAGGCATAGCGTGAGGGTTTATAAGAACATGCCTCTGACAGACAACGATGTGAAACTGCTTGAGGGTAAGATAGAAGAACTTAATGCCATGGGGCATCTGCATATGCAGCTGATACAGAATGAGCCTAAGGCTTTTCAGGGTATGCTGGCAAAGTATGGCAAGTTCAGAAACGTTAACAACTATATCGTTATTGCAGGAAAGAAGGCAGATGACCTTGATGAGCGTATCGGCTATTATGGTGAACAACTGGTGCTGGCAGCGCAGATGGCCGGGATGAATACCTGTTGGGTAGGATTGAGCTATAAGAAAGTGCCTGGAACGTATGTGCTTGATGATGATGAAGCAATAAAAGCCTATATTTCGATAGGCTACGGCGAGACAAACGGCGTGTCGCACAAAATAAAGCGCATGGAGCAGGTGAGCAATGCTGACGGGGCAACTCCTGAATGGTTTAAGAGTGGAGTTGAGGCCGCTTTGCTCGCTCCTACAGCTGTGAATCAGCAGAAATTTTATTTTGAGTATGTTGGCGCCGACGGAATAAATCCTGCAATGGTACGTGCAAGGCGTCAGTTCTCATTGGTAGGTTATACTAAAATGGATTTGGGTATAGCTAAACTGCATTTCGAAATAGGAGCAGGCCTGGAGAACTTTGTGTGGACAGAATAAGTATAGATATAAAATGCTTATAACACAGATGGACCGACGGCTAGTGGAGGTAGCTCAATTGTCTGTGGACTTATTATCAAATTTTAGAGCTAAGACCTTATGACATTATAATAAAATAAGTCCAAACCGATTATTGACTTTTGTCGGTTTGGACTTATTCTTATCAGTTGTGCCAACTACAGCATTGTATCTGCGATGTTTATTGATTCAAGAACGGATCGAGAAGAGCCATCAGATCTGATTTAGACATTGCGCCACTTTGTCTGTAAAGAATTTCTCCATTTCTGAAGAGCATAAGAGTGGGGACTGATTGTATGCCGTAGCGCCCGGCAGTATCATTGTGTTTGTCAACGTCAACCTTAATGATACGTATCTTGTCGCCGAGAGTTGCCTTAACTTGTTCTAATACAGGGTGCATCATTTTGCATGGACCACACCATGTGGCAAAGAAGTCTACTAGGACGAGACCATTGCCGGATATTACGTCGTTAAAAGTTTCCATCGCTTTTCGTGATTAAATTAATAACTTATTTGTAATTCTAACAAGCAAAGTGTGTGCCAAAATATTAGGCTAAGTATGCTGTTGAGGTGTAAAAAAATTCCGTTAAAGAAAAAGATGCCGTCCCATATTGAAATGACACGGCATCTATAAATATGAATTTTATTCTTTTTAGGAATAAACGCTATTTAGTAATTTTAGCTGTCATTATTTTGCCGTCAGCCTTTTGCGCTTTAACAATATATATGCCGTTTGGTAATGATGACAGACTAGTTACTGTGTCACCATCAAGATTCATAACAGCGGCTCCAGATGTATTGTAAACCACTCCGTTAGTGTATTCGCCATCGATATGTAACTCATCTCCATTAGTGTAGATTGCAAGTACGTTGTCTGCAATCGTTTTAATTCCTGTAGTAAGAATATCGAATGAAATTGTAAGCGGTGCAGAATTTCCTGTATCGAACTTTTGTACAATGCTTGCTGTATGAGTGCCATTTGACAAATCGCGGAAAGTGTATTCTGTATCGTTTATATCTGCAACCTTTTCTCTGTCTAGATAAACCTCATATCCTAATACGTTTACTGGCATATAGTTGTTACCTTTTACTTGATTATCAACGCCAATAAATATATCATCGACTAGCAAGAGGAAGTTCATCATTGAAGAACTGTTAAGTACTACGTATTTAGCATTTTTTGGAATGTCATACTCATAATATGTATATTCAAGCGGAACATATTGTAGTTCAGAGTCGAGCCATGTAATGTCGTTAAGATCTGTCGTTGTTGTAGAATATCCAACTCTTATGCGTTCGCGATAACCTTCATACTCATCGTATGTGCGTGCCCAGAACGAGAACTTAAAGTCGCGATAAGGATGCAATTCTGGAGAGAATAAATAGTCGTCACTTTCAACAACCGTAACTCCGTCTTCAGTACGTGACGCAAAGAAACCGAGAGCACGTTCACCTGAATGTGATGTTTCATATACTTCACCTGTATCCTTATTTACGAGTGGTGGGGTAGTAGTGGCCGGATTAAATATTATTGCGGCCATTGGTTCACCCATATGAGGGAATGTGGTATTACCGAATCCCCATGTATTAAGACCGTCATTGTCTTTATATGTCCAGCCTGTATTTCCTGCAGGATTTACTTCAAAGTCTGTATAGTCGTCGCTTTCAAATCCGTCTTCTATATTTTGCTGCATATTCCATACCAGCGTAGCCGAATCATCATTTATGAGTACGTCCAAGTTAGCCGGTTGGTCAAGACTCTGCGTCAGCGTATAGTTATAGCTGAAGTCGGTATCGTCGCCAGTAATCTGCAACTTTTCATCCTCAATTGTATTAAAACCTTTCTGGCTTATAGTAACAGAATAATAGCCCTTCTCTACATTATTGAATTTGGCAGATCCTTCATTTACAATTGCTGTGTAGCTATTGCTTTCGTTGAATATCCTTACTGTCGTTCCTTCTGCATGTTCTTGTTTTGAGTTAGCATTAACATTGAATGTAACATTTGCTTTCATGTTATATTCTATTGTGTCAGAATATGTTTCAACAGATTGCATATCTTTACCATAAACAGCTTTTACAGCATAAAAATATTTTCCGCTTGGTATATTACTGTCTTTGAATGTCATTTCATTGGCTTCGTTAGCAACCGGTTTCCATAACTCTGGCTGATTCTTTGCCTCTACGGGCAGACGGTAAACATTGTATGTAACATGAGGCATTGTTGCGTCTTCAGGCTCAACATTTTCGCATACTGCACGCAATAACAGGTGGCGTGAAGGCTCACTTGTGTCGTCAATGTAATTATAAGAACTTGCGATGTCGTAAGTTGTAGTATAAACCTGTGTCATTGGATGGTCTACTGTTTCGTCATCAGTACCTTTATCTGTTGCAACGTTATTCTTTCCGGCAATAGCAAAAAGGAATCCCTTTTCTGCATATAAAGATTCCGGAAGACGGAATGTATTCCATTGTCCGTTCTTGGTTATTACATTTACCTGATACAATACTTCGCCAGTAGGTTGCCCTCCCCAGTCAAGGTCAATTAGCATGAGTGTTATATTATCTTCACATCCTTCACCGCCTGTAGTCCACCATTTAAGTTCACGTAATGTTGTTTCTCCAGGGAATATTGTTCCTATGATTTGAGAGCCAGAGAAGTTCGTTCCGTATCCATAGCTGCTTACTGGTGTACCATCATCGTATTTTTTCTCAGATAAAGTGCGTGGCTTGTCCCAATTAACAGCAACTGTTCCATCGTTATTGTCGGCTGCAGTAACACAATAAGGAGGCAGAACGTCAACGGCTAGAGAGAAGTTTTCGTCAGATTTATTTTCGTCAAGATTAATACTGCGACTTTGTGATTTATAGTTGTTCTTTATTACAGACAGTTCATAGTTCTCAGCCTCGTCTGCTTCAATAGAATATTTACCTTCTGCATCTGTCTCGCCGATAACATTTTCATAACCGGTAAGCGATACTTTAGCTCCTTTTATTGGTTTTCCGGATTCATCAGTAACATTTCCTGTTACAGTGTGTGATTCAAGTAATTCGAGCATAAAGTTGACAGTAACATTGTCTCCTGCTTTTAGTGAAACATGCTCAGTAGCAGTCTTATAACCTTGATAAGATGCATATACATCATAGTCGCCTGCCGGAATTTCATCAATTGTGTAGTTTCCGTATAAATCAGTTTTTGTTGTTGTCTCACCTACTTGTACTGTAGCACCAGAAAGGCCCATCATGAAATTTTCAACTTTACCTGATATTGCGGCAGAATCGTTTTCCTTCCATACAAAATCATTAATGTGTACACCCTGTGTGCTGTATCCACCCGAATAACGTATATAGATGCTATAATTACCTGATGTTTCAACAGCTGGTATGTCAAATACCTTATTTATTACATCACCATAATATCCACCCTCTGAACCTTTTATTTCAATAGTTCCCAGTGATGTGGCTTCTGATGCAGAAGTGCCGGCAGGAGCAATATAAACTTCCAGATTTTCAGTGCAGTAGTATGTACAATAAACACCAAACTGTATACGGGTTGGTACTCCTGCTGGAATATTTACAGGTGGAGATATGAGCCAGTCGTCATTTGTACTTGCTTTGTATATTTCAGCGCCTATGTTGCCTTTGCCCCATTTTGAGCCTAACATCCATGTACTTCCATCGTTATTAGCATCATAAATGGTCCAAGTATTAAACTCATTATCGTTATAGAAACCAGTTTCTAGTGGTAACGATTGTATATTTCCTGCTGCTACAGTATTAGAAGTTGTGCTTCCTCCTTCTCCTGAATCATTAATAGCTGTTACAGTGTAAGAATAGCCTGCATAGGCTCCGTCTATTATATCTGTGGCATTAGTTTCGGTCGTATTTTTTGTCAAAACTTTTCCATCGTTTCTTATTACGTTATAAGTTAAATTTGCAGTTGAGAAGAATCCTCCGTTTAGTCCTTTATCAGGAGCTTTCCATGTAATTTTTATAGTATTCTTATCTGTTGCTGTGGCAACAACATCAGTCGGAGCAGCAGGTACGTCTTTGCCGACATATTGTGATGCAATAGCAAACATTCCTTCGCCGCCAACAGGACAACTTAATGTTACTTTGTATGTATGCATACCTGCTGTTGCTGTATCATCAATATAAGTTGCTGGTTGGCCGGGAGCAACATCTTCTGTTATACCTATAACTTCACCATCACGGTATATGGTCGCTTGAGTTAATCCGACTAAAGCTTGACGATTAAATGTTGTAGACGGGCATATCCACGTGAGAGTACATTTATTTGAGCCGCCAGATGCAGGTGTGACTGTTAGTGATTTAGGTGCGGATGGACTTGATGGAGTCGCTTTTGTATATCCTGTGTATAGTCCGACATAAGTATTAGGCTATTCACCTGCAGAAGTAAATGTCTTGCTGTTTGGATCAATCTCATACATTGTACATCCTCCGTATGATGTGTTGCTTATGAAATATAGCTTGCCTGTTTCAACATCGCAATCGAGTGAGCGCATTACATTACTTGAGGCGTATTGATCTGTATTTACAATACTAGTTAAGGCTCCTGTTTGTGTGTTGACTTTATATATTTCTCCCCACATATCGGCTACATATACTTCACCATTAAGTCCTGCAGCTACGGCAAACATGCTATAGTCGAAATTGCATAGTGTTGTATATTCACCTGTTGTAAGGTTAAGTCTTACCAAAGCAGAACCAGGGTAAATATATTTAATAAAGAGAAGTGACTGCGTACTGTAGTCATAAGTCATATCAAAGAATTCATCATTAATATCCATGACTTTTTCCTTTTTACCTGTAGAAAGGTCATAAGCGAAAAGTTCTTTGTAGTCAGAACTTAAAACATAATAACTTCCTTCTACAAATGTACCTGTTCTAACACTTTCAGTTTGAGAATAAAGCATTGTTGGAGTGAAAGTGTTCATTTGGAAGCTGACAATGCCATTTTCGCCTGATGTTCTGTAGGCATAGGATGGTCCTCTTGTACTTCCTTCTGTGATTTGTGCATAGTTCAACATGTTTATTGAACAGAATGCGATAAAAAGTAATAGTTTTTTTAACATAATGCTGTTGGTTTTATAAAGGTTGTAACTTATTGCAAATATAATACTAATTTTGTAATTTTTTGAAAAACAATATAAAATTTTATATATTTTATTTCATTTATTATTGTTTCGTATATAAATAATGTATATTGATAAAAATATAGTCTGTTCCTTATTTATTACGATTTTATAGTAATAATAAATTGTTTTAGAGATATTCTAGTTGTTAAATGTAAATTATTATATGTCGCTTTTACCATGTCGCTGTATAAAATTCTTTATCCGTAAAATACAATAGTATACACATACTGTAATTTTCATATCTTCGCATACGTATAGACGTCTCTTGTGTGATATTTGCAATTTTGTTATGATTATTGATGATGAACAAGGTTGTTGGCATTGATATGGGCATAGTTATGCATATTTGAGATGTTTATTCTGTGTGGGTGGTAGACAAAACAATTGGCATATATATAACGAAATAGATAGGCAAACACGATGGAAAATGAGATATTGGAATATTTATAATAGACTTATTCCCGGAGTTTGTTGGTTCTATATTGCGTAAAGGTAAATCAGAATTGAATTATATGTTGCAATAAAGCAGGTTTTGTTCGGCCCTATTTATTTTTTGCCGATTAAGTCTTCATATAGAGCCTATTTTCCTGCTTTTCTGCTTTTTTGAGTTTGGCAGACAAGCCTGTAAAAGAATGGAAGACAATCATGTCTGCACAATGCAAATACGGAAGAGTTATGCTAGCCTTGTTGGAGAGGTCGTTAGATAAAAAGTCTTATGTATTATTCATTTCTGTTATGCCAATACGTGCTGTTATTGATGTCTCCCTTTGATGATTACATAAATGATAACCGGTGCACCCATGATAGGGGTGACAGCATTAAGGGGTATGATGCCGTTGTCGCCAGGAAGAACGCATATTATGTTGCACAGAAGTGATATGGCTGCTCCGGAAAGAATAGTGCCAGGTATGAGATAGCGGTGGTTGTCTGTCTTAAGAAGCATACGTGCTATATGTGGAACTGCAAGTCCGATAAATGCAATAGGGCCACAATAGGCGGTGGTAACAGCGGTAAGAAGGCCTGTTACCAATAAAAGGCAATTGCGCAACTTGATGGTGTTTATACCAAGATTTTCTGCATATTGTTCGCCTAACAACACGGCATTGAGAGGTTTAATGAGAAGCAAGGCACATATTAGACCTACTATTGTAACAGCTGCGAACAGAGGCATCTGAGCCATAGACACTCCTCCGAAGTTGCCTAATCCCCATATCATATATGAGTGAACGCCCTCTTCAGTCGCAAAGAAGTTGAGCAGTGATATTGCAGATGAGGATATATAGCCTATCATAATGCCGGTGATAAGGAGCATGACGTTATTGTTTACAAGATTAGAGAAAAACAATAATACAGCCATTACTGCCACAGCACCTACAAATGCGGCAATAAGTACTGCCAGAAATCCAGTAACAGAAACTGCTCCTGCCGTTATGCTTCCACCATACAGAAGCATAACGAAAGCTACGCCAAGGCTGGCACCACTATTGATACCGAATATAGACGGACCGGCAAGAGGATTGCAGAATGCGGTCTGAAGTAATAATCCGCTGACAGCTAATGCTCCACCGCATAAAATGGCTGTAAGAGCCTGGGGCAGGCGAGTCTGCAATATTATATATTTCCAACTTTCATTTACCTCATCGTTGCCGCTGAAAATATCGATAATGCTGTTTATCGGTATTTTCACGGCTCCATAGATGATGTTAATTACAAACAGAGCAATTATTGCCAAAGTTATTACAACAAAAAATCTGCAATATTTTTTCATTTTATATGTTCAAAGTATTTCGCTTTGCCAAGTTCGGTTATTTCCGGATGAGTTATTATGATGAAATCACGCAGCAACAAGTCTGGATGGAATGGGGTGTCTTCGTAGAACGTGTTACTGTAAGTATTGCATCCGAAGACCATCTTGTTCTTGAATGCCTTAAACTGTGAGTATCCGCTGTTTTCCGTCAACAATGATTTGTAGGTGGCTTTTTGAGGACTATTATATCTGATAAGCCAAATGTCGCTGTTGCCGGCTTTTTCGAGGACTATCTCAAACGGTAGAGGCAGACTGCCGCTGCTCTTTTCGGCAGAAAAGGGATATGCCGCATTTGCATCTGCAATTATTTGTCCGATAGTGCTTTGTCCGCCTGGAACATACCATACAGAACTGTTTATCTTGTCGATAATTACAGAATGTCTTGTTTTGGCTGTTTTAGCAATTTGCTTGAGGCTGTTGTATTTTGTCTCAACGCCATTAAAGATGCTGTCAGCCTGTTTTTCTGCACCAAACAGCATTCCATAGAATTTCATCCATTCTGCTCTTCCCAATGCTGTAGTTTCCATGTAGTCAGCAGTTTCAATAATGGGCTTTTCCCACTCATTAAGACGTCCGTAGCCTCCGCTGTTCTGAAATGGAGAAATCAATATTGCGTCAGCGTTTATACCTATAATCTTTTCGAGTGTTGGAGTTATTCCGCTGCCGCAGTCAGCAATCTTGTTTTCTTTGCATTGTTGCTGAATCCATGGAAGATTAATATATTTGACATCACAAACCCCTTTGATGTTCTGACCTTTGCCAAAAGACATAATCAGGCCGCAGTGAACAGATGTCGTTACAACCGCACGTTGCAAAGGCGTTCTTACAATAGTGCCCTGTGGCAGATTGGCCGGCAGTTCTTTGTTTGATGGTACAAGGATGTATGTATGAAGTATTTTTCCTTTGTTCCAAGGATCGTTCAGGGTGACAACGTTGTAACCATCGCATTTGATTATATGAAGCTGCTTGGCATATTTAAGTTCTAGGGTGTCTCCGCTAAAAGATGTATCAGTGCTGTTACCCCGGCATGCGCACAGGGTAATCAGCACTGATATCAGTAAAGAGGTTATCGTTAAATTTTTATTCATAAACAACACCAGTATTGAATGCTATTGCATTAGGGCCAACTCCGGTAGAGAACATCTTAACGAAGGTTCCGTCTTCTTTGTACATGTTGACATAGCCATCTGTAGTATAGCTTGCATATCCGGTGTCAGGATTCTTGCTGTAAGAAGTGATAAACACATATCCGTTAACAGGGTCAACTCCAATTGCAGATGGGCTGAACGGCAGGTTGTCTGTTATGAATGTTTTAACTTCGCCGCTTGCAATGTTGTAGACGCTGTAAGTAGGAGTGACGGGAGAAACATAGCTGTAAGGAGCATTTATTACGTAGATGTTTTTCTTGTCAGTCGCCATCATTGTTGCGTCGATAAGGTTTGTAACCTTCTTGTCTGCAGTAATCTTCTTTACACCGGCGCCATATTGGTTGTAATTAGAATCATAAAGACCGCTGTCCATCACATAAAGTGTTCCGTCGATAACACTGATGCCAACAGGGTTTGTTATCAATGGGTCGGTGAGATTTGTAACGCTTCCATCGGTAAGGTTGATGTATGAAATAGAAGGGTTTTGGCCATTGCCATAGCTGCTGTTTGCTACATAAAGCATGTTGCCGTCTATAGCAAGTCCCTCAGGATATGAACCTGCCTGATAAATCTTATCCAGATTTAAAGATGCTGTGTCGATTGCTGCAACGTAGCCTTTGAATGTTGACACATAAATTTTTCCGTTTCCTGCTGCAAGACGTCTGGGTGTCTCACCCTTGTCTGCTCCCATAACTTCGGTTGTCTTTATTGTTCCGACAGACACCATTGTGTTCTTGTTGACAACTTCAACTGTATTTTCGCCCGTTACAACAATATACATCTTGTCACCATAAATCAGAGCGTCATTAGGTGTTGTGCCAAGATTGCGTCCGTTGGCAGCCTGAAATACCTTCTGGGCGGCTGTCTGTGTAGAATAGTCTATAGATGTGATGCTGCCGCTGATTTGAGAACTCATGTTTCCTGAGTTTACAATGAAGGCACCTGTGCTTACATCAATAGGTTTCGGAACGTAATTATCGTCATCGTCGCTGCACGATGTAAATGATACGCATAATGCAATTGCTGCAAAACTTAAAAATTTTTTCATTTCTTTTTTGATTAAAATTTATAATTTATTGAAAATTGATAGCTTATTCCCGGCATCGGATATGCCTTGACAATTTCGTATTGCTTGTTGAGAAGGTTCTTGATGTCTCCTCGTAGGGTAATCGTGTTTTTGGCTATTTTAAACGACCTGAAAAGGGTTATGCCGGTTTCGAAAAATCCCGGTATGTTAGAGTCTTCATAATGTTCGTTGTTTGAACTGCGGCTGCTCATACCGGTGCCGTGTACTGTGAGGTTTACCCATGGATTTTCGTAACAAACAGAAACGCTTCCAGAGTGTAATGGTGTATAGGCAATCTGGTATCCATAATATGGAGATTCCGGATTAGTACGGTTTTCTGCATTCTGCAGGCTATAGCTGGCTGTAAGAGTTATCAAATGCTTGTCTGAAAACTTATGCATTACATTAGCCGTTGCGTCTAAGCCCAACACTCTTACCTTTCCGACATTTATGTTTGTCCATATAAACATATTGTATGGTACGGCAACTATTTTGTCTTTAACATGGTTGAGATATCCGTCTAATGTTATTTTGATATTTGTCTTTTTTGTGACATCTTGTAATAATGTGAATCCTATATTATATTGATCAGTGCTTTCAGGAAGCAGATTTGTGCTGCCGTAATGATAGAAATATGACTCATTGAATGTTGGTGCCCTGAATATATTTTTATATGATGCTCTAATATAAAAGTCATTATTTTTAAAAACTTTATATGAGAGTGACAGAGATGGTGAGAGTTTGCTCATGTCGCGTGCAGATTCTCCATATTCTGCACCATTGTAATATAGTGAAAGCAGCAACTTTCCGATGATAGACAGTCTTGCTGATTTATATTTAGCTGTAGCTGCCTGAAGAACGGTATGTCTAAATGGGTGTGTATCTGTTGAAAGGCTGCTGTTCATGTTGTTATAGCTGTAGTCGGCAGAATAGCAGAACGCCCAGTCTTTAAATGGAGTGTACAGGAGACTTGCAGATGTATAAGCTTCTCTTTGCCAATAATCAGCATCTTTTATGCCGTCGCTATATGAACCGTCTTTATATTTTGAGGCTGCCCAGTTATATTTTGCATTAACTTTTAAAGATAGATTGTTGCTGTTAAATGTGCGGTAGCCGATTTGAGCAAAGAAGTTCTGGTCTCTGAGCTCTTCATTGCTTATATTTGTGTAATATCTGACTTGTCCGGGCAGTTGTCTGTCGTTATCATAATAATATATTTTGCCGCTTAATTCATTGCGGGTATTAATGTTCCATATAAAATTAGTCTCACCATGCCCAGATTTCATACGACTGTTGGTGCGGCGCTCTTTTGTAACGACTGAAATATTACGTAGCGTGAAAGGATAATCGTTTTCCGCATAGACGAATTCTCCAATTGCCGAGAAAGAAAATTTGTTTGAAAAATTCTGTTCGTATCTTATAAATGGACTAATATATCCGAATGAACCAACTTTCAGCTGAGTGGTCAGATGAGGAGCTGTGTCTTCTGTAGGAGACTTTATTGTCCTTATGTTAATGGATGCCGGTAAACTGGCATTTTTTGCGGGTATAAAAATGTCGTCATTATCGCCGATGACAAGCGATATGTTGTCAATGTTTTCTAAGGAATAGCGCGACAGGTCGATTTGTCCGCTCTGGCAGTCGCTAAGCATTATTCCGTCATAGCTAACGCCTGTATGCTGAGTGCCGAAACTTCTGACAGAAACGGTTTTCATACCTCCGGCACCACCATAATCACGTATGGTTATTCCGGGCATACGGTTAAGGGCATCAGCTATATCAGTGATGCCTGCAGTATTAAGGTTTTTGTTGTTGATTACATATAATGGCGATGTACTGGTAACTTCGTGCTTTTTTTTATTTTCTGTGACCACAACATCCTGCAACTGATATGTGTTATCAATTGTATCATTTTTTTCAGATTGCGCTTGAGCACAAAAAGGAACTGAGCATACCAGAACTAATGCCGTTATTTTTTTCATGTGTAAAATGTTTTATCAACAGCTTTCCTCGAAGCTGGTGGGATAAACTGTTTCAATGGCAGGTCTTCTGACTTATTGTCATAAAAGCAAACGCCTTCCCTATAATACACAGTGGCTATTTTGTTTGCTTCATAAACGACAAATTACAGCAGCGGGACTGTCAGGGATTTTCACCTTGTTCCCTTTTAATCATCGTATGATGAACCGATTGATTGTGCAAAGGTAATGATAATAATTAAAATTTTAATAATAAAACAGTTAAAAAGATGATATGATACATTCCTTTTAATAGAAAGTGTATATATGTTTGGCAAATTGATGTGGTACGAAAAATAGCCATACCTGCGATAAGCATGGTATGGCTATTATATGATATTTACAATTGTGATGCTAAATGTATGCTTGTGTTTTAGTATTCGTCATCATCTGCGACATCTTCTGCTGTAAGATCGAGGTCTTCAGGATTTTCCTCGATAGTTGTTCTGTAGCTTTCTTCTGTCAGCTTATCTTCGTCGAATGCGTCATCATCATCGTCATTGTCATACTTTTCGTCAATATCTGGCAGATCCTCGTCGTCATCGTCGTCAGAATCGTATTTACGAGAGTCGTCTGTTCCAAATTTAAGACGTGGCTTTTCTGTTTCGGGCTTAAGTTTTGCAAAAATAGCTTCAATCCAAGCACCTTTTGAAATTTCCAATACCTCAAATCCGTCAGCAACTTTCTTTTCGTACATTCCGCCAACTTTATGTAATCTGTCTTTTGGTAAAGTTGTTGTACTTATGTCAAATCCGCTCTGTATGATGTCCTGAATGCTTTGTGACAAAGAATCCCAACCTCCGCCAAAATTACGATCGATAACTTCAAGCAGTTTTGTTGCAGAAATATGTCGGATGTTCTCGTATGTAAGGTCTGTTACCCTTAATATAGGACGTTTTTTTATTCCTATTTTGACCTTCTGGCTTTCATCGACAGGCATTGTGCCAATCTGGAAACCGCGGGCTTCATACTTCTTGATTATTTCAGGGCGATCTATCTTTATTTCTTCAACTTCAAATGCGCTTTTGATGATATCAATGTAGTGCTTGATGTTTTCTCTTATATCGGAGTCTTTTTCTGCAACTTCCAACATCCTGAAAACATCATTCTCCTGAATATCCCAAACGTTACTTTTGTTGATGGTTTTTAATGTAAGTGACTTCTTATCAATATCTTTCATATTTCTTTTTAATTAATTTCTTTTTATTTTAAAATATATCTCTATCTTTCAGTACAGGAAACTTTGAACGATAATGATTCAGCTTGTCTAAATCAATTTCAGCAGTGATAGCCTGTTCTTTTTCGTCAGACTTGGTTAGTAAAGCGCCTTTGGGGTCAATGATGGCACTATTTCCGTTATATTGACATCTATCATCTTCCCCTGTGCGGTTACATCCAATTACATAACATTGATTTTCAATGGCCCTTGCTCTTAATAGGATGTTCCATGCGTCCTGCCTGTTTTGAGGCCAGTTGGCCACAAAAATTATAGCGTCATAGTCTTCTTTATATCTCATCCATGCAGGGAATCTTAAATCATAACAGGTCTGTAATAAAAAACGGAAATTTTTATATTTCGCAATTACTCTTTTGTCGCCTGCTGTATAGTATACGTCTTCTCCTCCGTATTTAAACAAATGGTGCTTGTCGTAGTAATAATATTCCCCGTCAGGCATTACAAAATATAATCTGTTTCTGTACTGCGACTGATGTGTCAGGATAGAAAGACTTCCACATAGTGCACATCTGTTGGATTGTGCTGTTTCTTTCATCCATTCAAGTGATTTCTGAAAATTGACTTCAGCAGAATATTTTGCCGGATCTGTTATAAATCCTGTCGCCCACATTTCTGGCAATATGTATAAATCAGAGCCAGGATTATTGGATATAAGTTGACCTGCTACAACCTGATTCTTATCAGGCTGCACCCACTTGATATCCGTTTGGAGGATTGTAACTTTCACTATTTATTCTCGTTTTCAGTTTCTATGAATGCTGCAAAAGTAATATATTATCTTTTATTCGCAAGTTTTTAATAGATATTTTTTGCATAAATGACATATATTTTCTACTTTTGCATTTATGGTTAAGCCTTTAGCAGAGAGATTAAGACCCAAGGTTCTTGACGACTATATCGGACAGAAACATCTTGTCGGTAAGAATGCCGTTCTCCGTAATATGTTGGAAGCCGGAAGAGTGACATCTTTTATCTTATGGGGGCCTCCTGGGGTAGGAAAGACGACATTGGCCTTGATAGTGGCAAATCACTTAAAAGTACCCTTTTATACATTGAGTGCTGTTACAAGTGGTGTGAAAGATGTCAGGGATGTTATTGATAAAGCCAAGAATGCTGGCTTCTTCAATAATTTTACTCCTATATTATTTATTGATGAGATACACCGCTTTAGCAAGAGTCAGCAAGATTCTTTGTTGGCTGCAGTTGAGAAAGGTATAGTTACGTTGATAGGTGCAACCACGGAAAATCCTTCTTTTGAAGTTATCAGACCATTGCTTTCAAGATGTCAGCTTTATGTGTTGAAGCCCTTGGAAAAAGAAGACTTGCTCGGACTTTTGCAGCGCGCTTTAAGAGAAGATGTTGAACTGAAGAAAAAAAATATAGAACTGAAAGAAACTAATGCCATTCTAAGGTATAGCGGGGGAGATGCCCGTAAATTATTGAATATTTTAGAACTGGTCGTTGATTCTGTCAATAGTGAAAAAATTGAGATAACAGATGAAACTGTAGTAGGGTGCTTGCAGCAAAATCCTCTTGCGTACGATAAGGATGGAGAAATGCATTATGATATAATATCTGCATTTATAAAAAGTATTAGAGGTTCGGATCCTGATGCAGCGTTGTATTGGCTAGCACGTATGATTGAAGGTGGTGAGGACCCTAAGTTTATTGCTCGCAGACTTGTTATAAGTGCTTCAGAGGATATAGGTTTGGCGAACCCTAATGCACTGTTGCTTGCCAATGCAGCATTTGATGCCGTAAATAAAATAGGATGGCCTGAGGGTAGAATTCCGTTGGCTGAGGCAACAGTGTATCTTGCGACGAGTCCCAAGAGCAATTCTGCATATAACGGCATTAATCATGCACTTGAAGTTGTAGCCAGGACTGGTAATCTGCCGGTGCCATTGCATTTGCGTAATGCTCCTACGAAACTTATGGCTGATCTTGGATATAGTGACGGGTATAAGTACTCACATGATTATCCGGAACATTTTGTTGAACAACAATTCTTGCCTGATGAACTTGTTAATGAGCGGATATGGCATGGGCAACATTCGCCCAATGAGGAAAAGTTGTATCAACGAATGTTGAAGTGTTGGGGAAACAGATTTAAAGAATAACAAAAATATATAACTATGAAGATTGTTGTTTTAGATGGATATAGTGTAAATCCAGGTGATTTATCATGGAACGGAATAAAAGAATTAGGTGATTTGACTGTATATGACAGAACGTCTCCTGAAGACGTGGTGTCGCGTGCTGAGCAGGCTGATATCGTGTTGACAAATAAAGTTGTGTTGTCTGATGCCATAATGGCTAAGTTGCCTAATTTGAAATATATAGGAGTATTGGCTACAGGATTCAATATTGTTGATATTGCAGCAGCGCAGAAACGTGGTGTCATTGTAACGAATGTGCCTGCTTATAGCACAGACAGTGTGGTTCAGATGACTTTTGCGCATATTTTAAACATTACTAATCGCGTTGCTCATTATTCAAAACAGAATCGTAATGGCCGATGGAGCAGTAATGAAGATTTCTGTTATTGGGATACGCCTTTGAATGAACTTGCCGGAAAAACTCTTGGTGTGGTTGGACTTGGTAGTATTGGATATAAGGTGGCGTGTATTGCACATGATTTTGGTATGGACGTTTTTGCTTTTACAAGCAAGAATTCCGCAGATCTTCCTGATGGTATCCAGAAGACGACGCTGGACGGACTTTTAGGTATCAGTGATATAGTAACGTTGCATTGTCCTTTGACGGAAACGACTAAAGAGATGATAAATAAGGCTACTTTAAAAAAGATGAAGAAAGGTTCGATATTGATAAATACCGGTAGAGGCCCATTGGTAAACGAGAATGACGTTGCAGAGGCTTTAAATGAAGGATGGCTCGGGGGGTATGGTGCTGATGTTATGTGTCAGGAACCTCCACTTGAGGATAATCCTATTTTCAGCGCCCCCAATGCCTATATAACTCCTCATATAGCATGGGCTACTTATGAGGCTCGTGTGCGTCTTGTTAATATCGTGACCTCTAATATTAAGGCTTTTCTTGACGGTAAGCCGGTAAATGTTGTCAGCTAATGAATACAGTGCAGCTTGTTATAGAGTTTTTGGGAACATTCGCATTTGCTATATCTGGTATAAGATGGGCGGCGTTTAAAAACTTTGACTGGTTTGGAGGGTATGTTGTAGGGTTGGCCACGGCAATAGGAGGCGGTACAATTCGTGATGTTATGCTTGGCGTAACTCCTTTTTGGATGACAAACTCTATATATCTAATATGTACGGCGGCAGCCTTGGTGCTTGCTATAATATTTAAGAAGGCTATAGTAAAGTTTTCTAGTACATGGTTCCTGTTTGATACTTTGGGACTTGCACTGTTTACTATAGCCGGTATACAAAAAACATTATATGCAGGCTTCCCTTTTTGGGTTGCAATCATAATGGGGTGTATAACAGGCGTGGCCGGAGGTATTATTCGTGATGTATTGATAAATGAAGTTCCGCTGATATTCCGAAAGGAGATTTATGCTGTTGCGTGCATATTGGGCGGTTTTGTATATCAGATATGTTATTATTGGGGATTAAACTTGGAGATTATTGTTATTTCAAGCTTTGTAACTGTTGTTGTTGTAAGGCTTATGGCAGTGAAATATCATATTTCTTTGCCTCATTTACATGAAATGGAAGAAAAATAATAGTTTTTCATTAAAAAGATACGGAAAAATTTTGCTGTATTAGAAAATATGCGTACCTTTGCATCGCATTTAAGAAATGGTCCCGTGGCTCAACTGAATAGAGCATCTGACTACGGATCAGAAGGTTACAGGTTTGAATCCTGTCGGGATCACAAATTAGGCCACCAATTATTATTGGTGGCCTAATTTGTTTGTATAAATAGTTCTGAACGGAAAGTTCGGCTCACCCGATAAATAGTGGGGAAAGAAA
>ERZ780005.41-NODE-41-length-39811-cov-5.12354_pt1 | contig 39811 bp, 28 predicted proteins | sample MGYA00511874_ERZ780005 | MGnify/ENA primary metagenome ERZ780005 (study PRJEB29588, sample SAMEA2150310) | human gut metagenome | biome: human gut; feature: human-associated habitat; material: faeces | place: Denmark | collected 2008/2010 ...
ACCATAAACAAAAAGCGTGCATCAAACAAAATATTCCGTGTACGCATTTGGCTTGAACGTGCATCAAAAAACGGCAATATCACAACAATTCATACACAAGCAGTCAATACGCCTTGATTTTTGCAGGAAAATTTGCTATAATAATTAAAAAGTGTGCATCAATTATTTTGTTTGATGCACTAAAACTATCGTTGAGGTGCATCAATTTTATGTCTACCAACATTTCCAAAGAAAAACGTGAAAGACTTGTTCAAAAAATAAACGCAATAAAAACTTATATATCATCTGCTGTGCAGGACGAAAACACGGCGCAGTTACTCACATATATTTCCGATATTGAAAAAGATATTAAAGGCAAAAAATACGGTCTTGTCTTTGAGGAACACCGCGAAGGCATTGACGAGTTGCTCGAAAACAATTTGCCCGTTCTCACGGAAGATACCGACTTGTTTATGGACAATGGCGGGCAAATGAATTTCCTTATCGAGGGCGACAATTTGGCAAGTCTTAAACTCTTAGAAAAAACACATAAAGGCAGAATTGACCTTATTTACATAGATCCGCCTTACAATACGGGCAACAAAGATTTTGTATATGACGATAGGTTTGTTGATAGTAACGATACTTTTCGTCATAGCAAATGGCTTTCGTTTATGGAAAAACGCTTGCAAATAGCAAGAAGTTTGCTTTCCGAAAATGGAGTTATTTTTATTAGCATTGACGATAATGAGCAAAGTGCCCTAAAAATGCTTTGCGACAGTATCTTTAACGAAAACAATTTTATCGCAAAATTTGATTGGCGAAAGAAAACAGGTGCAAATGATGCAAAAGATATTGCTGTCGTCACAGAATCAATTTTGCTATATGGAAAAAACAAAACTGCCTGCATAGAAACTAATATTTGGGCAAGGGACATTGATTCAATAGACAAAGGAAGATATAAATACGAAGACGAATTTGCCGATATAAGAGGGAAATTTTATTATGACACTCTTGACAGAGGTGGATTACAATATTCAGATTCTATGAATTATGGAATAACAATGCCTGATGGGGCGTTGCTTTTTCCTAATGGTCGCTCTGAATTTGTAAATGATGGATGGATTTGGAAATGGGGAAAAGAGAAAGTTAGATGGGGAATTGAGAATAAATTTATTGAATTTTGCAAATCAAAGAAAAATTCACATACTGCTTATACAATAAAATATAAAGTTTATGAGAATGTTGATAATGATGGCAACATTAGGGACAAAACAGGCCGTGCCTATATGAATTTAATCACGTCACCTATTAACCAGCAAGGCAATAGCGAAATGAAAGAATTGTTTGATGGTAAAAGTCCTTTTTCAAACCCGAAACCAGTTGGGCTTTTACTCTATCTAATAAAAACAATAAAGTTAAAACATACTACCATCCTCGACTTTTTTGCAGGTAGCGGAACGACAGGTCACGCCGTGATGAAATTGAACGTGGAAGACGGCGGTAGCCGTAAGTTTATTCTATGTACTAACAACGAAAACAATATTTGTCGCGACGTAACGTATGAACGCATTAAACGCGTTATAGAAAAGGAAGATTACAAAGCAAGCCTTAAATATTTCAAAGTGGACTATTTGTCCATTTCGGATAAGTTATATTACGAGTATGCGGACGAACTGCTTTTGCATATCCGCGAACTCGTGGAACTTGAAAACGGTATCAATTTTAACGGTAATACAGAAATCGCAATCGTTCTGACAGAAAAAGAACTCGACGATTTTACTCAAAACATTCCCGAAACGTGCAAGACGATTTACGTCGGACACGACGTGTTGCCGACCGAGGAACAAGAAAAAATATTTGTAAAAAGAAAAATCAAAGTCAACGTTATCCCTGAATACTACTACCGCGATTTGGAGGGCTAAAAGATGAATTTAATGAATTTTCAGTTGAAAGCAATAAAGAGTTTGCTTGAATGTATGGAAGACGATTCCGTCCGCGAAATCGTTTTGAAAAGCCCTACGGGTAGCGGCAAAACCATTATGCTCACGCATTTTATGGACGAATATACAAAAGAACACGCAAAAACCGTGTTTGTATGGCTTACTCCCGGCAAAGGCGACTTAGAGACGCAAAGCAAAGCCAAAATGGATAAGTATATCCATAATGCGCAAACGAAACTGCTTGCCGACGTTATGACCTGCGGTTTTGAAGAAAACGACGCTTGCTTTATCAACTGGGAGAAACTTACGAAAAAAGGCAATAACGCCTTAAAGGACAGCGAACGCACTAACTTTTTGGAATGGATAGAAAAGGCGTTGAACGCAGAACTGTCTTTCAAAATTATTATCGACGAGAGCCATCAGAATTTTACGGATAAAGCCGACGCTATCGTGCAACTTTTCAAAACGAATAAAATTATTCGCTGCTCCGCTACGCCTATCGTGGATAAAAAGGCAAAACTTATAGAAATTGCCGAAGAAGACGTTATTGCGGAAGGGCTGATAAAAAAGTTGCTCGTCATCAACGAAAATTTTCCGCAAACAATCGAAACCGATAATCAGACTTGGTATTTGTTGGAGCGTGCATTAAATAAGCAACGTGAGATAAAATCAATATTTTTGAATAAAGGTATTGCCGTAAATCCGCTTATAGTCGTTCAACTTCCAAATAACAGCGACGCATTGTGCGACAGCGTGGAAGAATACTTTGCAACCCAAGGCATCAATATCGAAAACGATACTCTTGCGATATGGCTTTCGGGCAGACACGAAAATATTGAAAATATATCCGATAATGACGGAAAACAAATTGCCGTCGTTATAAAACAAGCAGTCGCTACGGGCTGGGATTGTCCTCGTGCGCAAATACTTGTAAAACTGCGCGAAAATATGGACGAAACGTTTGAAATTCAGACGATAGGACGTATTCGCCGTATGCCCGAGGCAAAACACTACGACAACGACGTTTTGGATTGTTGCTATCTTTATACGTTTGACCAAAAGTTCACGGCGGGAGTGAAACAGGCACTTAGTAAAGGCGCACTTGACGGCAAAGATATTTTTCTGAAAAACGAATACAAGTCGTTTACGCTTACGAAAGAACAACGTACTATGATTACGGATTTAAGAGATCCGCGCAAAGCGTTATTCTCTATCGCAAGCTACTTCAAAGATACGTTCGGGCTTACTGGCAACAAAAAAGAAAATAAAACAAGACTTGAAACGGCAGGTTTTGTTTTCTCCGATTCGATAAATACATATACACAATCCGGCAGTGTTGCTACGCTTTCCGATTTGAGCGAAAGCGACAATCTTAATACCATTACAGTAAAAGAAACGGTAAATACTCATAAACTCGGTCGTGACCGTCACCACTCAATAGGCGTTATCGGTCGTGAAATCGGCATGGAATACAAGTATATGCAGACTATTATCGGCAAGTTGTTTGGGGATAAATTCGATTATACGGGCAAGTTACTTGCACTTTCAACGAGAGAATTGTATGCATTTATCATAAACAACGTCGATTTGTTGCGCCGTAATTTCCGCGAGGCTATGGCGGTACAACTTTCGCAAGGCGTTATCTCTCCCGATATGGTTTCGACGAAAGAATTTATTTTGCCTCGTGTTTGCAAGTTTACCTACGACAGCGCAAGTAAGGTGCAAACGGAAAGCGTGAAAAATGTATATCAAGGATATTTGATGTCCGCCGAACCTCGTTCGACTGCCGAGAAAAAATTTGAAAAGTTTTGCGAAAAATGCTCTGCCGTCGATTGGATTTATAAAAACGGCGACAAAGGCGACGAATATTTATCTATCGTTTATCTCGACAACGGCAATCGACAAAAACTGTTTTATCCCGACTATATCGTATCCGTGAACGGCGAAACGTGGATAATTGAAACCAAAGGCGGATTTGATAAAGCCGGCAATAGCGAAGATATTGATATTTTCTCGCCAAAGAAGTTTGAAGTCCTTAAAGCATATCTTGAAAAATACGGTCTGAAAGGCGGTTTTGTCCGTTTTGACAAAAACAGCGACGAACTCTGCATTTGCATGGATAACTACAGTGACGATATAACTTCCGACAGTTGGAAGTTGTTAGACGAGGTGTTTTAATATGGCAAAGAAAAAAGAAATAAATCTTGAAGTGATAACAATAGGCAAACCAGACATTTTTGCATTGTCCGAAAACGAACAAAAAGTGTTTTTTACAACATTATTGGACTGTATTATTAAAGTAAAACAGGAAGAAGAAAATTCAAAATCTAATAAAAATGAGATTGAAAGCCCGACTGAATAGTCGGGCTATTGTATATCTTTTTAGGCATTTGAAATGCCCTTCTATTGCAAATATTATTGTTTTGTGGTATAATTTAAATATTAGTAGTCTCTTGCAAGGGGAGAAATATGAGTAAAGTGGCGGAAGGGGATTTAATTCAAATTTTGAAGTCTAAAAAATTTGAAATTTATAAAATAGATAGTTTTAATTCTGATTAACTCTAAACACTAATTAACTTTGGAGGTTGAAAACTATTGATATGAAATCCAATAAATTTGAATTACTTCGCGAAAAAGGCATCCTTTCCATTTTGGACGGAGATGTTGATTTTGGAACACTTGTTTTTAATGATGTTGATACCGATATAAAAATCTCTATGCCCTATTTAAGTGGTCCTGCATTGTGTGAGATTTCAAATAAGTTTGGCTTACCAATTACATATGGATGGAATGGAGGTGCACAAAGCAGATGGGTTTATCTTGATAATTTATTTGTTCATTGTATTCGTAATAATCGAGAGTCTGATTTGTTATCTTTTCTTTTTTCTAAAGGACAATTTGCCCACAAATTAAAAGGTCAAACACCAGATGCTATCGAATACGCCCATACTAAAATAGTAGATACAGTGATTAAACAAATCAATGGGGCGTTATATTTCGGTGGTAATGAGCTTGTGCAAATAGGCACAACATTCGTTGTGCGAGAAATTGGATCAACCGTCACAGTGGCAACACCTTCTGTTACAACGATAGATAGAGCATATATCAAAGATATATCTGAACGTGCTATGAAAGATGTTCTTGACGAAAATTATGATAGTGCTATTACAAAATCTCGAACACTTCTTGAAGAAGTTTTTTGTTATGTCATAGAAAGAAAAGGCGGAGAACCATCTGAAAGTGGAGACATTGGAAAACTTTATAATCAAGTAAAAGAACTGTACAATATGCACCAATGTAAAGATATGGACAAGCGTATAAATGGGCTCCTTTCTGGACTTGAAAAAATCCTCTCCGCAATAGCTGAGATGAGAAACAAAGGAAGTGATTCTCATGGAGTGGGAGCGAAACGAATTACAATAGCAGACCATCACGCTCGTTTATTTGTGAATTCTGCAATGACAATGGCAGATTTTGTGTTAGCTGTCAGTGAAAAAGCATTACCTTATTCCGTGTAAATTAACTAAATTAAACAGAGAGTTAAATTTTTTAATTCTTAAAGATTGTTAAAATGTTTTGATATTCTAAAAAATACACACAAATTGATAGCTCGGCTAAAGCGTCGGGCTATTGTTATGTCGAAATTTTCAGTTGTAAATATAAATTGCCTAATATGCAGTATGTTTAATGCAAGCAAGTTGTTTATCCGTAAATCGCGTTATATCTTTGGCGCATTTTGATGAAGTATTCGTAAACCGTCGCTTGCGCACGAGATAAAACTCTGCCTATTTCGGGATAACTTAAACCGTTTTGGCGGCATTCCAAAGCAATACGCATATTTTCAGTCAAATTCAGGCTCGCAACGATTTTTTCGCATAAAGTATAGTCCTGCATGACTTCTTCCGGTGTTTCATAGAAAGGCTCGCTTGCAGGCGTTAAAGCGTCAAGGCTGACCAAACGGCAATAATCGCTTGTTTTTCGATTAATTAGTTTCATCATTTTACGGATACAGGCAATTTTGATAGTAATTGACTTGCCTTTTTTGCTATAACCGATAATGTCGTTCAAATGCTTTCCGTAATGTTCGCAAAGATACAACGCACCTTCTTGTACTAAATCGTAAGAATGGCTAAGAGTGTAGCCTAACTCGTTTTTGTGTTTAATATCTCCATATAGGTCGGCATACATTTTCTGCGCACGGCTTCCCAAGTAGCCTATCTGAAATCGTAATTCCATAAAGGCAATAAGTTCTGCCATTTCAAGCACGTTGTTTTGCGAAATTTCTTCTTTCATAACGCTAAAATCTAATATTTTTGTTTTCATTTGGACTTACCTCCGATTTATTTCGCCTTTCGGCAAAACCTGAAGTAGCACCGGGGAAAGATGGGAGTTTTTTGTTTTGTAGTTGGTTAGACGGAAGTCAACGAACAGCAAAAAGTTTTATGTAGTAGTCGGTAATTTCAGAGTTTTCGGTAAAAATTTTTGCCGTTGACTTTCGCTTTTCACTATGCTACAAACGCAGACGAAAGGCGATAAATCGGACGGCAAAAAAATAGCAGATATCCAACGCTTAATACCTGCTAAAAGATAATTATTCGATTATATATGTTGTGATTAAAACTTAAATCTAACGCCGAAAAAGTCTCTTGAAAAGAAAAAAGCGAACTCCGTTTTTATATCAGAGTTCGTTTTTTTCATCTGTGGTGGAGATGCGGGGATTTGAACCCCGGTCCACCCGACCGTCCTCGGCACTTTCTACACGTTTAGTTGGTGATTAAAATTTTTCTTGCTTCGGTTCACCTACAAACCTTGCTTCGATGATCTCGTGATAACAACAATCCTACCGAGAAATCGGATTGCGTTGTCTGTTTTTCTGACGCCGATTGCTGAGGGAACAGAAAACCTCAGGTCGACGTGCTGACTAAATTACGCAGCAAGAGCGAACTCCATAGAGGAGCTCTTTTGATTGTTTTTTGCGTTTAATTTTAACGTTCCGTTTTAACGTAGCCGAGCCTACGACGTGCTTATCCCGTATCAGACCGAATGTCGAATCCAGAACACCCCCGAAAGCGGACAATCAAAACCGCCTTGGTGCAATGATTATATCACATTGTATTCAAAAATCAACTCGATTTCGATAATTTAGATAAAAAACAGCCGTTTATTTGCGACTGTTTTTTGAAATTAGGTGCGTTAGATGCGGCAAAATTACTTGTTCATCACTTCAAGGCATTGTGCGAAGAACTTCGTTGCGGTTTCCATTGCGTCGATGCTCACGCGCTCGTTGATTGCGTGGATGCGTTTTTGATCGTCGAGCGTCATAAGGAAGGGCGTAAAGCGGTAGATGTTGTCGCACACGTCGCCGTAATAGCGGCTGTCGCTGTTTGCGATAAACATATACGGAGCGGTGACCATCGTCGGGAATATTTGCTTGATTGCGACGTTGAGATCGTGCCACGGTTTGACGTCGATGGGCGAAACGGCGGTCGCTTCCGTGCCCTTGCCGTGCCTTTCCACCTTGACGTTTTTGCCGAGAAGTTTTTGAGTGTATTCAAGCACTTCGTCGCTGCTCACGCCCGTGATGATACGCGTGTTTATATTTGCCGTAACCTTGGGCGGAATGACGTTTTCCGCGTCGCTTCCGTGCAACATTGTTTGCGCAAACGTAGTTGAAATGAGCGAGTTGGTAAGAGGAATTTTTTTAAACACGAATTTGAGCAGCGGGCTCAAAATATCTCGGTTGACGAGTATGAATCTAAACGGGAATTTAACGTGCGGAGCGATGAGCTTGAACGTTTGCTTTGTCGCAGGCGTCCACTTGCTAGGCATGGGATGCTTGTCGAGTTTTACGAGTGCCTTGCCCATGATAGCCGCCGCAGACGGTTTTGAGGGATTGGATGCGTGACCACCCGCTTTCTCGACGGTGAGCGTCATGTTCATATTGCCCTTTTCACACGTTGCGATAAGGCCGAAAAGCTTGTCCTCACCTATCATTTTGCCGTCGATAATCGTGCCGCCCTCGTCAACTATGTATTCGAGGCGGATATTTTGCCGTTTAAACCAATCGCAGATATGTGCCGCGCCCTCTTCCGTCCAAGCCTCTTCGTCATGGCCGAAGCAGAAATACACGTCACGCTGAGGTTGCCACCCTTCCGAGAGCAATTTTTCCGTTGCTTCGAGAAGGGAAATCATCGTACCTTTCATATCCTGCGTTCCGCGTCCCCAAATGAATCCGTCGTCTATCGTGCCGCCGAACGGTTCGTAATCCCAGCCCTCTTTGGGAGCGGGTACAACGTCTTGGTGTGCCAAAAACGCGCCTGGAAGCAAAGACGGATCTTTGCCTTTGAAACGATAAACAAGGCTGTAATTGTTTATAACGGTTTTTTGAGCCGTCTTGTGAACGAGCGGATAAGTTTTCTCAAGCCAAGCGTGATAATCGTAAAAAGGCTGATCTACGCCCTCAAATTCGCCGACCATAGACACAGTCGGGATTTGGACTGCCTCCGAAAGATGGCGCGCTATGAGATCTTTGTCGAACTCTCTTGCTTTGTACTCCCCTGCGTCGATTTCTTTCGGCCTGCAAAGAAGAGTGCGAATAATCATTGTTGTAAGCAACATAACTTTTCTCCTGCGTATGAGATATTGATATTATAATATCCATTCTGCGCTTTGACAAGGTGCAAACGATTTTTTTGTACAATCGTATTCGATTTTTGCCCGCAAAACTTGAGCGAAAATGCACAAAGTTGACATTTACGTCCTATATGATAAAATATAAAGGATAAATTGGAGGTTTATTATGAAAAAGAAAGCATTGCTGCTTGTCGGGATTCTTATAATCGCCTTGACGTTCTCAACCGTTTTGGTCGCCTGTAACCCCGACAAGATGGAAAATATAGTCGGCACGTACAAACTTGTCGTCGACACTCGCACCCAGTACGAACAGGAAACCGTTGACAACATTGCAACGTACGGACGAGAAGCGTATATCGTCCTCACCGGCGAAGATTACGGTTACTACATATACAAGGACAACGACACTCCGCTCTGCGCGCGAAAAGTCAAACTCGAATACACTTTGAACGACGAAAACCAAGTTACGTTGATAAGCTATATCCTCGGCGAAGGCGTAAACGGCAAGACTTTCAACGTCGATTCGAGAGATAGAATCGCACTGATTTCGCGCTGGCCGTCCGCAAGCAAAATCATTGACGCGTACGACGTCCGGTTCAACAAGGTAAGCGACAAAACCGACCTTTCGACAGTAAAGGAAGCTTACGGCGAATTGCCCGTGTTCGACTATGATTTGTATCAATACAACTCGACGTATTATGCGGAAATCACAAACAACTTGCAAAAGAATTTCAGCAAATACATTTACAAATACTACGCCGTCGATTCCGCAAAATGCACCGCAACACTCTATTATGCGTTGAAAGAGGACAAAATACCCGTCGTCGAAAAGAACATTGCAGTGTCCTTCACTCGCGACCAAGAAACGAATAAACCCGTCAAAATGACCATCGGCGACGTCGAATACGACCTTACGAGCGGACTTCCCACCCGCCCCGTCCAAGTGACCGTAAGCGGCGAGGTCGTTGACGTCGAAGAACGATTATGTTGGTTCAACTATCCCGAAGTTGCCCCCGAAGACTACGACGCATACTTCCTCGGCTTGATTGAAGAATACGAACAATCCCTCAAAGACGCCGCATAAATCAATCATTCAAATAACAAAAAAACGATTGCCTATCACGCAATCGTTTTTTTGTTGTACTAAAAGAAAATCTAATCATATTGTACACTCATATGTTAAATCCGCCTTATAAAGCGAGGCAAGATATGCTCTGAAAATCACGCAATGACTATGCTGCCGCCGTCGGCGGAGGTGAATTTGAAAGTGGTTTTGCCGAGGGCTTGCAGCGAATAGGCAAAGCCTGCGTTGTCGGAGTTGCCGATGAGAGCGTTGACTGCCGTCGTGCCGATTTGCAAATTCATATTTTCCGCGCTGCCGATTTTGAGCACGGCGTCGAGCGTGTGGAACAAATCGTCCGTATCGTCCGCCGAAAGATTGTTGAGTTTGAGTTCCTTATGCACGACGGAGTAGCCCATTTTATCGTCGGTCTTTTCCACTCTCACGGTTGAAGACACGTAGAGTTCGTCCGGCACGTACTTTTTGAAAAGCGAGAACGGAAAGTCGTTCATTTCGTCCTTAAACGGTTTAAGATTGACTTTTGCCACCACGTTGAAGTCCGCGCTGCCGTTCTCGGAAACGTTTGCAAAATCCATTTGAACGAGCCTTACGGACAATTCTTTTTCACCGATTTTGACCACACCGCCCGTTTGGCCGAAGAAAATGGTTTGAGCTAGTGCGCCTGCCTGCTTGGATGAAAACACGATATCGTCCGCAAACGGCATCGGGGACGTTATTGCGGAAAAGTCCACCTTGTAGCCCTCGTACCCTTCCCCCTCGTTATACGAGATGAGTCCGTTTAGGTTTTTGTCCATAGCCGTCTTGACGTCCGCCATATCGTTTGCGGAAAACGCATTGGGACAAAGAGTTTTTTCGTCGGGTGTTTGCGACAGCGTTTTGAGTTGACCTGCGGTTCTGAACAGATCGATTCCGTAGGTCGAACGAACGTAAATATATCCGCCGATGATCGTTACACCCACAAGTGCGACGATGACGACGAGGGTGATAATAAGTCCTTTTATTGCTTTCATAAATACTCCTATGAGTAGACAGTTCGGCAAAAGCCGATATACCTGTCGAAGCCGTCCGCATTGACTACGAACGGCTCGTTGTTATTATATCATCTTATTTCTTTTTGGTAAATAGTGCTTTGATTTTTGCTCCGAGATTTTTGAAGAAGTTGCCGATTGCGGTAAAGCCTTTCTTCAATGCAACGCCAAGGTCTGCAAACGTCTTTTTCTTGACAGCAAACCAGAAGATTGCAAATCCGCCGATTCCTGCAAGCAGCACCGAACCGATTACGATACCCGCAATCGCACCGCCCGAAAGTCCTTTCTTTGCCACGGGAGCATCTTCATACACAGCCGTAAGAGTTGTTGCGCCCGTTACCTTGAAGGTATAACTCTTTTCGGCGCTGACGATTTTTCCGCTTTCGTCCTTCCAGCCTTTGAATACTTTGCCTTCTTTATCTTCTGCCGTTACGGTTGCGTTTTCACCGACAGTAAGTCTGCCGCCGCCCGTGCCACCGACAACTGTGACTTCTGCCTTTACGAGTTTTGCTATCGTAAGATCGGCGATCTCCGTTCCGTTTTCGTCAAAGTGTTTTCCGCAGAAATCGCAATCTTTGTGTCCTTTCGTGCCTTCCTTTTCTTCGGTTGCCGACACTTCGTCTATCCACGCTCCGAACTTGTGTGCTTTGGCAATCACAAGCGTGCTTTCGTCGGTAATGGGCTTGGTTGCCTCTTTGTCCTCGAACTTCACTTCACAACCGTCGCACTTGTAATACGGTTTTTTGCCTTCTTTCATGCAGGTGGCATCCTCACCCGGAACAAGCGTCGTATGGTGCGTGGTGTGCGCGAGCGCAGGCTTGATTTTATAGCCGCAGTCAAGGCATTTGACGGGATCGTCCTCAGTCGCCTCTGTTCTGTCGGGACGGTGAGCCGCTTCGTCCTTGATTACGGTGCAGTTTTTGCACTCGTGATAGTGCTTATCCTTGTTTGACGACCATTCGGTCTTAAAGTCGTGGATAATCGTTTGTTCAAGCGTGATTTCACTGCTGCAGGCGGCGTCCGCAAAGAGTTTGCCGCACTCCTCGCGCTGACATTTGTAATACTCGATGTTTCCGTCCTTACCCTCGGAGCAAGGCGTCGCGTCGCGACGTACGCACAAATGCCCTTTGGGTATTGTTGCAATTGCGTCGTACCACACCAGAGTGCGAGCGGCGTCGAAAAACGCTGCTCCGCAACCCTCGCAAACGTACTTGTCTTTTATTCCGTCATCGGTGCAGGTTGCAGGTTTGCCCGCCTCCAAGATAACCGTTTCGTGCGGACAGTCGATTGTGCGAGCCAGTTGCACACGAAATACGACTTCTCTGTCATTTGTAGCCTTTTTCAAATAGCTCAGCGTAGCGCCCGTGAGGTTGAGTTGACCGAGCCAATTCTCAATGCTGCTTATTCCGTCACCGGACGGCATAATCATTCCTTCCGGCGCTGTAACGGTAACGTCAACGGTAGAAGCCACGTTTGTCATAAACTTGCCGTCGTACACGTTGTCCCAATTGTTCAACGTCACCGCATATCCGTTTTTTTCGTTTACTTGATAATTTGCGGCAAAATTGTCGTTGTACACTTGTCCAAAGTCAATGTCAACGCTCTGCACAACGTTGTCCAAACGCAACAACACAATCACAACCAACTGTCCGAGATGGTCTATCTGTTTGCTCAACACTTCTCCCTTTGTTGACGTGACGTTCAGTTCGTCGAGATTTTCGGGGAATTTGCAGTTGGATTGCGGAGTGAAGACGTATCTCATTACGCTGTTGTTTGTAACGAACACAGTTTCATAGTCCTTGGCATTACATAAGGCGCCGTTGCCGTCACGACTTAGCGATGCAATAAGATTGATTTCGTCACCCACAATAACGTTACCTTTTTTGACAGACGGGAAAAACAGCGGTTTATACGGCATGCCGTAATAATATTCAGGCACGTCGATTACGATCTCTCTTATGTACTCGTCCGACGAACACTTCGTGCAAGTTCCGTCCACGAAATTATGCTCCTCGAAATCGCCGTATTCGCATCCGCAAACGTCGCCGTTGGATGCTGTAAATGTGCAGGTTGCGCGCTTTTGGCAAGTTGCTGTACCTCCAAGCGGATTGTGTCTTAACGTGGGGTCTTCATTTCCGCAGTATTTGCAGAATCCGAGGTGTTTGTCAACGCCCCCTGCTCTATACGACCTGAACTCGTATTTATGCCCCGTCGCGGCAAGGTATTCTTCGCCGCACACATCGCACTTTGCGCCGCTGATACACGTTTGCTCTCCGCCGCTGTGCACTTCTTTTTTGACGTTGCCGCTTGCGTCCTTTTCAAATTCTCCGCAAGCGCACTTAAATACGTGGCAATTTGCGTCGTCATCGCTCGCAACGGCAGAGAAATTGTGCTTTGTGTCGGGATTGCCGAGATCGCCACACGTTGTGCACGATGCGGTACACCCGCCGTTAAACTCGTGGCTTGCATAATGCGAGCCTTTGTCAAAAGCAGGGGCAACGCCCGGGCAATCGGGATCGGTGCATTTTGTGTAGCCGTGATGCTCGAAATCTATCTTCTCGATTTTTTCAACCCAGGTATGCTCGTGTCCGCCCGATACGTCTGCAATCGTGACGGGGATATCGCAAGTCTGTCCGTCCGCTGCCGTTGCGGTGATGTACATCGTTCCGCCGTCCATTGCGTTTTTTGCGATTATCTGATAGTAACAATACGATTTGTCAAAAACGGTGCTCGTTTGAATTTCCATTCCTATTGGCGCAATTTTTGCCTCATAGGTATACGGACCGGGTGCGCCGCTAAGCCATATACCCGTATCGGTATATTCTGTGGCGATTTTGCCCGTCACCTTTTCGTTGATTCGGGGAGATATGTATCGCGGATAACCGACATACGTCATTCCTCTGGAAATGAGAAAATCCATTTCTATTGCCGTTGTAGTGTGGTTTTGTCCTGCGCTGTCCCAAAGTTCTATATCCTTGCCTTTGCCGAGTTCCGCACCCGTCACTTTCATATGGCTTTTAAGCACGTCTGCTTGTTTGGACAACTTATAGTTTTCTTTCGGCGCAAAAAGGACGCGAATGCAATACGCGACTTTCTGCTCAATCGGTTGGTTTTCAACCCTGCTCCACGAAAACGACGCACTGTCTTTTTCCCACAACGTTGTTGCTTGTCCGTTTTTGGATACGAATACGAGCGTTGCCGTATAGTTTGCGCCGCTTGGGACTTTGAGCGTTTTGGTTGTTTCATTCTCGAAGTCGAAAGCATCGGCAAGACTATCTCCTATACCCACTTTTCTAAATGCTACTTCCAATGTTTCAATTGGTGCTTCTTCCGCATATACTGTATTCGTCGGACTTGCAAACACAATGCCGAGCATAAGCGCAAGGCACATTGTAAGACCGAGTATAAGCGCTAATATCTTTGATTTATTCGCCTTGTTGTGTGTCATATTCGTATCTCCTTTTAATTTTTGTGGGGATATGTTCCGTGTCGCTTATGCGACTTAAAGACAGCCCGATTGTCTTAAAGGGTTATCCAGAGCGCGGGGACTACGCCGCCGTCAGGCGTCAGATCGGTGCTTTTTATGGCGCCCTTCTGATGTCTGTCCAGAACGAAGGTAGCGTATCCGTCGTTGCCACCACTACTACCTATAGACGGCGAACGAGTGTACCAGGTAACGTATTTTTCTTCGTAAATATCCATCGGCGCGCCGCGGAATTTGGCAAAATCGGATGCTTGCAGGTTTCTTGCGGGATCTTCTGCTTTTACGTCCTTATTAAAACCGTACGCCGTTGTGGTAATATCTCTCAAAGACAGCAAAAAGATCTTATCATCCGTATCTTTACATTGGGCGGCATACTTGTTTTCCCCAGGCTTGTTTTGCGAGCTGTAAGTATCCGGGTAATACGTCGGGTATTCGTCCGGATTGCAACTTCTCGCGCTGTTGTCGAGGCGCGTGGTCTGTATGATTTTCTTTTGCAAATCGTTGAACACCTCGTTATAGAAGGTTTCGTTAAGCCATTGACGCAGGAAACAATATTCCCAGTTGTTGGCGTAAGTTCCGTCCATATTACCGTTTTGATCTTTTCTGAAAATGCCGTATTCGCCGTTATAAAAGCCTGCTTCTCCTCTATTAGGTTCCAGCCAAAAGGCATCCAAAGCGATGTCGCTCATAATATAGGCGGAATTTCCGCTTGTGGTTAAAATTCTCCATTTTATCGGTTCTACCTTAAACCAGTACACTTGATGATTAGTATAATGATTGTCACTGATAATAGAATAACCAAGACTTCCATATACCGCCGGGCGAAACTCCTTCATATAAAAGCCACGGTATTTTGTACCGCTATATATAACGTCTATATACCAGATATCCTTCGAATTTTCATAATATGACCAGTTTTCGGGTTTCTCGAGGACAGTGTAAATTGTGTACTCGGGAATAGTCCCTGCCACTTCGTTAAGTTTGGCGATTACGTTCTCGTCGCGCTCTAAGATTTGCGGCCAGTAACCGAAATAGATATAGTTGCCCTCGCGAGTGTATTTTACGGGATTGCACTCATTGCAGGTGGTGCATACGTCGCAAACGTAACTGTGCTTGCCGTTGGCGGGAATTTCCACCTTTGTATTATAGTCGCAACCCTCGCGCTGACATTCGTCATACTCGTCCCATCCGGGCAAGCAGTCCGCTTGTTTTGCCTCACAGTGTTTGAGGTTGTGTCCGAGAGCCTTTTCGACGTATCTATCCACCTTTGACGAATAATCGCAACCTTCGCGCTTGCAGGTGTAATAACTTCCCCAATACCCGTCCTCGGTGCATGTTGCGGCGCAGGGCTCGTGCCTTTTCTTGTCGTGTCCGAGAGCGGGCAAACCATTATAATCGGTATTATAATTACAACCCTCGTTTGAGCATTTGTAATACTCCTCGTTGCCCCACTTTTCGCAAGTAGGCTCGACTCTTGCAACGCGAACGGACAAATTGTGTCCTGTTTTATCGATTTGCTCATACCCTTCGGTTTTGCCGCAGTAATGGGAGCATCTCTTGTATGCTTTCCAGCCGATTTCGGTGCAAGTCGGCTCTTTGGCGGCAACGTCCTGCATATCGTGTCCGATAGCGGGTATCGGCTTCTGCTCGGTATAAGTACAGCCCGGGTTTATGCAACGTTTGCCGTGGGTGAGTCCGTCTTTTTCACACCGAGGATCGTAACCTTTTTCTTCGCGCAAGTTGTGAGGAGCAATCTCTCCGTATTCAAACGTTTCTCTGCCCAGATTGCCGCAAATGCTGCAAACAAGGCGATACACCGCCTTTCTTTGGCATGTTGCATTGTCCACGAGGTTCCTGTCGGTGACTTTTTCAACGTAACTGTGTATATGTTGTTGATCGGCGTTTACCAAGCCCGCAACGATAAAGAACGAAAAACCTGTCGTTTCAAAGTATATATTGCCGCCATCAACCGCGGTTTCGAGTTCCTCGACGGAGTTGTCGCTTTTGATGTGATATGTGACATATCCGAGTTCCGACTCAAACGGCTTGGGCAAAGTAACCTTCACTTTGCCGCTCGGCTGCACTTTTTCGCCGTTCTTTGAAACGGAAATGTCAAATACGGCAACTTTTGCGCTGTCATAGGGCTTGTCGATTGCCAAAATAGCAGTCTTGCCTTGTTCGCTATCGGCAGCGTGGAGAGTGGCAGACAGAGCGGAGCCATTGTCAAACACACCCACAACGCTCACACCGCTGTCGCTTCCGAGCTCGATTGCAGCATTCTCCTTATCGCCGCAAGCGACCAGCGCAAGACACAGCGACAACGCCAGCGCAAGCGCAAGGAATAGTAATGATTTTGTTTTCATAAAAATCTCCTGTTTGTGAGATTGATTTCGGCATTTATACTTGCCGAATTTTTGCAAATAAGCGGATTGCAACAATCCGCTTATTTGCTTGTTTGATTATGCCAAACGACTTACGCCACTTTCACCACGTGGATTCTCACCCTCTGTTCGGAATTCGTCATGTTTTTCAATGTTATGGAATAGTATCCTTCTGTTGCGTTGGCATTGAACTTCGTATTGTCATTGATGGTGACAGTTGCGAAATTGGGGTCGTATACCATGTTGACGCTGATTGTCGTCGGCGGTATGAGAACATTAGAATCGGTTGCCACTATCTCGATTTTGTATTGACCTATTTCAGACGCTTTGAACATGAAATTCCTGCTTTCGTTCGCTTTGAAGGGGACTGTTTGTAAGTCCTTGTTCAGCAGTTGTACACCGGCAGCTGAATGCTCGAATTTAAGTTCTGCAGTGCCTGCCAAATCCGCGGCATACTTCATCATAATATACGCATACGTTTGCTCGCTGTTCTGAGTCGGCAAATAGAACCGATGTCCGGAAGTTAAACTCTGATATCCCATTGCGTTATAGTACTGATAATTGCTGTCGTACACCTTTACCACGCTGCCATTGAAAGCCGAAACGTTTCCTTGGAATGTGACCGTATTTTTATGGAAATAAGACAAGGCTCTGTTCAGCGTGACTTTAATCACGACTCTGTCGCCCTGATTGCCCGACGGGATAATGAGGCTCTTCGTGGTGTTTGTTGCCGAAAGTTCACCTTTTGCGGCGATGAAGCCGATTTGAGCATTTAAGATGTTGGCATTCACGGTGTATCTGACGTAGTATCCGCCGCCGGTTGACTTAAACATATCCGACATCATATCGACTTTCACACCGGCGTCCGTGTACACCTCATAACGACTACTGCCGTTGGTGTTAAACGCATTGACAAAGCCATACCAGCCGCTCGTGAGAGGTTCAAGCTCGTTGAGTGTGAAGTATTTCACCTCGTTTGCGCCAATCGAACTCGTTATTACGCTGCCTGCGGCAAGGTTGTCGACTTGTTGGGTTTGTTTTGCAGAAATGTCGAAAGTCACGTTTGCTTGGTCGCAAATCCAGTTGCCGTCGGCGTCGGTGAGTCCCGAAACGCCCTTTTCCAGATCGATGTTGATGTATGAGCCTTGCAACGTGCCGCCGTTTTCAACGTGCGCCAAATCGCCGTTGCCAACGCCAATGCCCGTGCGCTTATAACTGCCCACAATCACGCCGTTGTACTTGACAACCAAGTCGATTGCCTCGCTATCGACGAGGTCTTCGATCACGGTGCTTCTGTTCAAGTTGAGCGCAAAGGTTTTTTCGCCGCCCTGGATGGGTTCGATGACCGCTGTCTTGCCTGCGGGCTCGCTCACCGTGCAGTTTACTCTCGTCTTGGGAGCAACGTCGGTGACTACGCCCTCTGCAACGGCTTTGCCGCCCTCGATGAGCAAGAATCTACGTCCTACGAAAGCGGGGACTTTTGCGCTGCCGAAATCAACGGTGACACCTGCAAGCGTGTAGCCGGGCATAAGCATACCGAAACTTGTCGGGAGCGTAATCGTGGACTGTATGTCGCCGATGCCTTCGATAAAGATAAAGCGTGCGTTGGGTTTGTAATTGTTTTGCAACGGGCTAGGTTTCGTTTCCAGCACTCTGATAGTTGCGGTAAATTTGTCATACGAAGCCACTGTGTCGAGCTTTGTAATCGTATATCCGAGCTTAACCTCATTTTTGTCTTCTTTGGTTATGTCTTTTGTAAGCAAGGCTACCGTGTCGCCTGCGGTTGCCGTTTCAACCGCTTGGCCGCTCTTTTCAATCGCCGTCACAGTGAAAACCTTGCCAAGCTCGTTGATGTGGAGTTGGTCGCCTATATTCACGGTGCCGTTGGCAATTTGAACCTTCAAAACAGTTCCTCTGCCTGTAATATAGAAAGTTTCCTGAACGCCGGCATAAAATTCGGGAGCGTCCCAAACGGTGAGTCTGACCTCGTTCGATTCGTCGGCGATTGCGAACATATAGTTGGGGTTGTCGACAATCAACTCGCCAACGCGCATATTGTGAATGCCCACCGTGCGGTATTGTGCGGGCACTTCAACGGTAACCCAAGTCAGGGTGTTGTTGGTTTCTTCGGCAACGTTTTTGCACTCCAAACCGAACTTGCCGCTTTCGAGGGTTTGGTCGATTTTTCTAGAATACACGCTTTCGCTCAGTGTGAGAATGCGATGCATTATCGTAAACGATTTGGTGTTTGATATTCCGTACCACTCTGCCGTGCCGGCGACTCTTGCACGCACAATATACTCGCCTGCGTCCGTGGGTGCGGTTGTGGTGTATGTGCTGTCGTCCTCGTCCTCGAGTTTATATTCGATTGTAAGAGCGCCGTTGCCGTTGAAGTGGACGTTTTCGGGCTTTAGCACGACAGGCGTTCCGTCGTAGGTTTTGCTAAGTTCCAAACCGCCGTCAAACGTGAGCGTATTGTACTTTGGCGGGGTTGCGGGGATTGTTTCCTTTCTTGTTGCAGAACAAGTTGTGCAAGTGAAGATTTTTTCGCCCGCAACGCCGTAGTCGGCGGGTTTGGTGATTACGCCCGCGTTCCAGTTGTGTGCTGCAAGATCTTTCTTTTCGTCCGTGTGGGCGCAGGTTGCAGGATGCCAGTGATTTTCGGTGTCATAGCTCCACTTCGTCATATCGAAAGTATGCACATGCTCGAGCTTGTCTATGGGCTTTGTTTTTTGAAAACCGCACACCGTACAAGTGAGCGTCAACACGCCCTCGGTTGTTTCGGTTGCGGGAGTTGTGACAACGCCTGCGTCGAAAGTATGGTCGGCTTTGTCAGCCACGTCGTTATGTTTTTTGGTCATACATTCGTGCCAGTGGCTTGTTTCGTCATTTTTCCATTCGCTTGAAAACTCGTGTTTATTTTTGTTGCAAGCAGTGAGAACCGCAAGAGACAATACAAGCACCATTGCGATTGCCAGAATCGCGATGAATGATTTTCTTTTCATAGTTTTCTCCTTTTTTATTAGGTTGTTTTTTTGATTCATATATTTCAAATCGCGCTTGGGATTTGCGATGTGAAATCAATTATGTTTTTTTGTGTTTGTATGCCTTTGTCGAATTATTTTACGACAACGCTATACTTATATTTAATCGTTCCCATTCCCGGTTGGATATTGCTCTGTATAATGGTTGTTTTATCCGCGGACAACTCAAATGTCGAGCCTACAAACAAACCCGTTTCGTGAGCGGGGATTTCTTTTTCCATATCTTCCTGGCTGTCATAGAACACGATAGCAGAGCCTTTAATCTTGTACAACAGCGTTGCGACGCCTTTGCCTTTATCGTCTTCTTCGCCCGGGTTTTGATCAAAAGTCGCCGTCACGGAATCTTTATCCGCCGCAAAAACGAGCGTAACTTTTGATACCTTATGAGTTTGTATAAACTGCTCCTCCGTCATTTCCATTTCTGCAAGGAGCGCTTGCTTGACGGCTTCGGACTCCCACTCGAAAGTTGCGTCAACTTTGTTGAAAGTCTTGCCCTTGATGTCGGCAGTCGCCCACTTTGCGTAAAGAGTGAACACCCTTGCCGGCATATATGAAAAACTGAATGCCGTGTCGGAAAGCGTTACGCCGCCGTCCGTGCTTTCATACCAGCCTGCAAAAACAAAACCGTCTTTGGTGGGATCGGCAGGAGCCGTAATCGCCGCGCCTGCATTTGCCTTGACGGGTTGCACCGCGCTGCCTCCTTTGCTGTCAAAGGTTATCGTATATTCTTTTTCGGCAACAAGTTTATCAATCTTCGCGGTCTTTTCTCTGTGGCAAACCGTGCAGACGTAAAGCATGGTTCCTTCCTTTTCCGTGGTCGGCTCAACCGTCACGCTGCCGCCGTTCCAGGAGTGTTCGGCTTTGTCTTTGATTTCTTTGCAGCCATTGTCAGCACACGCGTGCCAATGATGAGTTTCGTCGTTGCTCCATTCTTCCGAAAAGTTGTGTTTCCCGTCCTTGTTGCAAGCGGTAAGAACCGAAAGCGACAAAACAAGCATCAACGCTATCGCACAAAATGTGAAGATCGATTTTCTTTTCATGATTTTTGTCTCCTTTTTTCTAAATTGATTTGTTTCAAACCACAAATCGAGAATTGCGTTCTAAAACCGTTAATAATTTTCCGTTTTCGTTCGTTAAAGTGCGTCGATTGCGTCCGCAATGTAATCGGACGGCACGGATTGATAGAAAAACGCGTCGATAACTCCGAGCCTTTTTGCGTTTGCCACTCGATAAGACAAATCAGCATCCGACACGTTGTCGCACACAAAGCACACTTTGGCTTTGGGATTGTTTTTCTTCACCAAGTCCGACGTTTTGATACGCCTGTCAAAAGCTCCACTGCCAAAACGCGTTACGTCCACAACAAGTACGTCGGCAAGGAATGCGCCGCAAACGTTGGCAATTTCCTCGGGAGTGTCCCCTGCCGCCTTTTCCACAAGCATATCGTGTTTTTTCAGTGCGTATGCAATCACCTCGCAAACGAGCGTGTTTTGCACCGCAACGATAACCCTTTTCATATTTTTTGCTCTCCTTTACAATCCAAACGTAAATGCGCACTTTTGCACTTTACACAATCATTGTATTAAATTCGTTTTTAGCGCGGTAGTGTCAAACGTCCCGTTTTTTCGTTTTTTTATAAAAAAACAAAACTTTCTCTTTTCGCCTTTTTCTTTATCTCTTCTTTGTGCCGTGAAAGCGGAAAAATGTCCCATAAACGCAAAAAAATCGGCCGCGTTTGCAGTCGATTTTTGTTTGCTTTATTTTGCCGATTTTACTTTTAAGTTGTCTATATTCTCAAATGTCGCCTTCTTTGCGTTCGAGTATCACTATGCCTGCCTCTCTTGCCCTCACCGCAAGTTCGGTACGATTGCGGAAACCCGTCTTTTCAAGCATGTCCGTCACCACGTTACGCACTCGCTTTTCGGACAAGTTCATCTTGTCGGCAATCTCGGCATTTGTAAATCCGCCCGTCATTTCTCTCAACACTTCCAGTTCCCTCTCGGTAAACTCGCTGCCCTTGGCAAGCCCCAACGTCACTTCGGGTTTTTCGTCGGGGTATGCGATTTCACCGTCCAAAACCCTGTTTATAAGCGACAATATCGGCTCTTTGCCGAAATCCTTATACCAAAAGCCTTCCACGCCTATGCTCTTTGCACGCTCGACGTACGAGCACTCGGGCATGCTCGTGACAATGATTATCTTCGTCTTGGCGTTCGTCTTTTTTATCTTCTCCGCCGCCACAAGTCCGCTTGCGCCGTTTTTTGTTACGACGTCCATAAGCACCAAATCAACGTCATGGCGCGCACAACATATGTCCGCAATCTCGGCATTGTCTATTGACACCGCAAGATTAAGCCTTGGCTCGCTCTTCACGATTGCCTCGAACAGTTGCCTCGGCATCGCCTGATCTTCAACTATCATCACGTTTATTTTGTCACTCATTTGCCTTGTCCTCCTTGGGTATCGTCATTTCAAGCGCAAAATGCGGATTGCTTGCAACGCTCATTTTTCCGCCGGCATTCTCCGCCATAGTGCGCAAAGACGACAACCCTCCACCCTCTTTAATCTCTCGTGTCGGCATAGTGCCGTTGTTTGTCAGTTCGATTGAATACTCGTTTTCGTTTTCTCTCATCTTGACGTACAGTTCCGTTCCGTCGGCATGCCGTGCCGTGTTGACCACGCACTCGAACACCGTCGATGCAAAAATCTTCTCTACGCGCGTGTTTTTGACGGGACGTTTCCCGTCGTAAAAAATTCTTACGCCAACGCTCGATGCCGTCTTGTCCGCCTCGGCAAACTTGTCCTCTTCCTCGTCGGACGCAAATATCAGCGACGTAAGACCGTTCCACTCGGCAATAAGCGATTCTCTGTCGTACTCGCCTTGCGTAAGTGCCTTTTTTGTGCGCAATATCAGCGAACCGAGATTGGAGTGAACTTTCACTCTTGCCGCAAGCGTTTCTCTGTCCTTGGTCACTTCGGCGACGATTTCGCCGTATTTGCGCAAACGCAAGTTCATTTTGCGCAAATTTTCGTTCTTTTGCTCGGTTTCCTTTTTGAGCGCAAGTTCTTTGGTTATATCCGTGCCCGAAAGCTCGTACACCGTCTTCCCGTCAAAGTCGTGCACGATACGCTTGTAGCAAGTTGCGCATCCGTCTTTTTGTTCGACGATAACCGAGCCTTCGCTTCGAGTTACGGCGATTCCCTCTTCCGCCTTGCCCTCGCAAAGTGTATTCCAAAAGGCTTTGCCGTCGTACAACGACTCGCCCGTGATGAATTTGCACTCTTCGTTTATTTGCTCGTTGAGAAGCAACACTCGCCCCGTTTCGTCATAGAAGCACAGCCCCGACGAAAGCTCGCTCAATGCGTCCTTGACGGACATCGCGGTAAGGCTCGACATGCGCTTTTTCACGACAAGCACAAGCCATAACGAGCCGAGCGCAATGAGCGCAAGTGCGATGAGAACAACGCTCCACAGCGGCATAAAGCACGGCGAGCCTGCGAAATCACTCGGTTTTGCGCCCAAATAGCGTATTCTAATGCCGTCACACAGATAGCAAAACAGCAATACGGACGTCGCGGACACCGCAAGTTCGGGCAAAACGTAGCGTAGTTTCAATTTATATGAAAGGCTCATCGCAAAGCATACCACGCCCACGAACGCCGCAAACAAATATGCGGTCAACACAATGCAAAACACGGCTTCGTTTGAGTATATGAAAGGAGTCATTCTCTATCCTCCTTTGCAAACGTAAGCGTTGCATACAATGTTTCGTCGCTCTCAACAACGGATAGCGTCGCGCCAAGTTTTTCGCACTCTTTTGCACGCCAACCGCTCGGTATCGCCGCCTTTACGTTGTCCAGCGCAATGCGGCAAGACAACTCGCCTTTGCCGTCCGACAATCTGACGAGGCAAGCCGTGAGTTCGGGCAAAGTGCACTCAATGCAGTCCTCGAAAAATTCGTATATAAACTCTATTTGTTCGCTCGAAAATTCTCCGTCGCAGGTTGAGAAAACGGACGAATAGACGTCGCAAAAAGTCAATGCGTCGCAAGACTCGCGCAATGCGTACACAAGTTCGGACAGCGATATTTTGCCGCCGCTTCTCATGAGTGTAAGATTGCTCCTGCGCTTCAAAAACACGCCATATACCACCGCAAGTCGCAACGCGGCGTCCTTTTCCTCGTCCGTCGTCGCCCGTGCAAGCCGTTTGCTTATCTTTTTTAAATGCGGGCGAGCAACGTTGAAAATGTCTTTGTATAAGTTGTTTTGTTCCTCTATTTTGGAGCGTTGCTCTTTGAGCCTGTTTTCCGCGCTTATAAGATCGCTCTCTTCTGCAAGCGTAGCGTTGATTTCGGCAAGGTCGTCGTTGATTTTGTTGATAACCGACGTGTCCTCTGTCCAAAACACCTCTCCGCCCGTGATAGCTTTGGCTTTCAACACCAAATCTTTCGACATTGCGATTTCGCCGTTTTTCGCCGCCTCGACGGCTTGCTCGCGCGTTAATTCGGGTGCGTTTTTGGAGGACAATTCAACGTCGAATTTCTTGTCCGTTATTACCGCGGATACGTCCGCTACGTCAAAGAACTTGGCATGGTCGGTGTTGGACGGTATAAAGCCTATACGGATAAGGCTTTCGCACACGATAACCACGCTGAAAACCACCGTTTCGGGCATCTTTATGAAGAGCGGATTGAATACCTCGCGCAATATGCAAAACACAAGACACAAAACAAACAAAACAAGCGGTATCCATGCTTTTTTGCGGCAATGAGATATGCGACACTTTATAAAAAGCAGTATGCCGTTTGCAAGATAAAGCCCCGCAATCCACGCAAGGATGAGATAGTATCCCCACTCCCATTTATATACCGAATTTGCGTTTTCAAGCCCTTGCGCAAAGGAAAAAACTTGCTCGTGAACGTCGTTTGTAAACACCAAAAGTATAAGCAAAACCGCAGGCATAAAAAGCAAATTCCATAGGTTAGATAGCGGTTTTCCGCTCTTTCGCGCCATGCCTAGCGCGGTTTTTAAAAGCACTACGGGAGCAATACATTGCGGTATGTAGTAGGAGTACCAAAAATACCTCTCCGCCGTCCCTTCGTAAACCACGTTGTATTTGACGAGTTTGAGCAAAAGCACCATGCTCATAAGGATAATAGTCGTCGCAAGCCCCGTGCGGATATTCTTGTCCGACACCCTGTTTATCACCGACACCGTCCAATAAGTAAGTATCCCGAAAAAGATACATTGAGCCGCAAGCACCATAAATTTGCTTGTATTCCAATCAGACACGAGATCGTCCGTCTGCTGCAACACGCACGCAACGACGAACAACCCCCCCACAACCGCATAGGGCAATATACTATTCTTTTTTGATTCGCTTATGCCCATCGGTTACGCTCCTTTTGATTTTCGGGAAAAGACTTTGGTCATATTATAACATTACACGGCTCACAAAAATAGATTTTTGCATTGCTGTCGCATTTTGTTATTCGCTGAACGCAAATAACAGCCGTTCGTTGAAATACGGCGCTCGAAAACCCTTGCAAGCAAGTTTTCTCGCTTGTATTATAGCATATTTTATGCTTTTTTCAAGCGCATTCGCCCTGCCGTCAAGATTTTAGAATTTACACACCATCTAGAGAAACAATCGTTTTATTTTTATCGCTCAACTTGTATTTGCAACACAATTTTACGGACATACATATAACAGTAAAATAGGCATGGAAAAAATGTATGAATTGAACGTTTTCATACACTTTAAATTTATTTTAGGAGGATTCTTTTATCTAAAGATTTTTTAATTTCACCACTTCAAGTGGTGGTTTATTGTCGCTAAAGGCTACAATGAAAAAACGCCCTCGATTTCGGGGCGTTTTTATTGGTTTTTCGCCGTCTTATTTAAGCAGATTTTCGGCATCGTCGAAGTTTGTTTGCACCGTCTTGAACACATCAGAAAGACGCTTGCCGTCCACAAAGCAATGGTTGACCGTTATGTTCAAAATCATGACGCATTTGCCGTTTTCCTCGCGATATTTGTCCCAACATACTCTTGCACACGAAGAGGATTCGTAGTTGTTGTCGGGAAGTGGATGCGAAAAAGATTCCACGCTTATCCACGGCAAACAAGTGATATAATAATCGTCGAAACCGCTTGCGTCGTTGTATTGATCGTCAAAAGACGTTTGCGATTTTTTCTCCTCGATTATTCTTCGCGTTTCGTTGTAAAAGCCCTGATAATCGTCTATCATTTTGAAGCCGGCATTTGCAAATCTGCCCGAATCCGTCATCACGGTGAAAGTGGGATTTATCACATCGTACAAACGGATTTCGCCTCCAACCTCGCGCATACGCATTTCGGGCACGGAGTTGAGTGCCTTTGTGACGAGATAGAGCGTATTGGCAAAAAAACTCGTCCCGCGTTCCTTTGAAATTCTTACGACTTCGCTTACGTCAACTTTGACGTTCATGCCGTAACACGGATTTGCAAAGGTGCGGAACCATGCATACTGCGACGGATTTTCAAGCTCTTCCACTCTATATGTTTTGTACATATGCCTTTATTTTGTCCTTTTCGTTTATTCCTGCTCGTCGAATCTCAAATACGCTTCTTTGAGAATTTTGGCACAGTTTTCCACTCCGATCGCCGACGTATTGAGGGTGATATGATAGTTTTTGGCATCTCCCCACTCGTTGTCGGTGTAATAGCGATAGTGTCTTGCTCTCATGCGGTCGTTTTCTTTAATCATGCGCTCGGCTTTCTTTTGGTCGTCGGTGCGCTTGAACACTTTTATGACGCGCTCCACCCTCGACGGCATATCCGCGTGGATAAACACGTTGAGGCATTTGTACTTGTCTTTGAGCACATAATCGGCGCAACGACCTACGATGACGCACGCGCCTTGTTTTGCGATTTTCTCTATTGCATCCGCTTCGCAAGCGTAAATCTTCGATTCGACGTTTTCGAAGTTAGAGACGAGATTTCCGCCCCACATGCCTGCCGTAAACGCAACGGATGACAAACCTTTCATCTTCTGTTCGTTTTCTTTGATAAACTCTTGCGCAAAGCCCGAATCCTCGGACGCCATCGCAATGATTTCCTTGTCGTAAAAGGGAATACCCAGCTCGTCCGCAAGCAATTTGCCCACAAACCTTCCGCCGCTGCCGTACTCTCTTGATATTGTGATAATCGTGTTCATATGCCCTCCTTCCGAGCGAAAACGCCACGTTTTTCTTTATTTAATTATCCGCCATTTCGATATGTTCGTCAATACGCATTTTTAAAAAAGCGTTTATTTTTGTCCGATTTTCGTCATTTCTAACAATAAAATTCGGGTTTTGCCCTATCCCGTCTTTATTGACTTTTACGCTGCAAAAAACTATAATTGACGCATCAACACTGCGAGGTATTTTATGCCATACACGGTATATCTCAAAAAAGGCGAGGAAAAACGCGTGCTTCAAGGGCACAGTTGGGTGTACGCAAACGAAGTCGCGCGCATAGACGGCAAGGACAAAAACGGCTCTTTGGCAACCGTTTGCGCATACGACGGAAAATTTATCGGCAAAGGCTATATTAACCACCTTTCAAAAATTCTAGTCCGCATATTCATTCGCGACGAAAATCAAATCGACGACGAAAACCTTTATATCGAGCGCATAACCAAAGCAAAAGCTTCTCGCACCGCTTTGGGCTATGACAACTGTTATCGCGCGATCTTTGCCGAAGCGGACAACCTGCCCGCACTCATCGTGGACAAGTACGACGATTATCTGGTGTGCCAGTTTTTGTCGCTTGGTATCGACAAGCAAAAAGACACAATCGTTGACAGCCTTGTCAAAGTATTTGCCCCCAAAGGTATATACGAACGCAGCGACGTTGCCGTCCGTCAAAAAGAAGGACTTGAAGAGCGCACGGGCGTTTTGTACGGCGAAGTTCCCGACAAAATCGTCACAGACGAAAACGGACTGAAAATGTCCGTCGACGTGAAAAACGGACAAAAAACGGGATATTTTCTCGACCAAAAAGAAAACAGATTTGCCGCGCGCAGATACGCAAAAGGCAGAGTTTTGGACTGTTTTTGCAACAGCGGCGGTTTTTCTCTGAACTGTGCACTGTCTGCAGACGAAGTCGTCGCTTGCGACATCTCGAAAACCGCTCTTTCAAACGTCGAAGAAAACGCGCGCCTCAACGGCATAACCAATATCGCGACAAAGTGCGGCGACGTCTTCGAAGTTTTGCGTGCGTACAAAAACGAGGGCGAAAAATTCGATCTCGTCATTCTCGATCCTCCCGCATTTTGCAAGAGCGCAAGCGAAGTCAAGGACGCATACCGAGGATATAAAGACATCAACGTTCTGGGAATGAAACTCGTCAAAAGCGGCGGATACCTCATATCCTCGTCGTGCTCGCATTATATGACCTTCCCTCTATTTGAAAAAATGCTTGTGGAAAGCGCGAAAGAAAGCGGCAAAATCGTCAGAACGGTGGAAATCAAATCGCAAGCACCCGACCACCCCTCGCTGCTCTGCGCCGAAGAAACGCAATACTTGAAATTTTTCGTTTTGCAAGTTATGTAAAACGCTTGTGATTTTTAACTTGTATGATTTTCAACTTGTATAAAAACAAACGCGCACCGAAACGGCGCGTTTGTTTTTTTGCAATCTTCCGCAACTGCGTGCAAAGCACACCATATCGCTCTGCAATGCGAGCTTATCTCACTTGCGCACAGCGCAAATATTGCTATAACTAACGTGTAATAAACCGTGCCTTAGGCACAATTATGCGACGGCATCGTCGCTTTTTGTCGTTGCGTCGCTGACGACGTGTACGTCGAGTTGGTTGAAAGGTATCGTGATACCGTTTTCGTCAAACGCTTTCTTCACGTTTTCAATCATATCGAAATTGACCGTCCAATAGTCAGCGTTTTTGCACCATACTTTTGCGGAAATATCAATGCTGCTCGAACTTTGTGCCGATACGCGAACGGACGGTTCGGGATCTTTGAGAACAAGCTCGTTGGCATCGCAGACTTTTCTGATTATGGTTTTTGCTTTTTCAAAGTCATCCGAATAGGATATTGAAAATTTGAGGTCCACTCTGCGCAAATCTTTTTCGGAGAAATTTACGACTTCGCTGGTGGAAAGTTTGCCGTTTGGCAGATACACGACCTTGTTGTCCGTTGTGCGAAGCCTGGTGTGGCAAATGCGAATATCCTCGACTGTCCCCTCATATCCGCATGCCTGAATGTAGTCGTCGTTCTTGAAAGGTCTTGTGATGAGAATAAGCACACCGCCCGCAAAGTTTGAGAGTGTACCGTTGATTGCAAGACCGACGCCGACGCCCAACGAAGCGATAAGCGCCGTAATTGCGCTCGTGTCGATACCCACATAACTTATAAGTCCCAACACAACAAGCACTTTAAGTCCCACTTTTACCACGTAACTGACGGTTTTGTAGATTGTTTTGTCAATCTTCTTGTTTTCCGCGACTTTCTTGTCCGCACGCTTTGCAATCTTTTTGCTCAGCCAATTGATGAGCGCAAACGACACGATCATAATCGCAATCGCAATGAGCAACTTGATCCCTGTGTTTGTAAGCCAGTCCTGCACGGTTTGCCACACTTGTTGCCAATCCATAATGTAAATCTCCTGTATTCTAAAATTTTCTATGTACAAACGCAAATAGATTGCGCATCGACAAGTGATTATACCCTCAACCGCCGCTTTTAGCAACACAAAGTTTCAACTTGGCAAAAACAACTCATGAATACATCCGCTTGTTGTCAAAACGCTTGTTTTTCAACACCGATTAAATTATTAAAAAATCCGTACCAACCGGCACGGAATAAGTTAAGAGTGCTTTCTATTGTTCGGGAATCATAACTTCGTCATATCGAGGGCTATACAAAATTTTTATATTTCGATCGACATATTTCTTATAAACCGCATTATATCCGTCGATCTGATATAGAAATGTATTTTGTTTTTTTGAACCGCTTCTTCGCACAAATTGTTGATTGTCATAAAAAAACGATACCGAAATCTTTGCACCAAATGAATTTCTTCTCATGTTATCATTTTGATTGACGGCAGACCAGCGCATATTCATTATACTGGGATCGTCAAACGATCTATAACAATATGCGTCAAGTAGTACGGCATCGGCAAGCCATAACCTGATTTTTTTCTTGTGATTCACTACTGTATAAATTGGATACATATATAAAAACAAAACAGCGAGTATTATTAATGCATAAATTACAATTTCTGCAATTCTCTCTGAATTAATAATTATCATAATCCCACTTGCTAGTGTACCCAAAAAGCAAATACAAAGCAAAATTAACAAAACGATAAACTTTGGTTTCGAAATATTCTTTCCTCCCGATAATGTGGCTCTTATATCATTTTCGGTTATACTGTTTTTCTCCATTGTTTTGTTGTGTTTGAGATTTTGATTGTTTCGATACATATGCTATTATATTGTCAATATGTTAAAATGTTCTTTAATAATTTAATTATACAATAACATCTTCTATAATGTCAATAGCAACCGAAAACCGACAAAACGCATAGTCCGATTGCATTTTGTAGAAACCGTTGTACTCGCCGGGAGCGGAATTGGCGTAGACCATAGAGAACAAGATTCTCGAAAAATCGAACATTGCGATGCCCGTGGACAACTCGCCCATGTCTATAAGGCAACACTCGCCGTCTTGCACCATGATATTGTTGATATTGAGGTCGCCGTGCACGCAGCCGTCGCTGTCGGGAACGAGGTCGAGAAAGCGATGCAGATACCGTCTTTCCTCTTCGCTGACACCCGTGATGTTTGCTTGCGCTGCTGCTTTTTGCGAGACGAAACATTGTTTCGTGTCGCTGCGCCTTGCGGCTTTTTTTACAGCCTGCGCAAGCCGTTTTTACCAGCTTGTATGAAAACAGCCGTCGTAATGACGGCTGCTTCGTTGTTTCGTGTAATTAAATTACTTTCTCGGATTCTTGATGTTTGCTTGTGTTAATACAGTACAAACAGAGAGCAAAGCATCGCTAACCTTGCTGCCGTTGTTTATTGCGTACCTATACGCAGTACTATCCATTACAGCCATTTGACTATATATTATATCTGCTATATAGCAGAGATTTTTCACACTTATTATACACCACAAATGTGCTCTTGCAAAGCATTTTTTGCTCAATTTCATCGGCGTAAGGAATATTGCCGTATCGCTTCTGCAGAGCAATTTCGCATTTAGCCCGCACTTGTTGATTTCGCTTGCAATGTTTATCGTCGTGTTTTCAAGGTCAAGTTCGTTTTTGCCGTAAACGACTATGTAGTAATCCGAAAGATATTGCTTGCGAATACTGTTCATTTTGTCGATACGGTCTACCATTTCTCTTAAAATAGCCGTCTTGATTGCCTTGACTTCTTCTTCGTCAACGCTTTCTTTCATCTCTGCAAGTCTGTCAAACAAGTCCTGTGACAGTTGTTCATTTTTACGGGACGGTCTATTTTCACGATGTCTGCGCATTGAGTTCCGTTAAGCATTTTATATAAAAGTCACATGCATTTATAAGTAACATCCAGGCTCATCTCTCTTTATAAACAGTCTATTACTTAATCTTGATCAGGGTCTCTCCATTCCCCAGGTCTAGTTACAAAATGGGCATATTTCCTCTGTAATGCATTGATATAAGGCGGCAATAATCTTCCAATTCTTTTAAAATTCATTTTATTTTTTTTCTCACCCACAGACAACTTATTAATATCAGAAGGCTTTCTAAAAATCTTTACTTTTCTTAAATCAAAACAAATAGCATCGAATTTCTTTTATTTTAATTTGCTTTTGTCTACCTTGCGTTTTCCGTTTATGCTCAAATAAACATAGCCATGTAATGCGGAATAGTCAGCTTGTTATCACTCATTCCGACATTTCCGTCAACGATTTTATACGCGATAGACGGTTTATACGTCTCAATAAATCTGTTAAGAGACTTCGTTGCGGTATTTCCTGCTTTTACCTCAACCGGTATCACTTCACCGCTTTTTTCCATCAAAAACTCAAGTTCATTTGAATCATCTGGCTTATAGTAATAAAGGGCATATCCATTTTTAACCAATGTTTCGGCAATAATATTTTCATAAATACCGCCTTTTGCGTTTCCCTTTATTGTATTTTCAAGAATAGCTCTTTTTGTTTCAAAACCGTACATCGCACACAATAAGCCCGTATCGTTTATATACAGTTTAAACTGATTCTCATCTGCATTCGCCATTAATGGTAAATACGGCTCATGAATGTTATAGCATGGATTGACAATGTTGGAATCTTTCAACCACTGTACGCTTCCACCATATTTTTTACTCGTTTGCCCTCTTTCTACGGTTGAATATTGAAACTTTGTTATCTCTTTTGCAAGCTGTTTTGGCACTGCATCATAGCATTTGCGCACCTTAACTTTTTCTGCACCCTTTGCGTGTTTTGAAATATCGAAACGGTAGTTTTCAAGTATCCTGTTCTGTATGTCCGTAACCCTTGTGAAATCATGATGCTCAACATAATCTGCCACAACCTCGGGCATTCCGCCAACTACCATATATTCTCGGAATAGTGTTTCATATTTTCCATTAAGCACTGGCGGCACTTTTTCTCGCCTATCAAAAAGCTCTTTCAAATATGAAAAGCCATTTTCATATCCTTCCGCCCAAAGAAATTCCTCGAAATCAAGCGAATACATTGTCAAAAACGTTTCGTATCCTGTTGGAACCGATTCAGGATCCTCAGTGTTTTCATCCGCATCTTCACCATAAGTTAAGCCAAGTAGACTGCCGGATGTAATGACATCGAATTGTCCGTCCTCTGCCAAAAACTTTAATGCGGTTCTCGCATTGCCGCATGCCTGAATCTCATCCAAAAATATCAAAGTATTACCTTTAATAAGGCGCACGCCGTTTATCATGGCGGTCATTCTTTTATAAATGGATTCGGCATTCAATGTACCATCAAAAATGAGTTTCAATTCTTGATTTTTAATAAAATTAATTTCAATGAAACTCTTATATTCTTTTTTCCCAAACTCTCTAATAAGATAGGTTTTCCCAACCTGTCTTGCCCCTTTGACCATCAAACAATTGTTCTTGTGTGTGATTTTCCATTCCAACAACTTTTGATATGCTTTTCTTTTTAACATAAAGTTCCTCGAAGATATATTTCTTACTGATATTATATTTTCTTTTTATGCCAATGTCAATAACAAAAGGAATAAAAAACGATGTTAATTTTGTCGAAAAAGGAATAATATCTGATATTCAAATATTGAAAATAAGGAATATTTTCGCATATAATTTCACTTTTCCAATCGTTGTTTTGCGTTATCCAATTGTTCTCTATCAATTGATATCATCTTTATAGTTGGCCTTCCGTTCTGAATATAGTAAACTACCATGTTTGAAAAATAAGTCGTTTTGCAGTTTATAGCTTCTCTGCGCATTTCCAATTCGTTTTTAGATTCACTCAGCCACAACTTCATAATATCTTCTGGCAATTGAAAAATGTATGTGCTATTACCAGAACTTAACTTCCAAATATTTTTTTGAGAAGTGTTCCAATGTAGTTCAAAATTGTCAGAAAAACGCTCATTGCCGCTTTCAATTCTGTACAAAAACAACAACTGCCCAGAATTGGTTATTGCTATAGCCATCGAACGTCCAATTTCATCCGCTATACTATTTATTCTGTGCTCTATAACCTCATCGCTTACGCATACATCGGAATTCCGTTTCATATAAACACCATGGATTCCTACATTCATTCCGTATTCTTCCAACAAATCTATAAATCTGCTCCAAAATGGCATTTTATTAAATTCTATAAGCGGTATTCTATATATCGCTGCAAATTTTTGAGCCGAAACAGTGAAACCATTTAATGCGGCTACTGCAACCTGATAATAATATCGATTGTATTTATATGCAATATCCGTTCTTCTTGTATTGCGACGTTGAATCATTTCATTTAAATCCACGATGTCAAAATGATTCACATCTTCTTTTAGTCCCAAAACGCCTCTCATTATATTAAGACCGATCTTCGTGCTATAGTCTTTACATTCAATCAATAATCTTGATAATGAACAAAATGGTGTTTGCACTGGCGCTTCCAAAAGGACATCTGCATTATGAGCCTCTCCCAATCCTTGAATCATTTGACCTGGTGCTGCATCGTAAATATATAAACCATCAGACACAACCTCTGAAAAGCCAACGGACATAAGCAATCTCTTAACAAAAATTTCAAATGCTTTACCTGATTTCATTTTTAATCTAAAGTATTTCCCGACCTTAATTAAAGAGTTTTATAAAAGCCTTTTCGCCAACTACGTTCAAGACACACCACAGCCATTTGTAAACTACAAAACGTTGCCCATAATTACCTATATTTTTCATACGGCAGTGTGTTCATTTTTTAGAATCCGACATAATTTTAGGTGTATTTTTGAGTTATCGCTGGCATTTTGAAAACAAAAAAAGCAGTCACTCTTTCGCAAGAATGACTGCTTTTTGTGTCTTTTAGTATAAATTATGAGTTTTTAGCCGTTTAAGGACTTATTTGGTCGCCCTCGGATTACGGATGTTAGCCTGCGCTGCTGCAAGGCGTGCGATAGGCACTCTGAAGGGGGAGCAAGACACGTAGTCAAGACCGATTGCGTGGCAGAATTCGATGGAGGAAGGATCTCCGCCGTGCTCGCCGCAGATACCACAATGCAAATGATCGTTTGCACCTCTGCCGAGTGTGACTGCCATCTTCATAAGTTTGCCGACGCCGACGGTGTCAAGACGTGCGAACGGATCGGACTCGTAAATCTTTGCTTGATAGTAGCTGGGCAAGAACTTGCCTGCGTCGTCGCGGCTGAAACCGAACGTCATTTGCGTGAGGTCGTTCGTACCGAAGCAGAAGAAGTCTGCCTCTGTTGCGATTTCGTCCGCTGTGAGAGCCGCTCTGGGGATTTCGATCATCGTGCCGACTTCGTATTTGAGATCGACGCCGCTTTCTTTGATGACTGCGTCGGCGGTTTCTACAACGGTCTTCTTGCAGTATTTAAGCTCTTTGACTTCGCCGACGAGCGGGATCATGATTTCGGGCATAACCGTCCAATCGGGATGACGTTTTTGGACGTTGATAGCCGCCTTGATGACCGCTTTGGTTTGCATAACCGCGATTTCGGGATAAGTGACTGCCAAACGGCATCCTCTGTGACCCATCATCGGGTTGAATTCATGCAAGCTGTCGCAAAGAATCTTAATTTCGGAAACGGATTTGCCTTTTGCTTTTGCAAGAGCTTCGATATCCTTTTCTTCGGTGGGAACGAACTCATGGAGCGGAGGATCCAAGAAACGAATGGTTACGGGCATGCCTTTGAGAGCTTCCATAAGACCTTCGAAGTCTGCTTGTTGCATAGGCTCGATTGCGTCGAGAGCTTTGACGCGCTCTTCAACGGTTTCGGAGCAAATCATCTCGCGGAATTTGTCGATTCTGCCGGGACCGAAGAACATATGCTCGGTACGGACAAGACCGATGCCTTGTGCGCCGAGTTCTGCAGCTCTTTGTGCGTCTTGGGGAGTATCAGCGTTGGTGCGAACGCCAAGTGCTTTATACTTGTCTGCGAGCTTCATGATTCTTCCGAAATAACCGCTGTTGGGATCTGCGGGAACGGTCTTGATGATCGTGTCGTAGATGTTGCCCGTCGAGCCGTCGAGGGAAAGGCCGTCGCCTTCGCGGAAGATCTTGCCTGCGAGTTCAAAATATTTTTCTTCTTCGTGCATCTTGATGTCGCCGCAACCGGAAACGCAGCAGGTTCCCATTCCGCGAGCAACAACCGCCGCGTGAGAAGTTTGACCGCCGCGAACGGTGAGGATGCCTTGTGCATATTTCATACCTTCGATGTCTTCGGGAGAAGTTTCGAGTCTGACGAGGACGACTTTCTTGCCTGCCTTGCCTTCTTTGACTGCGTCTTCAGCCGTGAAAACGATCGTGCCTGCCGCAGCACCCGGAGATGCCGCGATACCTTTGCCGACGATGTCTGCTTTGTCTGCTTCTTTGAGTGCCTTTGCGTCAAATTGCGGATGGAGCAACATATCGAGAGTCTTTGCGTCGATTTGGAGGAGTGCTTCTTGCTCGGTGATCATACCCTCGTCGATGAGGTCGCAAGCGATGCGGATTGCAGCCGCTGCGGTACGTTTACCGTTTCTGGTTTGAAGCATATAGAGTTTCTTTTGTTGAATGGTGAACTCCATATCTTGCATATCTCTATAGTGATTTTCCAAAATCTTGCAAACGTCTTGGAATTGCTCGTACACTTCGGGAAGAACTTCTGCCATTTGAGAAATGGGCATCGGGGTGCGGACACCCGCGACGACGTCTTCGCCTTGAGCGTTCATAAGGAACTCACCCATAAGACCGGGTTCGCCGGTGGCGGGGTTACGCGTGAAAGCAACACCCGTGCCGCAATCGTCGCCCATGTTGCCGAATGCCATCATTTGGACGTTGACTGCCGTGCCCCAGCTGTACGGAATGTCGTGATCCATACGGTAGATGTTTGCGCGGGGGTTGTCCCAGCTGCGGAAAACCGCTTTGATTGCTTCGAAGAGTTGTTCCTTCGGATCGGACGGGAAAGGTTTGCCGATCTTTGCTTGATACTCTGCTTTGAACTTGCCTGCGAGTTCTTTGAGGTCGTCTGCGGTGAGTTCGACGTCATAGGTGACGCCTTTTTTCTCTTTGAGTTCGTCAATGAGAGCTTCGAAGTACTTCTTGCCGACTTCCATAACGACGTCGGAGAACATTTGAATAAAACGTCTGTAGCAGTCCCAAGCCCATCTGGGATTGCCGGATTTCTTTGCCAAAACTTCCACAACGTCGTCGTTGAGACCGAGGTTGAGGATTGTGTCCATCATACCGGGCATGGACGCTCTTGCGCCCGAACGAACGGAAACGAGAAGCGGATTCTCTTTGTCACCGAATTTCATGCCCGCTTTTTCTTCGAGCTTGGTGATGTTTTCCATGATTTCCGCTTTGATGTCGTCGTTGATTTGTCTGCCGTCCTCATAGTATTGAGTGCATGCTTCGGTCGTAATAGTGAAACCGTAAGGAACAGGAAGACCGATGTTGGTCATTTCTGCGAGGTTTGCGCCCTTGCCGCCGAGAAGTTCACGCATTTTTGCATTGCCTTCGGCAAACTGATAAACGTATTTTTTGCCCATTTAGAATTCCTCCTAAAAGATTTCTTTATATTCATTGACTATGATAACAAAAAACGCTTTTTTTTGCAAGAAGTTTTATAATGTTGCAGAAATATTTTATATGTGTATATTATTTTCCATAATCGAGCGCAAAACGCAAAATTTTTCTTTTTCTAATTTCCAAAATGAGTTGCGCCCGCCGTTTTTTTTTGTTAAACTTTGTTTATCAAATTTTTTTAGAGGTGCAACTTTTATGGACGCTGACCCACGAAGTAGTCAACAACTCCACTAATACGCACACGCTTTAGGTTCTCCTGCGTGGCGCGTATTGCTATGCCCCAGGAGGACAAAATGATCCAAGTCTACAAAAAAGTCAACAAATCCGTCATCGAAGTAGATCCCGAACTTATCGTCGAGGGCTACGATTTCACCGAGCAATGGATTCATATGTCAAACCCCACCGACAAAGAAATCGAGCTCGTGTGTTCCTCATGCAAAATTCCCGAGGACTACGTCAAAGCGGCGCTGGACTCCGAAGAGCGCGCTCACTGCGAGAAAGAGGACGACATACTCATGGCAGTCACCGACATTCCTATCACCGAGGAGGACGACGACCGCTACACTTACGCGACCTTGCCTTTCGGCTGCATCACAACGGAAAGCACAATCGTTACTGTTTGCCTAAACGAAACGTCCATAATCAACGACCTTATGGCAGGACGCTACGTCAAGGATTTCAACATCCACAAGCGCACTCGTTTTGTGCTTCAACTTCAATACGTAATTGCAAAAAAATACTTGCAATACCTCAAACAAATCGACAGAGCAAGCCAACGCGTTCAAGCAGAGCTTGAAAAAGCGATGAAAAACGAAGGTCTTATCGAGATGCTTTCGCTTGAAAAATCCCTCGTTTACTTCTCCACTTCCCTGCGCGCAAACACCGCCGTGCTCGACAAGTTTCCGCGTCTTGTCAAATTTTTCGAAGAAGACGACGATTTGTGGGACGACGTGCTTATCGAAAACAGACAGGCAATCGAAATGTCAAACATCTACCGCGACATTCTGAGCGGCACGATGGACACCTACGCTTCCATCATTTCCAACAACCTCAACGTCGTCATGAAGACGCTCACCGTCCTCACGCTTTTGGTTGACACCCCTGCAATGATCGCCGCACTTTGGGGCATGAACACGGGCGTTCCTTTCGAGGGCAAACTTTGGGGTTTCTGGGTTGTCGTGGGCATAAACGTGCTTATTTGCATTGCGCTTATCATCGTTTTTATCAAGAAAAAAATGCTCAAATAATGCGGATTTTGGAAAAATCGAATCGACACAAAAAAATCGGCAATCCGCCGATTTTTTTATTGTCGAAGAATAGTTTTATATCGTTGAAATTTGTCAACCGTTTTATCTTTTTTTCGGTATTCTATCCGCTTTAATTGCAATGTCCGTCGCATTTGCGAATGGTGTTTTATTTTGCGTTTTTCCACATAAAAACGGAAGCGTTACGCTTCCGTTTAAAATTTTGCGTTTTTTTGCCAAAACCGATATTCTATCAGCCTTGAATGAGGGACTTCATGACCTTTGCCATGCATTGAATGACAATCTTCTTTTCTGCCGGCACGTCCTTGTACTTGTTGTACGTGCTGAGCAAAAGCGTTGCGATGTTCATCTTCATTTGCTTGGACATGTTTTGAGCAAGCATATAATCGACGAGGTTGGGAAGTTTGACAAGTTTTGCCGGCTTGACGATTTCGTCGTCGTCCTCGCTCGGACCGTCAACCACGTAAACCACTTCCTCTTTTTGCTCTTCGCTCGCAGTTTCGTCGGCAACGGCTTTCTCTTGCGGTTCTTCTTGTTCGACCTCTTCCTCTGCCGGCTCTTCGGCTTCTTCCGATTGCTCGTCAACCGTTTCTTCTTGAGCTTGCTCTTCGACTTGCTCTTGAGAGGGCTCTTCTTTCACTTCTTCGAGAGCGGGAGTTTCTTCGGCGGTTTCCTCGACGAGAGCTTCCTCTGCCGGTGTTTCGTCCTTGACTTCTTCTACGCTTTCGCTTGCTTGTTCGGATTGAGCGGACTCGTCGTCAACGGGCTGCGCAACAAGGTCATCGCCTTGTTCTTGTTTGAGAATATAGGCTATGGCTTCGTACTCTTTGGGGAGTGCGTTGTCGTCCTCGTCGTCATCGATGAGTTCGCTTTCAAGGAAAATTTTGTCTTCTTGCTTCTTTGCCGCCTCTTGATCGGTTTGTTGCTTTTGAAGCTCTTGCTGTTGTTGCAAGCGCAATTCTTCTTCGCGGCGTTCTGCTTCGAGTTTCTTTTTCTTCTTACCAAACATCTTTACAATCCTCGCAATGTTTTATTGATATTCTTGATATTTTGCGTCGGCTCACAATTTTCCCGACGTCGATTTTTTAGTTGTTGCTTTGCAAATCGCGCATCACTTTGGAAAGGCAAGACACGACGATTTTGCGATCTTCTTTGCTTTCCTTAAACTTATTGTACGTACCTATAAGCATTGTTGCGATTTGAATTTTCATCGCTTTGGGCATATTTTTCGACAGCATATAGTCCACCAAATTGGGCAATTTGACGAGTTTTGCCGGTTTGACGTGCTCGTCATCATCCTCGTCGTCACCTTCAACGACATAGACCACTTCGGGTTCTTCGTCCTCTTGCGCCTCTTGGATTTCTTCGCTTTCCGTCTCCGATTGTTCCTCTTCGGACTCGTCCTCGCTTTGCTCTTCTTCGCTCGCAACGTCCTCTTCGGCGGAATCTTCTACGTTTTCTTCTTCTGCGCTGTCCGCCGTAGATTCTTCAACGGCTTCTGCCGTTTGTTCTCCCTCTTCGGCGTCGCCGACGTCCTCGGATGCTTCCGTTTCTTCGCTTGCCGTATTCTCTTCCTCTACGTCGGAGTTGTCTTCATCGGCTTCTTCGATTTGAGGCTCTTCGGCTTCTTCCGATTGCTCGTCAACCGTTTCTTCTTGAGCTTGCTCTTCGACTTGCTC
>ERZ780005.47-NODE-47-length-37148-cov-4.80819_pt1 | contig 37148 bp, 21 predicted proteins | sample MGYA00511874_ERZ780005 | MGnify/ENA primary metagenome ERZ780005 (study PRJEB29588, sample SAMEA2150310) | human gut metagenome | biome: human gut; feature: human-associated habitat; material: faeces | place: Denmark | collected 2008/2010 ...
AAGCGGCCGCGAGGGTACTTCCTCAATCACTGTTGACGCTAAGTGGGGTGCTAACACACGTGGCGTAGAGTTCTACAACACAGTAGAAAGTCCTGCCGGATATTATGAGGCATACTATCAGTCATTGAAGAACTATCGTACAAGTCTCGGCGATGATGCTGCAACAGCTCACAGATGGGCTCTGAACAATATGTTCTCTGGCGGTTACGACCTTGGCTATAACGTTTACACTGTTCCTGAAGGACAGGACTTCATCGGCCCGAACGGAAAACTGAATCCTAACGCAACACTCGGCCGAGTTGTTAACGTTAATGGCACAGAATACCTGCTCTATCCTGATTCATGGCGCGACGCTGCTTATCAGACTGGTGTACGTCAGGAGTATAACGTTACTGCTACAGGAAGCAACGACAAAGGCTCTTTCTATGGTTCTGCAGGTTATCTGAAGAACGAAGGTATCAGTATCGGTTCTGACTATGAGCGTTTCACAGGCCGTCTGAAGGCTGACTACCAGCTCAGATCTTGGTTGAAACTCTCTGGTAACTTCAACTATGCTCACTATAAGGCTAACTCACTGGCTGACGATGGTGGCAGCACAGTAGGAAACGTGTTTATGGTTAAGAACATGGCTCCTATCTATCCTCTGTACATCCGTGACGCAGCAGGCAACATCCTGCAGGATTCTAAGACAGGTCTCGCTATGTACGACTGGGGTGATGGTTCTGTAACAGGTCTTACACGTCCTACAATGACAGGTTCTAACCCTATCTTCGCTAACTATTTTGACAAGAACCAGAACGAGGGTAACAGCCTCGACGCTACTGGTACAGCTGAAATCCGTTTCCTCGAGGACTTCAAGTTCACATCAGCTAACACTGTAATGCTCGACGAAACTCGATTCACATATACAAACAACCCGTATTATGGTCAGTTCGCTGCCAACAACGGTTCTGTTCAGAAGGCACACGTACGTACATGGGCTTACAACTACCAGCAGCTCTTGAACTGGCATCACCTGTTCGACAAGCACGACGTAGAGGTTATGCTCGGTCATGAGTACTATCGTACACGTTATTATTACCTGACAGCATCTAAGAACAATGTGTTCTCTGTATTCAACGATGAGTTGGCAGGTGCTGTTAACACAGGTTCTATGAACTCTTACACAACTGATTACAACGTTGAGGGTTGGTTCGGACGCGTTCAGTACAACTATGACAACAAGTACTTCGGATCACTTTCTTATCGTCGTGATGCTTCTTCACGCTTCCACCCGGATCACCGCTGGGGTAACTTCTGGTCATTAGGTGGTGCATGGATCATCAGCAAGGAAAAATGGTTCAACGCTCCTTGGGTTGACGAGTTGAAGTTCAAGGCTTCTTATGGTGAGCAGGGTAACGACAACATCGGCAGCTACCTCTACACAGATACATACAGCATCGTTCCTTCTGGTAACGGCGCAGGCGTAACACCTTCTTCAACTAAGGGTAACGAGACTATTACTTGGGAAAAGAACGGTAACTTCAATACAGGTTTCGAATTCTCATTCTTCCGCGGACGTCTTGCCGGTAGCATCGAGTACTTCTATCGTCGTACAAGCGATATGTTGGCATTCTTCGCACTTCCTGCTTCTTCAGGCTGGAGCGGATACTATGACAACGTAGGTAACATGCAGAACATGGGTGCTGAAGTTGAACTCGACGGAACTCTGATCCGTACAAAGGACTTCGAGTGGGGACTCAACCTTAACTTCACTGCTTACAAGAACGAAATCACATCTATCGCTGAAAAGAACAAGACTCAGACAGTTGAGGGTTCTGAAGGTTATGCAAGCGGTAGCTACTTCTATGGTGAAGGCGAGTCACTTTATACATTCTACATGCCTAAATATGCAGGTGTTGACGAGAACGGTAAGTCTATGTTCTATAAAGACAAGCTGGATGAAAACGGAAACATAATTGGCCGTGAGACAACAACAACTCCGGGTGAGGCTACATACTATCTCTGTGGTACAGCTCTTCCATGGGCATACGGAGGTTTCGGAACACGCTTCTCTTACAAAGGCTTCGACCTCGCTGTTGACTTCAACTATCAGCTTGGCGGTCAGATCTACGATTCAGACTATGCCGGCATGATGGGTATCACCAGCAGCGGTAGAGGTAGCGCTATCCACGCTGACTTGCTGAACTCTTGGACAGAAGAGAATCCTAATACAAACATACCGAAGCTGGTTATCGACGATACAAGTGCAACAACCACTTCAGACCGCTTCCTGATCGGTGCTTCTTACCTGAGCCTGCAGAACCTCAACTTTGGTTACACATTCCCGACAAAGATGACAAGCAAGGTTGGTATCGGCAAGCTTCGCGTTTACCTTACAGCTACAAACTTGTGGTTGTGGTCTAAGCGTCAGGGACTTGACCCACGCCAGAGCATTACTGGTGGTGCTTCTTCAGCATATTACTCTGCAATGCGCACAATTTCAGGTGGTATTTCTGTAACATTCTAAAAACATTAAAAAAACAAATTGAACATTATGAAAAGATTCATGACAATATGCCTTGGTGCAGCTTTAACTCTGATGACTTCAATGTCATTCACAAGCTGTATCGACGAGGTTGAGCCCACAGACGGTGCGTCAGACGGCCAGGTTACGGGCTCTGAATCAGCTGTGGCGTCATTGGTTAGCGGTCTTAACTCATACGCTACAAATATTTGGAACACATCAAGCTTCCCCGCAAGTTTCGGTTATCCTGCAATTATGATAATCCGTGACATTCAGTCTGGTGAGCTTGCTTATGGTGATAATGCCAACGGATGTCTGTTCCTTAACTGGCTTGGTGATATCTATCTGTCACGTGAGTATATGGTAAACCAGTTCTTGTGGTATTATCAGACACAGTATGCAGGCGCTGCTACTAACGCTATTGCAAAGATTGATACTCTTGCCAGCGATGCCAACAAGGGCTACTATGCAGCAGCTCTGGCTTATCGTGCAATGCTTTATATAGATATGGCACGCGAGTATGAGTGGCTGCCCAACGACATCACTCAGGGTGTCAGCCCTGAAGGAAATGACATCACTGGTCTTACTGTGCCTATCGTTAAGGAGGGCATGACAGAGGAGCAGTGGCAGAACAATCCTCGTGCAAAGAAAGCAGATCTGGCTGCCTTCATCCTTGGTGACCTTCAGAAGGCTGCAAGCATGATTGGCTATCTTGACGACGCAAGCAAGACAATGCCTCATCTCGACTGTATCTATGGTTTGATGGCACGTTGCTATATGTGGCTTGAGGATTATCCTAACGCTGAGAAATATGCACGTCTGGCTATCGACAACTCAACATCTGCACCTATAACACAGGCACAGGCTCTTAACACAACATCTGGTTTCAACGACTTGAGCCAGTGGATGTGGGGTACACAGTACTACACTGGTTACGTTAACAACCTTTACTGCTGGACAGCAAATATGTGTAACGAAATCAGCTATGGTTACACTGGTACACAGCTCGGATGCTATGTTCAGATTGATGCTAATATGTATAACCGTATCAGCGACGGTGACTGGCGTAAGCTTATGTGGAAGGCTCCTGAAGGAACATCTCTCGAAGGCAAGAACCAGTTCATCAGCGCTGAAGTTGGAGCTCAGCTCCCTGGATATGCTTCTTTGAAGTTCCGTCCGGGCGGTGGTAGCATCAATGACTACACTGTAGGTAACGTTGTAGGTGTTCCGTTCATGCGTATTGAGGAAATGTACTTCATCGAGGCTGAGGCTGCTGCACACAGCGACCAGGCTAGAGGTAAGGAACTTCTTGAGTCATTCATGAAGCGTCACCGCAACCCGAACTACACATGCCGTGCAGCTGACGTTATCGACGAAATCGTATTCCAGAAGGCTGTTGAACTTTGGGGTGAAGGTCAGTACTTCTTTGATGTTAAGCGTCTGAACAAGACTGTTACAAAGGACTACAACGGAACCAACCATACAGCACCTTATCTGTATAACACAACAACTCGTCCTTCATGGATGAACTGGCAGCTGAGCCGTCTGGAAGAGATGAACAACAGCGGAGTAACGGGATACAACAACCCGACACTCGCAGATCAGCCTTATGCTAAATAATTTAATAAATAAGTAATAATAAAACAGAAAATATCATGAACAAGATATTCAAACATTCCATGATGCTCCTCTTTTCGGCACTGGCACTCGTGCTGGGCTCATGTACCGAAGAGTTTGAGTACATAGGAGCAACGATTGAAGGAGAGCAGGTGTATTTCAGCAATGCGCTTTCTTCAACAGTGAACCTCGATCCTAATGCCAGTGAGGTGAAAATACCGGTAAACCGCATCCAGCGTACCGGTGAACTTACTGTAAACTTCAATGTAACTACATCTGAAAACTGTGCAGTTAGTGTTCCTTCTTCTGTAACTTTTGCTGACGGCGACTCTGTAGCATATCTGACTGTTACTTACGATCCTCAGACAATACAGATGGGTCACTTTGATGATGTTACTGTAGCCATTGCAGATGCTAACTATACAACTCCTTACGGAAGTTCATCTTATACATTCTCTATCGGACTGTCTGAGTGGACTTCAATCGGTACAGGACTTTATCGCGATGCAATCTACCCTGGCTTCTATGGCGCAGAGCAGCTGACTTACAACGTAGAGATTCAGGAGAACATCCTGAAACCGGGTTACTATCGTATCGTAACTCCTTACGGACCTGGCACAACATTCTATAACACTTATGTTGCTACAGGTATGATGGCATGGGCTAACAAGGAGAACACAAGCGTAGTTATCAATGCAACAGATCCTAACTTCGTTTATGTAACAGGCGACTTCTATCCTGGTACAGACGACGGTATGGCTTCTCAGGGATATGGTGTAATGCACGTATTCAGCATCGTTGACGAGGCTATCAAGCAGGGCAACAGCCTTGAGGATATCAAAGCAAGCGAGCCGGGTCTCTTCGGAACTCTGAAAGACGGTATGATCACTCTGCCTACACAGAGCATTTATGTAAACTTCGACGATTCATTCACTCCGCTTGGCTATCTTGACACAACAGGTTGGGCAATTGCTCTGCCGGGCAGCGAGTTTACTGACTACTCTTCTTCGTTCACATACACAGGCCGCTTCACAGACGTTGCAGGCAACAACTACGCTGAGGGTACTATCACTCTTGGTGAGGATGTAGCTAACGCAAAATATGTATTGGCTGCTGACGGTGACGATATCAATGCTATTGTTGAAGCTATCGCTGACGGTTCTCTCGAGGCAACAGGTATCACTGAAAGCGGTGATGTAAGCATCCAGATAGCAGAAGGTGGTAAGTATACAATGGTTATCGTTACATTCGATGCTGAAGGCAACATGAGAAGCAACTCAGCTACAACATTCACATTCAGCACTGGTGGCGGTTCTGGTACTGCTAACTGGCAGCCTGTAACATCTGGTACATACGACCAGAACTACTTCCCGAACTTCATCACAGACGAGAACAACCAGCCGGTAGGTAACCCGTTCGGCGATGGTACATATTCAACAACTCTCTATGTTGACGGTAACGACCAGACTCACTACAAACTTGAGCCTTGGCTGACACAGGAAGGTAGCCTTGAATTCACTCTCGACGATAGAGGTGTCATCTCATTCGATGTCATCGATACAGGCGTAGACTCTCAGACAGGTTACGGTAATGTGCTTGTTGTAAATGCTAACGACATGTTTGCTGATAATCCTAACTATCCGTTCAGCTTCTATGCTGAGGAAGGTATCTTCGCATTCGGTATGATGTATTATGTTAACATGAACGGCCAGCAAGGCTGGATGGGTGGTGCAACAGAAACATTCACTCCGTCACAGAGCGGTGCTCCTTCAATGATTAAGATGCCGGCTGCTAAGAAGGGTGTTAAGAGCTATAAAGCTGTCAAGGGTGTTAAGAAAGTGCTCAATGCTAAAGTTGACAGAAGCTATAACTCTAAGTTCTTCAGCAACAGAGGACTGACTATCAAGAAATAATGTGATGAATGCTGTGAGTCAAGTTCTTCACTGTAAGACTTGACAATACTACAGACATCATTAAATAATAAGAAAGGCCCTGCCTGACCAATGTGTCAAGGCAGGGCTTTTTTATATTGTCTTATAAAGACACTTTGTATGTGTCAATATTTCTTTATTATGATTTCATGGCGATGAAATAGGTAGTGTTGATATCTTGGCAAGTCTGATTTGCTAGTTTTGTCAAGTTTGATGTTTTTTGTGATACGAAAGTCTTTATCTTATTTGTGGAGGTATTATTTACTTTGGAACATAATCAATAACGCAGGTGGAGGTATGGATCTTCTTATGAAAATAATGCCTGCCTAAGGCTTGTCAGGGTGATCGTTTGTTGCTATAGGAGTAATAAATATTTGGAATATAATAGCGGAAATATAAAGAAAGGATGAAGCCTAGATAAAGTATTATATGCCGACTTCATTTTATGTGCATCACGCTGATGTGTTCCGCCAGTACTCAGCTTTCATCCGTCATGAAGTATGGCTACTGAAAGTTGGTGTATGCAAGAAACTTTATGATTTTAACCCAAATCTGCTATTAGAAATCGGTCTGTATTTTTGCTTTATATTGAGCGGCTTTTTGTTGTTTTTGCAGGCATAGCGGGCTATGTCAAGAAAAAGCGAACAAAAAGACGCCAATAGAAACAAAAAGGCTGGCTGAAAGCATGAATACACAAAATTGATAAAGCTATGTGCGGTCTAATGACCGATTGGGGTTTAAAGTTGCTGTCTGAAATGGTTTGTGATAAACAGCGGACGGGGCAGGGCGCCTATATGTAAATTGACTCGCATTGATGCAGCCTGGCTTATTGCTCCTTATGGGTGTATGACGAAGCCATGGCTGCCACTTTCTGTTGCAGATATGATATGAAACCTTCATCGCCAAGCACCTCAATGTCGTCGAACAGGCCAAGCACAAAGCGTCCTATGCCTGCATAGCTGCACACCGGCAGATCAAGCCTGTGGCGTCCGTCGCTGCACGTGGTCATGTTGGCCTCTGCCGCGGGATATTCTTCGCGGAACACGTTGTAAGACAACTGGCCCAGCAGCATGCTTACGGGCACCATCTTTTCACCGCTGAACATAAATACGTCGGTGTACATCTGCTGATGGCGGTCTTTGTATGCCCACTCCGTATCGAGCAGCTCTACCTCCTGCATGCGGCTCACCTTGAAGGTCTTGTTAAGCTTCGACGACGGCTCATAGCAGCGCACCTCGTTATTGTTGTTCATCAGGAGGAACGGCTCAACGAGCCTGTCCTTTGTGGTGCGGCTGTGAGGCGACGCATAGCCATGTATCACCACCTGACGCTGCAACTTTATGGCATCATACAATACGCCGATGTTGTACACCTTCTGCTCTCGCAACTCGTCGTTGTTTATGATGTCGAAGTCGTAGAAGCGCTCAAGCTTCTTTCTGAGGTTGTCCGCCAGCACGTCGCCCTGTCCGGCCTTGTCCAGCAGGCGCCTTATCATCACCGCCTCCTCTTCGGTTATGGATATCCGCTCTATCAGGCGGTTGAAGAAAGGCGAATTGCGGTCGATGCTGTAGCAGTTGCCGTGCTTGTATACCTTAAATCCGCTGTCGCGGAAAAACTCAAGATAGTAATACAGGTTGCGGCGCGATATGCCGAGCTTCTCGCACAGCCGCTCAATGGTGTATGTGCGGTTTTCGGTGAGCAGCTGCAGCAGATACAGTTCGCGTTCGAGTTTGTCGTGTCGCATAAATTCTTTATTAACGTGGTAATTTGCGGCATAAGCATTGTTGCCTGCCGGTGCGTGTCTTTGGCCCTTACATACGTCATAAGCCGTCAGAACGTGTATAAATGGCTTTTGCCGCTTTCCTTTTGTGCCATTGTCTGCTTTGTTCTGCGCTTCAGATGCTGATGGTCTACTCAGACGCTTGGCTAAAGCAGCCTGAACGTCTTGCGGTGATATGGCGTAATGCCGTGCTCGGCAATGGCCTGGCGGTGCTTCTTTGTGGGATAACCCTTGTTTGATATCCAGTCATACTGCGGATATTCCTCTGCCAGGCGGTCCATGTAGTCGTCACGGTAAGTCTTTGCCAGGATGCTTGCCGCCGCTATCGACATAAACTTGCCGTCGCCCTTTACCACCGTGGTGTAGGGTATGAAGTTGTAAGGTTTAAAGCGGTTGCCGTCTACGATGATGGCCTCCGGGCGCACCTTCAGTCCGTCAAGCGCCCTGTGCATGGCCAGGATGCTGGCATTAAGTATGTTAATCTTGTCTATCTCCTCAGGTGTAACCACGCCCACGGCCCATGCCACGGCGTCGCGCTCTATTATCTTGCGCAGCTCGTAGCGCCTGTGCGGCGTAAGCTGCTTCGAGTCGTTCAGGTCGTCGTTCCTGTAGTCTTCGGGCAGAATAACGGCCGCCGCATACACGCTTCCGGCCAGGCATCCGCGCCCGGCCTCGTCGCATCCGGCCTCAATCAATCCTTTGTTCAGCGAACTTTTAAGCATATTTATTTTCAGTTTATTGTTATAAGCCATGTTCCGCAGCCATGTGGCCCGGCCGTCATCTTGCAGTTGGCAGACTGCCATGTGCCGTTCATTAGGTGCAGATTTTACGCTTATTTAACAGATAACGGCCCGAGTTTGAACTTATTGTGCACAAACAAGCATTTATTTTGCACACGGAAAGCCACACCAAAGCGTGGCACATATATAAAAAACAATATTTACAACGAAACAAAAAACACTTAAAACATACGATTATGGAAAAGCAGATAACACTGGAACAAGCCGGCACTGTATGCGGCAAGATTAATTCGATGATAAAAAAGGCAACCAGTATGCTTAACGCTCCGCTCCGTCTTCTTGGCAGATATTATTCATATGTGATAGAGCGCAATCTGGACATGCGCCAGACAAAGGCCATAACCGAAGCCCAAATGGCATTCTTTGCCACCATACTTCCGGTTGAGATGCCCATACTGTTGCATCTGGCAGCCTGCATATGGTTTATCATGTCGCTGAAGAAATGCCGCTCTTTGCTGAAGTGATGCAGCCTGAATGTATGCCGGTGACAGCATCATGAAAGGGGTTGCATAGCTGAATTAAAGCCGTTCTGTAGCTTGCCAGCGCTGTAGCTGCGTGTAGATGTCTTGTTGCCGACAAACAAACCACTGGTTTAGACATAAAAACTCGGCCACTTTTGATGCAAAAGTGGCCGAGTTACGACCCGAAAACAATAGGTTAATGATTTGAAACCAATACGTTGTGTTTTGCTTTCGGTTTATGTCTTAATCGCTGTCTTGATGATTGCTTGTTAATTAAAAAGACGTATTTTCCTTTCGAATTTTCGGCCGTTTGAAGCTATGCTTCTTTTGCGGTGCATATGCCGTGTGAGAAATTCATGCAATAAACTTGTTTCTGCCTGCGTCATAGATGTTCAATGATGCTTTCATGCAGCGTTGTCCACGTGCTGTATTATGCTTTGCGTTATCGGCATTGTAAAATAGTGAAAAAGAAATGCCGCCCTGCGCTGTCAAACCGGCATCGGTCCGGCTTGTTGCGCATGGCGGCATATTTGTTTGATGTGTGTGGTTTGTAGTGTTAAGTTGGCGTCCGCGATAATCGCATCTGCAAAGCGTGCCATTTATCTTGTTGTTTAACATGCTCATGCACCATACAGGCGACACTCCTCTGTAGATGCATCTGGCACGCCAACTTTTACATCAGGATAGTTGTATGATGTCCGACATAGAGATGATGCCTGCTGCGGGATTGTATCCGCTGTGGCGAGACTGCTTGTCTTCGTTGATTTTGTTATTCGTCATAACATAATCAGTCGGCCATAAGCTTCATCACCTTCTGTCCGTTGCCGCATATGATTGTGGCAATGTAATATCCGCGGTCGAGGAAACCGAGGTCGGCAGTGTCGTCTGCTGTGGCAGAGTAGACCTGACGGCCCGACATGTCACATACGGTGAGGCGGCTGAATCCGTCCTTTACCATGAGTGTGCTGCCGTCCCATGACACGTGCATGGGCTTAGCAACGGCGCTTTCTATTCCTGCAACGCCCTCATAAGGCACCTTTGCTTCTTCTGCGTTTAGCACGCGGCAGTTGTTCTTGTCTTCAGCATCATAGTTGGCCACAAACGCCACCACGCTTAGTCTGGCCGCATCCCATCCGGCCTGCACCGGAACGGTATAGTCGGCTGTATAGCCTTTTATGTCAATAGGCTCTCCCCATGTCGGCGTTACGCTCTGCCTTGCCATGTGGCGATGGTAATATCCGCCGGATGCACCGCTCTGGTTGGTAGAATAGACGCTGTCTTCAGAAACAAAGACAAACAGGCGTGGCGATTCTACGTCAGTGTCTATAAGCTGCTCACCCTCAACATGTATGAGTATGTTGCCGCTTTCGTCCGTTTTCACCGTAGGTTCAACCGATACGAATGCCGGTGCGCAGCTCTGTTCGGCATAGAGAGTCTTTAGCTTTGATGCACCAACACTCACCACAGGCACTCTGTCTGAATAAATGTCGGGATAGTTGTCCGACATCTCCGTGCGGTCGAGCATCACGGCAGGAGCGTAGAGTCTGCCTTCCTTGTAGAACCACTCATACTCCTTGCTTGCTGCTATGGTATAGTTGTCCTCGTAGAAACCGGCATGATGGCCCAGCTCTATGATTCTTTCGCATGTGTCGGCAACGGCAGAAATCTGCTTGTGAACGGTAGGGCAGTTGGTGCAAAGCTCCGTAGAGAACACCTCGAGCAGCACCTTTCGCTGCGGCATTACGGAGCGGCAGAGCACCTGTTTCGTGCGCGATGTGTTGTCAGACGGGTCGAAGTCGGCCTCGCCGTTTACAGCCGATATTTCCACGCTTACCTGTGGTTCGCCTTCAGACAGGATGCGCAGTCCGTTCATCTCGAAGGTGCCTGTGCCACGCGGCTTCACTTCCGTCACGCTTACCGTCTCTGTTGCCAGGCTGTCGCCAACGTGATAGGTGAACGTGAGGCTCTCAACCGGCACGGAACCAAGATTGATAAAGTCGCCTGAGAAGGCCAGCGGCTCGCCCAGCCGGGCGTATCCCGGCATGACAATGTTGCCTAGACTGACGTTGCAGCGCGGCAGATTGTCGCTCTCTACTGTGGCATAAAACGCTGCGCTGAATCCCTCTACGCTCGGCTTCCATTCAGAGCCGTCGGTGCAGATATATTCTTCGCCGTCCACAAGGCTCAGGGCATACGGAATATTCAGTATGCCTTCTACGAGATAAGACATATAAAATGCCTTGCCGTCTATCCTGAACGGCTTGTCAAGACGCACCTCGTTCCATCCGTATTTTTCAAGGGTGGCCGTCTGTTCATAAAGTGCCTCGCCTCCGTCAAGGCTGCTTCTGATGGCGAAGTGTACGGTAGAAGGCTCCATGATGCTTGACCAAATATGGAACGATACGATGTCCGTGCCGCTATATGCCTGTATGAGTGTTTCGGGGAAGAATACGGCCGAGCCGCCAGCCGGAGATTCTTTGGCGGCGGGGTAGAAAGACACGGCATTGCCCTCGCAGTAGCCCAGCTTCATGCTGTCGGCATATATCGTTTGTGTAGCAGCCAGCATCAGTGCCAGCGTTAAGATAATCTTGCTGACGTGGCGCGTTGCTGACGATAAAATATAATTATGCATAAATGTTCATTGTGAATTAACTTGCAGACAAAACTGAAAATGTGACAGGACGCACTGCCTGTCACATTATGTAAAAATGATTTCCAGCCGACATAATATCAGCCTGATGTTTGCGCTGTTTTAGCGTAACACCTTGAATGTCTTAGAACCGCCGTTGTAAGAAACCTTTACAACATAAGTGCCTGAAGGCAGAGATGACAGATTGAATGCTTCTCCCTGGCCGCCTTTCATTACGAGGTTGCCGCCAACGCCATATATTTCAGCGCTGTTGTATTCGCCGTTTACGTACAGTGTTCCGCCCTTGCGGTAGTCGATGCTTACATCGCTCTTTACAGCCTCAGGCTTAGATATGCCGGTAGCTCCTTTTGAAACGATTATAGCGGGGCAGATTACAACACCGAAACCAACGTCTATAGTCTCGCCGCCGGCAAGAACCTTTCCGTCAGTGCTGCAGTCGAGAAGTGAATACATGCCTCCTGCCGGAACAGCCTGTGCCTCGCCGTTCTCGTCATAGGCAACAGACGGACCGAATTTATATCCGCCTCCTGCGCAAGTAACCAACTGGTCGAAATATACGATGCTGCCGTCGGCCTTTACGCTAAAGTATTTGTACACGTCAGAGTTGTCAAGGAAGTAGCCGTACATGTTTCCTTCTGCGTCGATGCTGCAAAGTATTCCTCCGTTGAATGTATTTGTTTCAGGGTCGTCGCAGCTGAACACGTTGTATAGCTTGCCGTCTTTGATGTATGCAGGATTCTGTCCGCCGTTTTCAGCAGTATTGACACCTACAACGGTGTTGCCGTCTTCACTGATGCCGTACACATAGAAGGTGTTTATTCCGAGGTCGTCATAAACCTTCTTTATTTCGTTGTTCTCCCATACGACAGGCAGCAAATAGACTTTCTCAATGCCGAAGTCTTCGTCAATCTCTCCTGTTGATACATAAACCTGTCCGGCCATATATTTGCCGTCAGATGAAACGGCGCGTACGCAGTTGATTGTGCGCATAGAGTTAAATTCGTTCGACTGGTCAGAAGAATAATTCTCAGGTACAGGCAATAGTTTCCATCCTCCGTCAGGCGTAAATGTTGCAGGCCATTGTCTTACATAAGTTTCGCCTGTCAGCAGCGAGTCAACGCTACCTGCCATAAGTCCGTCGTTGGTTACGTCGTTAAGAGTTGAATATCCTCTTGAAGGATCCCAGGCCATATTGATGACGTCTGGTGCGTCGGCACTCCAGTAGTAGCTCGTCATCGAAATCTGATCGTCTGCGCCAACGGCATATTTGCCATTGTTTGACACGTGATTAAATACACCGCAAACCGGTGTTTCATAGCCTTCGATAATGAAAACTGCATCGTTAAAGTTGTAAAGGGTTGCCTCTTCTTGGGCTGATGCACCGCAAGCTAAACTTGCCATTGCTGCTAAAAGTAATAATTTTTTCATAAGCACTTTATTTTGGTTTTAATTTGCATAGATTTATAGCAACAAGTAAGAAACTTATATGCTGCTCTTAGTTTCTGTTTGCAATGATACAAAATTATTTTATAAGAGTAATGATTATTTGTAATAAATATGATAAAATTAAATTATTTTAATAAATATGCTTAATTTATAAGATGTGGCGATTTTATGATATCTAGACGGTATGTAGCGTAAAATAAAAACAAAATGATTGAATTAATGTTTCTGATGATACAAAAATAAAGATATTTTAGATGGTAATAATATGCGGGAGGCGCAAATAAGTGTTAACAATACATTAATCACGGGCATGTATGGGGCAAGCAAAAGTGATGCCAAAGATGAATATATATAAATGCTATTTAACATATCGCAGGCGTGTTTGGTGGTTTACATATAAAATATCGACTTTTGTATATAATTGTATGGTGATAATTCATGCTTTAAAATAGAAAGATTTACATTATTTTGCATGCCTTTATTCTATATATTGCCTTTTTCACGCTGTGCCTTGAAGGGCATTTGCTATATTTTTTTGAATATAATTTTTTTGTGAAGCCGTCGGTTTGTGAGTTGTTGCTTTGGCTTCTCATGTCTGTTTCCGGGTGAAGTGTGGTCATGTCAATATTTTTTATCTGTGCAATGCCCGGTAAGGTTTTGGCAAAGGGGGCTGACACCTTATATTGTGGAAAAAATAAACCTTGTCGATACAATGATTATTTTTTGATTTTAATTTGATGGTGGCTGATATTTTGTTATCTTTGCAAGACAAAATTTTGGAAAAATGGGACAAAAGGGATTAATATCTGTTTCAACGTTTTCGGTTGCTAAGGAATATAACTTCAGCCGTATTGACGATGATATTATATTGTTCGACAATTTTGGAAAATTGCCGGTCCCGTGTGAGCCGAGCCGCAACATGGAATTGATTATCGGACTATGCCTGCAGGGCAGCTTCCGCTATACTGCCGACACCGTAGAACAGTGTGTGCATGCAGGTGAGGCCATGATTATACACGAAGGTCAGGTTGTTGACAACTATCAGAGGAGCGACGATGTTGAGGGAATAGCCATCATGATGTCTTACGATTTCTTTCATGAGATTGTTAAGGGCTTTCATGAGCTGTCTTCTCTGTTTCTCTTCTCGCGCAGTCATCCTGTCTTCATGCTTCAGCCCAACGAGGTTAAAGATGTGGTCGACTATTTCACAATGATAAAGAATAGGGTTGACGATGGCAGCAGGCCTTTCCGCCGTGATGTGGTCAGGATGCTCATATCTGCCATGATTTACGACCTTAGCAATGCCATATACAGAATACAGCTCAGGTCAGACAGAAAGCCCACGCGTGCCGAAGCCATATTCTCTGACTTTATCCGTCTGGTAGAGCAGAACTACCGCTCGGAGAGAAGGGTGGAATGGTATGCCCATGAGATGTGCATAACCGCCAAGTATCTTTCTGAGACGGTGAAGATGGTTAGCCGCCGCACTCCTAACGACTGGATAGACAACTACGTTGTGATGGAGCTGCGTGTCTTGCTGAAGAACACGACAAAGAGCATAAAGGAGATATCGCAGGACATGTGTTTCCCGAACCAGTCGTTCATGGGAAAATATTTCAAGGAGCATGTCGGTATGTCGCCCATGTCCTACCGTAAGTCGTAATGGACAGGCGGCCGACGGCCGCCTTCATGGCTTTGTCCTACTTGCCTGCAGCGCTTGTTTCTTAATTCGAATATGTTGAAAATCTACTTAAAACCAATCATTACTTATATTCTTGCGGCCTCATTCTTGCTTGTGGCCACGGCTTCGTCTTGTTTTTCGCAGCCATACTGCAAGGTCAGGACGTTTACCATTGATGACGGACTTCCTGCCAACAACATATCGGAGTTTGGGCTTTCGGACGATGGCATGATGTGGGTTTCAACATGGAACGGACTATGTAATTACGACGGCTATAAGTTCAGCCGTTTCCGCGAGCACTTCGGTGCGGGCCAGGTGCTTACTTCCAACCGCCTTAAGTTTATCCGTCCAAACTCCTGCGGCGACATCTGGTGTTCCACCTATGACGGCAAGGCTTATCTGTTCGACTGCACAACATGCCGCTATATTGACCTCGACGTGCTTGTCGGCAACAAGGTCAGACATAAGTTTCCGGTGCGCAACATTATATCGCTGCCCAACGGCCATGCATGGGTACTTGGCGACGGCAACATTAACTTGCGCATAGATGAAGGTAAGATAAAGAACCACGGCGGCGTAAGTCTTATCGACACGCGCAAGACTATATATCGGGGGCCTATACGAAAGGTAATGGCCGACGGAAACGGGCGCGAGTGGGTGTTTGCCGACAACGGCGTAGGGCTTTACGGCAGCAAGGTGCTTCTTCCTTTCAAGTTTGAGTATATGTGCCATGTGGGGCGCAATGTCTATTTTGCATCGCGCGACGGCCGCTTCGGCGTTTATTCAGACCGGCTGCGCATGATCAGCGTTCCTGCACCGGTAACAAAGATAAACGGCATGTTCCGCTTCGGTTCCGACAAGCTTGCCTTGGCCTGTGATAAAGGACTGCTCGTGTTCAGCACTCGCACGTCAGGTTTTCGTCTTGTGTCCGTTCAGCATCCTTCGCAGCCGTCTGCCGATGTGAAGAAGGTGTTTACCGACAGTCGGGGCCGTGCCTGGGCATTTTCTTCAGGACCGGGTGTTAGTCTTGTTTCGCCAGACGGAAGCAGCGTTCGATGGCTTCAGTCGGAAGCAGACGGATGGATGGGCACCACGAGCCGTTATCCTGTTTTTCATGAAGACGACAACCACACGGTGTGGGTGATACCCAACGGCGGCGTATTCTCTTATTATGATGAAGCCCGCGGATGTCTCGTTCCTTACAATCTTAATGCCGAAAACAGCAACCGTCTGCCCGTAAGCTACATCCTGAAATATAAGAAGGACGCACAGAACAACCTTTGGTTTACGGGCAATCACAATCTTACGCTTGTTAATTTTAACTATTATCGCTTCAAGTTTACCCCCACGGTGCGCGATGCCGACGTGCGTTCGGTGATGAAAGACCGCAGCGGACGGATATGGACAGGCATGCACAACGGCTATGTAACCGTTACCGATGCCGTAAGCCGCAGGATGATGTATCTCTCGCCCGACGGCCGGCTGACCGGTGTGCCGGTGCGTCTTACCGACGAGGGCGTGTACGCCTTGCGCGAAGACCGCTACGGCAATGTGTGGATTGGCACCAAGGGCCGCGGCATATATGTGCTGTATGGAGGCCGCGGCGGAAACGGATTGGCGCATTATGCCAGGAGCTACACCGACAAATGGTCGCTGAGTTGCGACAGCATATACGACTTCTGCGAAGACGACGCCGGCCGTATGTGGGTGGCCACTTATGGAGGAGGCATCAACATTGCAGCCATGAAGCCAGGCGGCAGCATGGCATTCATCAACGGCAACAACGTGATGACGCCCTTCAAGGACAAGGCTTACAACCGCATGCGCCGCATATTAGCCGCCCCCGGCGGAATAATGGTGGCGTCAACGTTCGGCGGCATTGTTACCATGTCGCATCGTGTAGACAAGTTTTCGTCGATGCGATATTACTATACGACGCACATTCAGGGCGACACCACGTCGCTGCTTGCCTCCGATGTGCTCAACACTTATGTCAGCAGGTCGTCGGGTCGGATATATGCCACCACCATGGGCGGCGGCTTTCAGGTTGCACAGGCGTCAAGTCTGCTTCGCGACAACATCCCGTTCAGGCGCGTTGAGGGCATAGAGCATGAGGAAGGCACCATACAGTCGGTTGCCGAAGACGCTGCGGGCAATCTGTGGCTCGTGCGCGAGAGCAGCCTCGACAAGCTGTATCAGAAGACCGGCCAATATGAGATTTACGGCTCTAACGACTGGGAAGAAGACATCGGCTTCACCGAGGCGCAGCCCTATGTGTCGTCACGTGGCGGCGAGATTTTCCTCGGTGTCATCGGCGGTTACCTGTCGTTCCGTCCCGGTCAGATAAAGAAGAGCCGCTACAAGCCCATGATAGTGTTCAGCGGTGTGCAGTTTCAGGGCGAACAGCAGATAACGCCAATACTCGGCAAGACCGTGCTCGAGATTCCGGCAGGCGAGCGCAACGCCATTGTATACTTCTCGGCACTCGACTACGACGGCAACCGTCTGATACGCTATGCCTACAGGATAAAGGAGCTCGACAGCGAATGGAGCTACACGGGCATGAGCCACAGCGCCTCGCTGAGCCACATCCCCGCAGGAAAATACACGCTCGTGGTGAAGAGCACCAACTCCGACGGCGTGTGGACCGACAACGCCCGCGAGCTTAAGATATATGTTCATCCCACATTCTGGGAGACAGGCTGGGCCATGCTCCTGTATGTGCTTGTTGGCCTTTCCGTCATATTCTCGCTGTTCTACGTGTGGCGCCTGCGCAGCAATGTTGCAATGGAAAAGCGGCTCAAGGAGCGCCAGCTGCGCTTCTTCACGGGCATATCACACCAGTTGCGCACCCCTCTGACGCTCATCGACGGCCCCGTTGGTCAGGTGCTGAGCGAGGAACCGCTGTCGGCCAAGGCCCGTACATATCTCGAATTTGTGAAGAAAAACTCCGTGCGCATGCTCGAACTCGTGAACAAGTCGCTCGACCTGAAGAAGCTCGATGCCGCTGCCGACGATGTGGATGCAGCGCCACAAAACTCCGATGAAATGGCCGTTTCTGACAATATGCCGCAGTCTGCTGCCTCCGTAAGCGGTCTCGACTTTGCTTCAGGACGCATCACCGTGCTCGTGGTTGAAGACAACGTAGAGCTGCGCTACTTCCTTGTAAGCAGTCTTTCGTCGAGCTACAATGTGTTTGAGGCACGCAACGGGCAGGAAGGACTCGAGATGGCGCAGAGCCGCCAGCCCGACTTCATCATCACCGACATCATGATGCCCGTGATGGACGGCATGACCATGATACGCAAGATAAAGGCATGCCCCGACACATGTCATATACCTATAGTGGTGCTGTCGGCCCGAACCGCCATCAACTACCGCATAGAAGGCCTTAACGAGGGCATCGACGACTATATAACCAAGCCTTTCAGCGTGTCTTACCTGAAGTCGCGTGTCGACAACATCATACGCCAGCGCCGCCAGCTTCAGCAGGCATACGTCAGCAAGCTCAATGCCGCGGGCGACGGCCACCTTATATATAAGGCCGACTCACCTGGCATTGCCGATGCCGACAAAGAGTTTGCGCGCCGGCTTGTCGACTATCTCGAGCCGCGCATATCCGACCCCGAACTCAAGATAGACGACATAACCAGGGCCATGGCCCTTAGCCGCACCGTGTTCTACGGCAAGGTGAAGTCGCTCTTCGGCATGTCGCCTATCGACTTCGTGCGCCACATGCGCATCCTCAGGGCAGAGCGGCTGATAGTTGAGAGCCGCATGTCGTTCTCGGAGATTGCATATTCAGTAGGCTTTACCGACCCGAAATACTTCGGCCGCACGTTCAAGGCCAAGACCGGCATGACGCCGTCCGACTATCGCAAAAAATATTCGCAGCGCGGCTGATATGCAGTGTTTTCAGCCTATATCAACATCACCTCTGTAACTGTCTGATAATAAGCGCGTTGCAAAAGGCCGTCTTTTACCTTCTAAAAGACGGCCTTTTGCGTGCCAAAACATGCCCTTTTGCATTGTAAAACGTGGCCTTTTACAAAACCCTTGCTCGTTATGTTATATGCCGTCCGCCATTTCCCGCATAATCTCAGCAGTATTTCCGCACACCAACAATACGCCCGAAATCAGGCGTTTATAGGCCCGAAATGATGAAAAGTCCACCTTTCTAAACAATTTTTATCCCATTTCATCGGTAAATAAGAACTATCTTTGCCGCCGAAATCTACGTCAAACTATCTACGAAATTTATAACCTTAAAAAATAACTTACACTTATGAACCTTTTTAAATCTACGCTTTTAGCAGCCGGTATGCTGGTATCAACGTCGATGATGGCCATAAAGGTGCACACCATCGGCGACTCAACGATGGCCACATACAGCGAGTCGACAACCGTTACGCGCGGCTGGGGACAGATGTTCCAGCAGTTTTTCACCGACGCTGTAACGGTGAACAACCGTGCCAAGAGTGGCGCGAGCAGCAAGAGTTTCTATGAGGAGGCCGCCTACTGGGAGTCGGTCAAGAAGCAGATACAGCCCGGCGACTACGTGCTGATACAGTTTGCACACAACGACGAGAAGAACGACGGCATGGACGGCGACGAGGTTAAAGCCTACTACGAGAGCATAGGCGACCAGGCCAAGGCCGATGCCACCGACTATCGCGGCACCACTGCCAGCGGAACCTATAAGGAATATCTGCGCAAATATGTTGAAGAGACACGCGCCCTCGGTGCCACTCCGGTGCTCGTAGGCGCCATCTGCCGCAAATATTTCACGGGCAGCACCATCCGCCGCAACGGCCGTCACGACTTGGGCGACGACTTCTCGCTGCTCACTGCATCGGGCATCAAGGAGGGAAACAAGGTTGGCGAGGACGACCATACATACGACTATCCCTATCAGATGCGCTTGGTTGCCGATGAAATGGGCGTTTCTTACATCGACCTGACCACCGCAACGAAGGAACTCTACGAAAGTTACGGCGACGCCAAGGCCAACGAACTGCTCTTCGACGGCGACGGCAGCACCCACACTTCGGCCATGGGAGCCACTCTGATTGCGCGCCTCTGCGCACAGCTCCTGCAGAAGCAGGGCATCCTGACCGAGTATATCAACCTGACGAGCGACCTCAGCGTCAATCCGTCGAAGGCCGACCTCGGCGAGGCTTACAAGGGACAGACCGTTGTAAAAGAATTCCAGATAAGCGGCTTCGACCTTCAGCCGGCCGAAGGCAACGTAACCATTACGGCAAGCAAGGGCCTGCAGGTGTCTGCCGACGGCGAGAGCTATTCTGGCAGCATCAGCATGAGCTATAAGGAAGGCAACATGATCGGCACGTTCTACGCACGCTGCGAGTTTGCCGAAGAAGGCCCCATTAACGAAGAAATAACCGTAACAAGCGGCGACAAGACCATCACCATACCCGTTACAGGCACAAGCATCGTGCTCGAGGGCGGCGTGCCCGTTCAGGCATACTGGCGCCTTGAGAAAGACGATGAATGCGAGGTTACAGGTCCGATGAACACTCTCGGACAGTCGTACAGCGGCATGACGCTTCAGAAATATTCTGCACCCAACACTAACACCACATGGCCCGAGTGGACAGGTTTCGACGCATCACGCAAGACACAGCGCAATGTCATCGAGGGCGAAAGCTGGCCTGCCGGTGAAATCGACGAAGTTTCAACCCGCTATATCGAATTTGCCGTTCAGCCGGCAAAGGGCACCACGCTCAAGGTTGACTCCATGTCGATGTTCGTATGCGGCTGCGGCGGCAACGGCATGTGCTGCAAGATATACTATTCGAAGGAAGAAAACTTCGCCAATCCTGTAAACATCTTCGAGATGAAGAGCATGCCTGCCAACAACATGCAGTATGTATGCTCAATGCCGGTGCTGTCTGTCAACGAGGGCGAAACTCTCCGCATACGTGTTTATCCATGGTATAACAATGCCGCAACAGGCAAGACCATCTGTCTGAGCGACGTTACGATACACGGCATCGCCGTCGACTCTACCACAGGCATCAGCTCAGAGCTGACGCAGAATGCCGCTCCCGTGCGCACGGTTTACTACGGCACAGACGGCACAATGCGCCAGGATATGCGTCCCGGACTTAACATCGTTAAGAAGGAATATGCCGACGGAAAGGTTGAAACAACTAAAATTCTATATTAAAACAATCAGTAAACAATTATGAAAAGCGTAAAAATCAGCTTATGCGGCTTGCTCGTCATGCTGTCGTCGCTGTGCTTCCCGACCGGTGCCCTGGCGCAGACGGAAGCTAAGCTCGCAGAATGGACATTTGCAAGCGGCTATGACAAAACCGACGTAGACGGCAAGACGGTCTACGTGCCCAACAGCAACGAGTGGGCAGAGATAAGTGCAACATGGTTTAAAGACCAGGCACCTTACTTCTATCCCAACGTATTCGAGGGCGAACAAGGCAGCTACATGCTGTCGGCACAGTCGGAGTCAAGATACTGGCAGGTATCTGACAGCAACGGCGACAAGGTGATGCGCATTGAGAACAGCGAGGCAAACAACATCACCGACTACACCGATGCCTCGCAGCACAATGTATATTATGAGGTGTCTTTCCCCACAAAGGGCTACAAGAACATCTCTCTTACCTATGCCATAGGCTACGGCGGCAACGCTGAGGCAGCCATCGAGGCCGTGTTCTCAACCGACGGCGGCGAGACATGGATTGATGCCGGCAAGGGCACCACAGCCCCCAACTGGTGGATATACAACGAAAACACCGTGAAGCTGTCGGCCAACAACAAGGACAAGGTGATAGTACGTCTCATAGCCGGCAACGGACTGGTGAGCAACTGGAACCTGAAGCAGCTCACCGTGAGTGCTGAAAAGGACGAAAGCTCACAGGGCATCAGCGCCAAGGATGCCATAGTGGCATGGCCTTTCAACGAGGGTGCGTCTAATCCCACCTCTGCCGAGGCTTCTGTTCCCGAGGCTCTGTCGTCTACAGGCTACACTCTCGGCAGCAAACTTACGCTCAACGGCACACAGAAGTGCGACCCTGAGGTGATGTCAAAGCTCGAACCCACAGAGAAAATCAACAACGCTCTGGACGAAAACTCGTTCATCAGCTTTGCCGTTGTGCCCAAGAAAGGCATCAATTTCACACCTAAAAAGATTACGTTCAACGCTGCAAAATGTGGTACAAGTGGCGGTACAATGGACATTTATGCCGTAAGCGGCGACCAGAAAGTGGCCATTGCATCGAATGTAAATCCTGAAAGAAACCCGGCTTTCTCAAGCTACGACTACGATCTGTCGCAGCTCGGAACGCTCACCGACAAGCTCGAGATATTCATTTATGTATATAACCTCAACGCAGGCAAGCAGCTCGCCATCAACAACGTAAGCATCACTGCCGACTTTGAGGGCACTCCTATTGCCGTTCCCGTATACACCCTGTCGGTTAAGTCGGGCATGGAAGGTGCCGGCAACGTATCTTCTAATCCTTCAGGAACAGAGTTCGACGATGGCACAAGCATCACTGTTACTGCCACAGAGAACTTCGGATATCACTTCCAGTCGTGGAACAACGACAAGGGTGAGGTGGTTTCTACCGAAAATCCCTATACGTTCGAGATTTCAGAGAACACATCGCTCACTGCCGTTTACACCAAGAACAACGTTTATGCACTCAACCTCACACTTGAAGGCGGAGCCAACAACAACCTCGTTCAGTTCAGTCCAGAGGGCAATGTCGTTGACGGCGTTCACTATTATGAGGAAGGAACCGACGTGAAGCTCACTGTTCTCAACAACCGCATTCTGACATTCACCAACTGGGAAGACAACTCTACCGACGCTGTGCGCGAGATAAGCATGGACGGCGACAAGCAGGTTACTGCCACATTCTCTTGTGCTGACTATATCGTAGGATGGGACCTTTACAGCGATACTCCTGCCAAGGAGCGCGCTGCCGACTATAAGGCTGAGAGCGACAACGCCGGACTGCTGTCGCTGCGCAATGCCGAGGGCCTCACTTCTTCATGGCTCGCATGCGGATCAGAGAAGGGCGGACAGAACGGAAAGTATGCCGCACGCGTGTGGAGAGATCTCAGCGAGAAATATTATTTCGAGATTTCGTTCTCTACAAAAGAATATTCTAACATCAAGCTTTCGGCTGCCGTGGGCGACGACTTCAACGCTCACAGCATTGTAAATGCCGAATACAGCATTGACGGACAGACATACACTAAGTTTGGCACATACACTCTGCCTTACCGCGCATGGGCAGAAGGCGAGTTCGACCTGCCTGCCGACGCTGCCGGACAAGACCGCGTTTACATACGCTTCATGCCCGACTGGACTTCAGAGCTCGTGGGCAGCGAGAGCAATCTCGACGGAACAGCCGTTGCAGAAATATTCGTGCTGGCTGACAGAAACATCGTTGACGACGGCGAGGCGCCCAAACTGGTGTCTACACTTCCTGCCGACAAGGCTAAGGACGTTACGGCCAACGGTTCTGTGATACTTACGTTCAACGAGAAAGTTGTGGCTGCCGCCAACGACGGAAAGGCAACTCTCGACGGTGAGGAGATTGTTCCTACCGTAAGCGGAAAGACAGTTGTATATAAATATACAGGTCTGAAATATTCTACTGACTATACGTTCACACTGCCTGCCGGAGCCATTGAAGACCGCACGGGCAACGCCTTCGAGGGCGTAAGCCTCACCTTCACAACAATGGAGCGCAAGCAGCCCGAGGCACGTGTTTACGATGCTGTGGTTGCACAGGACGGAACAGGCGACTACACAACCGTGCAGGCTGCCGTAGACGCAGCTCCCGAGGGACGCGTAAAGCCGTGGCTCATATTCATCAAGGAAGGTGTTTACAAGGAGCATGTAGATGTGCCTGAATCGAAGCCTTATCTCCATTTCATCGGACAAGGCCGCAACAAGGTGTCTATCAGCGACGATAAGCTGTGCGGAGGCGACAATGCGCTGCACGTAGACGTAGGTGCTACGTTCGTGGCACGTGCCGAGAACCTCTACTTCGAGGGCATAAGCTTCGTAAACTCTTATGGCGTTGAGCAGAATGCCGGACCGCAGGCTCTGGCCCTTAACACCAAGAACGACCGCCTTGTGTTCAACAACTGCGGCATGTACAGCTATCAGGATACATGGATTACGCCGAGCGACTCTCACTGCCGTGCTTATGTCAAGAACTGCTTCATAGAGGGTGCGGTAGACTTTATCTACAACAACGGCGACTATTATTTCGACGGCGACACGCTCAACATCGTGCGCAAGGACGGCGGATACATCGTTGCTCCGTCGCACAACAGCGACTCTAAGTGGGGCTATGTGTTCATGAACAACGTGATTACCGCTCCCGGCGTGCCTTCAGAAACTTCTGTATGGCTCGGACGCCCATGGCACGACCAGCCTAAGACCGTGTTTATCAACACCAAGGCAGAGGTAACTATACCTGCCACAGGATGGTATGAGACGATGGGTGCAATACCGGCTATCTTTGCCGACTACAACACAGTTGACGGCGAAGGCAACCCCGTAGACCTGTCACAGCGCCGCAGCTATTACTACTATTATGCCGACGACGACAAGACTCAGAAGGTGGAGGGATATGCAAAGAACTCTCTGACCGACGAAGAGGCAGCACAATACACTGTTAAGAACGTGCTTTCAGGCGACGACAACTGGCAGCCGGAGATTATCACAGAGGCATGCGACGCTCCTGTTCCGGTAATCAGCAAGTCTGAGCAGACCATCACATGGGATGCCGTGCCTTACGCTATCTGCTACGTTATAACCAAGAACGGCAGCGTGGAAGGATTCACCACTGCCACATCTTGCAGCTATACTGACGGCGATGAATATCTTATTCAGGCTGTCAACGAGTATGGCGGACTGAGCAAGGCCGGAAAGGCATCTGAAGGAACTGTAGGCATCGACGGCGTTGAGGCCGGTCAGGCCATAACAGTTACAGGCATCTATTCTGCCGACGGTGTTAAGCTCAACACCTATCGCAAGGGTGTCAACATCGTTACAGGCAAGACTGCCGACGGCAAGGTGGTTTCAAAAACTATCGTGAAGTAAATTTGTCTGGCTTTTATTTATGGTGAGGCCCCGCCCGGAACTGCTGTCCGGCGGGGCCTTCTTTTTGCCTTTTATTTTAATGTACCTTATATTCTGTTATCCGAAAGTTTTTTATGTCATCGGCTGTTGACGCATTCTTTGATGTTAATACCGTTGCAGAGCGTACTGCATTTATTGCCTATATATGAAAACGTCCGTGATTCTTATGTCAGAAACACGGACGTTTATATCTTTTACGGCCTTTATCATATCATCCCTGCCTTGTGCAGCTCGGCAACGGTGGCTTCAAGTTCGGCATACCATTCCTCGCCGAAACGGCGTGTCAGCGGCTCTTTCAGAAATTTATACACGGGCAGTCCCAGTTCCTTGCCTTTGGCGCGTGCTGCCTCGCAGATGCTCCAGCGGTGATAGTTGAGGCCGGTCAGGCCGTTGGAAAGTTTCTTTTCGCGGATAGGGTAGAGAGCGCAGCTTATGGGCTTGCAGAACTCTGTCTTGCCGGCGCGGTGAGCCTTTTCGAGGGCGCACAGGCAGCAGCCGTTCTCGTAGCACGTAAACACGCAGTCCTTGCCGTTGACTATGCTCGTTACGAGTTCGCCTTCCGGGTCGATGTCGGCCACGCCCTGCTGGTCTATCACGGCCTGTGCGTTGGCCGAAAGGTCGGTCCACACCGTGTCGAGCGAATCCTCAATGCCGCCTATCTCGTCCATCGTTACAGGCGCTCCGGCGTCGCCTTCAATGCAACATTCGCCCTTGCAGGCATCGAGGTCGCAGCAGAACTGCTCTGTTATAATGTCGGGCGACACAAGCACGTCGCCCACCTGTATTATCGGTAAATCCATATTTGTTGTCTATTGTGATATAATGTCGTTTTTTCACCATTTTATCGGCTCCATGCCGTGCTGCTGCAGATACTGGTTGGTCAGGCTGAAGTGGTGGTTGCCGAACCATCCGCCGCGGTTGGCCGACAGTGGCGACGGGTGGACAGACTGCAGTATGAGGTGGCGCGAGTTGTCTATGAGCTGTGCCTTGCTGCGGGCATAACCGCCCCAGAGGATGAACACCAGGTTGTCGCGGTCTCTGCTCAGTGCGCTGATAGTAGCGTCGGTGAACTCCTCCCAGCCGCGCCGCTGGTGACTTCCGGCAGCATGTTCGCGCACGGTCAGCGTGGCGTTTAGCAGCAGCACGCCCTGCTGTGCCCAGCGCACAAGGCTTCCGCTCTGCGGCATCGGCGTGCCGAGGTCGTTCTCAATCTCTTTGAATATGTTGATAAGCGAGGGCGGAAACGGCACTCCGTCGCTCACCGAGAAGCACAGTCCCTCAGCCTGCCGCGGTTCGTGGTAGGGGTCTTGTCCGAGTATCACCACCTTAACCTTGTCGAACGGGCACAGGTTGAAGGCGTTGAAGATAAGTCGTCCCGGCGGATAGCAAGTATGGTTGCGGTATTCGTCGTGTACAAAGTTGATAAGATTGGCAAAGTAAGGCTTTTCAAACTCACCGCCAATATGCTGTTTCCACGACTCTTCTATCTTTACTTCCATAATTCAAAGTGTAATTTTTTAACCAATGCAAAAATACATATTTTTCTTTGAAAGTCAAATTTTTGCGCCAATCTTTGTGCTGTCGCCTTTTGTTCAACATCTCTTTATTCCGGCAGATTAGAATATCTGATTGAATGTTGATAATGGATAAACGAAATCAAGAATGATTACCATGAGTGTAATTACGGTATCGGGCATCCATGAGCGCTGTCAGTCCTATATTTATGTTTTTGTAGATTTTCCTTGGCTCATAGATTGATGTTTAACCCTGGTCCTTGCCCGGACCTGTTTTGGCTAAATGCGGTATAAAAAAGTTTTTGCAGAAAACTCGTCACATCTCAATGTAAAGTGCTGTAAATGTGTTACTTATGGTGTGACGAGTTGAAAAGGCAACTCGTCACATGTCTGCTAAAACCCTGATTGAAGTCAACCGGAATCAGAAGTTTACAGTGAATTTTCTCTGAGTGTGATGAGTTTAAATCCCAACTCATCACGCTTTAATCATCTGTCATACAGAGAGTTAAGACTAGATGTGACGAGTGATGAGTTTCTTATAAAAAATTTTTTATTTATATCTTTATCGTTAAACTTCTGATTTCGGTTGACCTGTAAGCAAATCTTTCCATGATTAAAGTTGACTAGGGTAAAATTCACATCTGTTATCGCCCGAATTATGCTCTTCTAGTTATAATTTGCAATATGCCACCTTTTGCTTTCTGAAAAGCCACCTTTTACAGTGTAAAAGCATGCCTTTTGCATCATAAGAGGTATGCTTTTGCCGGCTTTTCAGGGTATATTCTTGTATTTCGCCTTTCTGATAAGGCCATTATAAAAGCAGAAGAATGTTTTATATGCCTAGGCGTTAGATATAGAATTTATGAACATAAAATCGGTTTTGATATGCTGCCGGTAATTATTCATGTCAGGCCGTTGAAAGGGGAAGAACAAAATAAAGAAGCCGGAAACATCACGCTCCCGGCTTCTTCTCTAAATCCATTTTTTTACCATTATCAAAGAAAAATAGTGCTATTTGAGAATTTTATTTGTATGGCCATTCTTGTATTTTACGATAAATATGCCGTGCTGCGGATTGGATATGCGCTGTCCCGACAGATTGAAATATTCAGCCGGTTCGTTACAGCCGTTGTCTTCAGCAGTGTTTATTCCCGTTGTCTCTTTCTTTATCAGGTCTATGGCCGCCGAATTTTCCACGGCACAGTCGGTGGCATCGTCGGGATTATAGTTGGCAAGTGCAGCCACAATCTTCATGTTGTTCTTCTTCCACTCCTTGTCGATGTCGAAGGTGTATGAGTATGTAAACGAATTGCCGTCCCACACTACAGGCTCACCCCATGTGCTGTTGTATCCGCGGATTACGTGCTGCTGATAGTATTGTCCTTCATATCCTTCCTGAAAAAGACTTTTAACCTCGTCTTCAGTAAGGTATACTGTCAGATGTGGCATTGTGCATATCAGGTTGTCGTTTTTAAGGCAGGTAACGTTTGCCGTAACCGCTGTAGAGTCGGTATTGAATTCATACGTTATGCCTACAACAGCATTTGCCGTCTGCTCCATCTCTGTGTTGATATACGACGTGATGTCGTCAGGGCTTTGCGGCAGATAAACGGCGGTCTTGCTGCCGGAAGAGTTGCCCGTTTCATGATACGGCTGCCTGTTTATCATCATAGCCGGAGCATAGCAGCTGGAGCCGTTGTTGAACAGCCAGAGCATCTCCTCGTCGCAGGGCAGGGTAAACTCGTCGGTATAGTAGCCGGCATGATGGCACACGGCGAACACCCTGTCGCTATAGTCGCTGCTCGAGTTCATTGCCGTATGCAGATAGCCTGCCACTCTCGGACAGTTGCTGCATTTCTCTGTCGTAAACTCCTCTATGAGAACGTTTTTCAGATAAGTACACACCGCTTCAACCATGTTGTTGGTGCTGTTTTCGTCTGTGCCGTTGTCAATGCTCTCAATCTCGATGCTCCAGCTGGCCTGGCTGTCGGTGTAGATGCCCGGGTCGATGACAAACGAGCACGACGTGCTTGACGTAGGCCCAATGGGCGTGTCGATGTGTGTCCGGCAGACAGTTTCTCCTGTGGTGCATTTTATGGTAAACCCGTTTACGGCCTCTATGCCGTAGTTGTGTATGGCGGCATTCACCTTCAGGGCGTTCACTCCGCTCTGTGGCCATGGACTTATTGTGGCAGATAGCAGTCCGAGGTCTTGCTTAGGCAGCGAGCTGCCCGTTATTATTGCCTCCATGCTGATAACGCCCTTGTTGCTTATGTCCTGCCATTGAGCGTCGCCCATCTTGAGATATGACGTGCCTGCCACGGGTTCGCCAACGATAGAAACTGCCACTACGTTGGCTCTCTGATGGAAAGAATAGCCGATGTATATGTCACCGGCATTCTTGGTTATCTCATACGGCTCGGTCAGCTCCACTTCGTTCCATCCCTTGCTCACGGACGGAGTAGAGGAGCGTGTGATGTATCCCTCGGCTATGTTGTCGCCGTCGAGATTGGTGCGTATCCATACCTTCAGCGTGTCGATGTTTATGCGGTTAAGCAGTGCTGCGCGTATAGACGAAATGCTGTTGCCCTTATATGCGTCGAGGGCAGATGACGGCAGTTTAGTTGCGCACGACACCCATCCTTTGCCGTTCAACTGTATGTCGCCCTCATCGGCCATCTGACCGTTGCAGAAACCCATGCTCACCGTTCCTGACTGTGCCATTGCGCCTATGCTGAGCAGCAATGCAAGTATTATTGTTGACAGTCTTTGCATAACTCTAAATATTTTTTATTTCACAACTTTCTTTCCGTTAATGATGTACACTCCATGAGGCAACGCTCCTGCAGGCATTCTGCGTCCGCTGAGGTCGTACACTTCAGTCTTGCCTGCGGCAGAATCGTCCACAGCCTGACTTATGCCTGTGCTGTTGGGCAGTGTCAGCGCACATTCGTCAGAGCTGATGCTCAGTTCGCCGTTCTGTGCTGCACGTATTATGAAGCTGTATGTTGCTCCCGGATTCAGCCCTTTTACGTCGTAGCTTAGCACGTTGCCTACAGACAGTCCGTCGTATCCGCTTACCGGTGTGCGCTCTACCACCTTGCCTTCAGCCACGACATCGTCGATAACTACAAAGCCCGAAGTGCGTCCGTAGCGCAGGCGCACCTGCTTGCACTCGTCTAAGCTTACCCGCTCAGTGGCTCCGTCTACTGATGGACTGATGACACTCACCTCGGTCCATTCTCCGTCGCCCTGGTCACCCTCTACATATATCTTTTCTGCATTGCTCTTTGCGCGGCACCAGAAACTAAGGTTGCTGATGAGCATCTCGTCGTATGCAATCACGAGATAGTCGCCGTCTGATGAGAGACGCAGCGACGGTGCCTTTTCTCCGTAGTAGCCCGAAACCGAGTAGAACATGCTGCTCGTTGATGTCCATGTGTCAGGCATGCCTTCAGCCTTGTTGCTGAAGTCGTATCCCTTTGCCGAGAGTTCGTTGGAATAGTCATGTTTCATTACCGTCAGACGATAGTCGTCGGCATCGCGCACGGCTTCCCATTTAGCCTTAAATCCCGTTTCAGTGACATTTGTTGCGGCTAAGCCTGCAGGCTTGCGCTTGGCGAAGGCCAGATCGAGAGTCTGCACAGGAGCATTCTTTTCTTCAGACATATAGCTGCCAAGTCCGGCGCTTACGGCTACGACATAGTCGGTAAGCGGCACAAGACCGTCAATCTTTATCGTCTCAGGCGATGTGTAACGCTTATGGTCAAAGTCGCCGATATACAGGCGCTGGCTGTTGCCGTCGGTGCAATACACGCTTACTTCATAATATTTGGCGTGTTCGACAGCCGCCCATGAGAACACAAAACTGCTGTCGGCTATGTCTGTAACGTCTACTGTAGCCGGTGCAGGCATGCTGAATGACGTTCCGGCAAGCAGCAGTTGGGCTGTGTCGCCGTCCAGCGTGACGTCATCAAACGATACAAGGCTTGCGCCGTCCCACGATGTGAGTTCATACTGTGTTATTCCTGCAAAGCCGGGGAAGGTGTCGCCCGAGCGTGTCGCTTCCGACAGTATGCCGTCAGCTTCAACAATGTCTACGCGCTGATGCTGCGGGTCTATGTTTACGATGTTGTTCTCCCATGCGTTTTTGTCCTGGTCAATGTGCCATACGAGCATGCCCTGTCCCGGCAAGTATGTGTCGAATCCGCTTTGCATGCGGTTCTCAAGCACGAAAAACTCGTTGTCCTTTCCCGGAACGTTCACACGGAAAGCCTTGTTTGACGATGCCAGGTTTGGAATCATCGTTATGCTGTCGGCGTTGTTGTCCAGTATGTCATAGTCGAGCCATGCCAGTTCGGCACGCTCAAACGCAGAGAAGAGCGGCGGCGTGTGCATGTTGTTATTGTATGAGCCTGAGGCCATGGTGTCGTAGGCTCCGAGCCCGAAGGTGAAGTAACCATATGAAGTGTCGTAGTGGTCAACCAGTCCGAGCACGTGGCCGAATTCATGGACAAATGTGCCTATGCCTGAAGGCTGCAGGTCGCCAACTGCACTATAGCGCAACTCGTTGCTGCAGGCGTAATGGCCTATCACTTTGTCGTCGTAGACGAGCTTCATCTCCCATGCTTCCTCAACGATGGCAGAGTGGGGCCATATAAGTTCTGTTCCGTTAGGGTCGTCGGCCTGTCCGCCGCCGGCATAGAAGAAATATATGTTGTCGACATATCCGTCGCCATTGGTGTCGTATTCGGAGAAGTCCACTTCATCGTCAACAAGCTCGCATGCTTCTTTTATAGCTTCGCCCATTCTGAAGTCCTGTCCCTCATCGTCAGAACCGTAGTAGGTGGCTTTGTTTGATAGCGTCACCGGACCAACCACAGTGAAGTCGGGATCAAACAGCCTGTTAGAGCTTTGCAGATAAAAGTCGCGTGCGCTGCCGTTTGCTTCGTTGCTCCACGTGAAGCCTTCCTTGTTGAGCATATCGTCATAAAACTGGTGAGGGTTGTCTATAGACGAGAACTTGACGTCGCTGAACTGAATCAGTATGACAAGAGATTTCTGGCGTCCTATTGTGGGGAAGTCGCTAATAAGATAGTCGCTTCGCTTAGGTGCCTTTCTCATTCCGCTGCCGGCTGTCGCGCGGCTAAATGCGTCAATATTTATAGAAGCCAGGTATTTCTTGGCTTCTGTCTTTCTCATGTCCTTGTCTGCAGCAGCCAGACCGCTTCCTGTTATTTTGCTGCCGTCGAGTCTGGCATATTCATAGGTTTTGGTCTTAATGTTGAAAAACAGAGGATATCCGTCTTCGGTGAACAGCAGATGGCGATGCTCGTCGCCCCGCATAAGCACCGTAAGATTTGTGCCGTCGGGCTGAATCACTTTCTTTGGCGTAGGGTCAGCCGGTATGGCTTTAGTGCTGCAGATGCCGCATAATAGAATGGCTATTGAGATAAAAAGTCGTTTCATGCTTAATGTCTTTATATATAAAAACAAAGAAGCCGTAAGGGGCCGGCATGACACTTGGCTTGCCGTGCCAGCCCCGTGGCTTCTGTTATTCTAACTTATTATTTAACAATCAGCTTATATGGCTTGTTGCTTACCATAACCACATAAACACCTTTTGCTACCTGATAAGTTGCCGTCTCGCCTGCAACGCTGCCTGCAACCTTCTGTCCGTTGAGAGTGAATACCTCAACATTTTGTCCGATAGCATTCTTTACTATGATGCAGCCGTTGCCAGCCATAACCTTCACGTCAGATGTCTGCAGGTCAGCGATACCGGTTGTTACCGATACAGTGTTAGACAGGTCTGATTCGCCAAGGTCGTAAACTGCGCTTACTGCGTAGGTTCCGTTGGCTGTGGCCTTTGCGCTGTTTGTAGCAACGAGGCTGTTAACGGCGTTGTCGAGATACAGCTTGTAGCCTTTCAGCACAGGTGACTTTGCTTCTGTGTAGGCAATATTGTCTATCATGATGCCGAAGCCGTCAAGGATAGTGTGTATTGCCACATACTTAGCGTCAGCCGGGAGCGTTACCTTTACTTCCTTCCATGTACTTATTGTAGGATATTCAACCACAGTAACCTTATTGGTGAACGATTCGGGCTTGTCGTCTGTCGAAGATGTCAGAATCTCGATAGAACTTGTAGCGTCGTTAGAGAGAGTCATGAACGAAATTTCTGTGCCGCCCTTAATCTCAGGTGAGATAAACCAGTCGTCGTCAGGATTGTTGTTAGGACGTCCTTCTGCGTCGGCACCATAGTTGCCCCAGTGGATCAGACACTTTTCTCCTTCATACGGAGTCCATACTGCTGCGTCGGGACATCCGGCTTCCTTAGCGCTCCATGTCATCCATGCCAGAGGCTGGTTAGCATAAGGCCAATAGTTGCCGTAATACTGTATGAATGTTGTTGACAGGTTTCCGTCTTTGTCAACAGTCTTCCATCCTGCAATCTCATTTGTGGCGAATGCCGGCAGGCTCTCGAAGTCGAGCATAACCTCGCGTCCGTCCATTGCTTCAGGTGCGGTCCATGCCAGTTCGTCGTCATTGCTGAGTGTCAGTGAGGTAGGAGCGGGCAGATTCATGCTGCGCGGGTCGAGTTCTACGTCGCTGCTAAGGTTGTTTTCTTCGTTCTGGTCGCCGTCATACAGCACTTGTGCGTTGTAGAGTATGTTCTTCTTCGCCGCTGTTATAGGCAGAGTGAACGTGAATGTACGTGATGCTCCTGCTGCAAGGGCCTCTTCCGGATCTACTTCGTCTATGGTCATGTCGTCGACATTGAACAGTACAGAGTAGCCTGTGGCTTCGTCTGCACCCTTGTTTACAACGGTTACGCTGATGGTTGCAGTGTCGCCCACTACCGGCATGTAAGGCTGTGTTATGCCTGTCACGGCGAGGTCTTTGCCGGATGCCTCGTAGATGCTCCAGTTGTCTGCAAATATTCTTACGGCCGGATTAGGCATATATCCATAGAGTGATATCTGTGCTTTCTTGCCGTTCAGGGCTGAGAGGTCAACAATGTGCTCCTGCCATCCGTTGTTGCCGGTAAGATTAATCTCTTCGCTGATGTCGACATAGTTTTTACTTCCGTCAGTTGAAGCCATGACTTTAATATATGCAGTTTCAGGCATTGCGTCAGAGTGGTGCAGCCAGAATGAGAACATAGGCTTCTCTGTCTTCTCGAAGTCGATTATCGGAGAGATGAAATATGCAGAACCTTCTGATGAACCAGTGTTGAGACACAGCAGCTGTGCGCCGTCCTGTCCATATGGCTGAATCTTTGTATTGTAATAACCAGGATCGATGGTCCATGCCTGATTGTTTATACCTGCGCCTATGAGGTATGGTGCATGGTCTACTCCGGCTTCGGCAAAGGCCTCATTGTATGGCAGTGTGTACGGTGTACCCATCACCAGTCCTGAACGCACGTAGTCAGATTCACCTTCGTCGTTAGAAACTGTTACGCCGAATATATACTGGTCTTGTGCGTCAGAGGCGTCCATAATCTGTATTTCAACCTCGCTTTCGCCTGTGGTTTCGCCAAGTTTTATATAATTTGGTACGTCATATTTATAGATAGTATATTTGAAGTTTGCCGGATCAACATATCCTCCGTGTACGCCTTCTGTCGGATTCGTCCATGACAATACGGCAATGTTCTGTTCTTCACCCCATTTTGTTGTAAGGTTTGATATTGGTTTAGGTACGTCAGGTCCAACATATTTTGTTATGTCCATAGGTCTTCCTTCGCCATTAGCGTTGGCTGCAACGATTGAGAATGTGTTGAAGCCTTTGGCTGCCTTAACCTGCAATGTAACCTGTTCGCCTGGACGTACGTCAGTCTTGGTGGTAAGAGCATTCCCCTTAAGATCGTATATAGTTACCTTTGTGAGTTCTGAAATCTGTTTGCCGTCGATGCTCTTTGAAGGCAATGTGAACGTGAATGTTCCGCCTAAAGCACCAGCTGCGTCTGGAACGAAGTTAACGGCAGATACTGTATCAGGAGCTTCTACTGAAGCGATGGCTTTTACAATGAATGTGTCAATTGCTACATAGCTTCTTTCTGTGCCGTAATTATGCAATCCGAAATTGTAGTATCCGTTTTCTGACGGGTTAATATAATATCGCTTAGTTTCAGCTTCTTCTGTCGTGAAATTATAAAGATCGTCTATTACTGTGTTTTGTGACTCAACAGTATTACTACTGCCCATTGTGGTTTTCATGCTTGCGAGTTCACCATTGAGTTTATAAGACAGCATATATAAAGAATCGGTCTTCAGGTCAAATGCGGGTGATATGATCCAGTCGTCACATCCGTTGCGACCGCTGCAAGTTAATAGTCCATAGATATTGTTGTATTGCCATGTCAGGGCTGTTCCGTCGTTGTTCAAGTTGTATATAGCCCATCCGTCGATGTCAGACATATCAGAGAATGTGTTGACATAAGGTATAGGCATATATAGTCCTGCCGTTATGCTGTTTGTTACGGTTCCGCGGTTTACGTTGCCATGGCTTTTTGCATAAATGGTATATGTGTGAGTGAGTATTTCTTTCGGCATGTCTGTGTCAACGGCAGTTGTCTCGGTTATGTCCTCGGCAATAGTCTTTCCGTCGACATTGCGTACAACTGTATATGATATGTCAGATTTGTCAAAGATACTTCCGAAGTCGTCATACAATCCCTTTTCGGGAGCTTCCCATGTGATTGTTGCCTGTTGATTCTCTATTGTGAGAGTAGGATTTGCTACATCTGCAGGTGCATCGTATCCGCATACTATAGTCTTTGAGAATCTGCCTCCACTAACTTCGCTGTACAGCGGATATACCTGTACCGTAACGATATGCATGCCTGAAGAAAGACCTTCCATGCTGCAGCTGACTTTGCTGCCTAATGTGGGCTGTGAGGGAACGCCTGTTGGATTTACGCTGGCTCCGTCAACATAGAAGTAAAGGCGTACTTTGTCTGATGCCCATTGCGGTATTTCAATATTTTCCCCACCGTTGACAGTTGACGGTATTGTGAACGATATATTTGCGTCGTTACTGCCTTCTGCAACGGATACAACTAAGTCACTGATGTCGTCCAACTGTAATTTAGAGAAAGTCGTCTCTGCTTCTGGCCTTTTATAAAAATAGGTGAAGCCTGTAGGAGTTTTTTCTACTAATACGGTTTTACATGTATCTTCTTTTGATCCATATGGCACAAATGGACTGACTTTATAGTAAACTGTTCCGTAGTTGAAGTCATAATGGTTTACGAGCAAACTTCCTTCTGCAACGTTGTATATCATTGGCTGTTGGCCATAGACATATTGATTTGGCATTTTGGTCCGGCCAATAATGGTTGTCTTGCACGTTACCGGATCTATTTTAGCCATGTAGATACTGTCGTCGGCGAGTTGTACGAATAACGAACCATAGCCAGCTACAAAGCCTTTGGGATTATAGTTACCCGATGTTTTGTAAGCACGGTATGAACCTAAGAAACCAACTCGCTGAAGGCGGCATGTTGCCGTGTCTAATATATTAAGATAGTAGTCTGTTCCGCCGTATCCCTGATCTCTAACGTTTTCCATTGAAATTGCGAAAACAACGTCACGCTGATCGTCGTAGGACATCATGTATGGCACATAGCTTGAGTTGCCGTTAGCGTTGGTAAATGTCTTTTTGCTCAGCAATTCAAGAGTGTTGGCATCATATACAGTTCTGACTATTGTGTTATAGTTGCCTGTGGCACCATCTTGAATAGGCAAGAAACAATACAATTTGCCTTTTGCCGTATATGAATAAGGCGAAAGTCCTGAATCTGACGACACGGTGTCGCAGGCAAATGGTGTAAGATTAAAGTTTACCATGCCGCCTGTTGCATTTCCGTTTTCATCTAATCCGGCTCCGGCGTTGAATCCTGTATATGTATATAGGATTTCGCTTTCTGCCTTGGCAGATGTCTTGTATGGTATTGGTGCAATTAATGTAGGTACGTTACCTTTTTCTTTTATAAATCTTGAGTAGATTGTTTTTTCATCAAAAGTCTGTAATGGCCACGGACTCTTATAGTCTGTTGACATGCTTTCTGCTTTAGCTTTGGCTGGTTCAGCCTTCTGCATTTGTCCGGCATCGCTTTTTGCCGCTTTGTTCGTTTCAGGCAGTTTCATTACTACCTGTGCCTCTGTCGATGTCCAACAGAACAACAATGCCGCTGAAGCTACAAAATAATGGATAATTCTTTTCATAAGCATTATATTTATATTTGTTAAACTTAAAACGCTTGACAAAAATATTATTTTATCTATAAAAAACATGATTTTATGTTCCGACTTGTTTTTAAATTCTTGAATTTAAATAAAAAACCTAACAAAAACGGCTTGAAATGTATATTTATGTTATCAATATAGACTTTTTATGGGCGTTACTTCAATTTGTTATTGTTTTGTCTTTTTTTCACGTTTAAGTAATATTATTTTGTATCTTTGCATGAGTTAATCTGTATCACGGCTCAAGATTCAGGTATGCCTGATGATTCTGCTGAAAAATTTAGTACCCCCTTTTATTAACCTTAATTCCGCAACACTTTGATTTAACTTTATTTATAAGTTCCTGAGCAACAAAA